>Ga0181533_1004573_pt1 | contig 13989 bp, 18 predicted proteins | sample PEATcosm2014_Bin_45_FD_119772 | JGI IMG/M metagenome (GOLD analysis project Ga0181533, IMG submission 119772) | Peatland microbial communities from MTU Mesocosm Facility, Houghton, MI, USA - PEATcosm2014_Bin11_60_metaG | ecosystem: Environmental > Terrestrial > Soil > Wetlands > Peat | place... | reverse complement strand
CGCCTCTTTTGACCTTTGTCCGTAGTAGTCGTCGGGGGTGTGGGGATGTGGGAAACGCGAAGCGTTTTCCACATCCCCATGCCCCGGTTGATTCGGCAGGATGGCTTGCGGTGCCGGCGGCCTATAGCCCAGCGCCGAGTGCGGCCGTTCCGTGTTGTATTCCACCCGCCACCTCTCCGTCAGAATCTGTGCCTCCTTCAGCGAGTAAAAGATCTCGCCATTCAAAAACTCATCGCGCAGCTTCCCGTTGAAACTCTCGCAGTACCCGTTCTCCCACGGACTCCCCGGCTCGATGTACAACGTCCTGGTGCCCAGCTTGCCCAGCCACTTCCGCAACTCCCCGGCAATGAACTCCGGCCCATTGTCCGAACGAATGTGCTCCGGAATCCCCCGTACCAGCATCACATCCGCCAACGTCTCGATCACCTGCAAACTCCCCAAGCGCCGCGCCACCCGCAACGCCAAACACTCCCGCGTATATTCGTCGATCACCCCCAGGATGCGCAGTGCCCGCCCATCGTGCGTCATCCCTTTCACAAAATCGTAGCTCCACACGTGATTCCCACGTTCCGGACGCAACCGTACACATGAACCATCGCCCAGCCACAACCGCCCTCGCGCCCCCTGTTTCTGCGGTACCTTCAGCCCTTCACGTCGCCAGATCCGCTGCACTCGATCCTTGCCTACCAGCCACCCCGCATCCCGCAACAACACCGTGATGCGCCGGTAGCCGTACCGCCCATACTTTCCTGCCAGGGCCAGGATCGCCTGCGTCAGCTGATCTTCGTCCGTGCGCCGCAGCGGCACATAGCGTTGTGTTCCTCGCCATTGCCTTACCACTCGGCACGCCCGCCGCTCACTCACTTCATACTCCTCGCGGGCATGCTCTACGGCGCACCGACGTCGCTCCGGGCTTAGAAGTTTCCCTCCGCAATATCCTTCAGGATCTGCTTGTCCAACGACAGCTCCGCCACCAGCCGTTTCAACTTGCCGTTCTCTTTCTCCAGTTCTTTCAGCCGCTTGGCCTGGTCCATCTTCAATCCGCCGTATTCCTTCCGCCAGCGGTAGAACGTCTGCACCGTGATCGCGGCTTCTTTGCAGGCTTGTGGGGTGGTTTTTCCGTTCGCGATGCTCACTTCAATCTGCCGCAGCATCGTCACGATTTGCTCTGGCTTGTACCTCTGGATGGGCATGACCTGCTTTTCCTCCAAGTGGATTCTCTCTCATTCCACTTGGTACAAATTTCGCCGGTCAGGTCAGCGCTCGTCATCCTCCGATGCTTCAACCGCAAGTCTTCGGCAGCAGCTAAGCCGGCGTCGATTTCCCCAGCGAGGATTCAGTGGGAAGTCTCAATCGTTGGGACAACAGGCCCAGCCCCTGCCACAGAAGGCATGCGGCTGCTCGTGGTTATAAGTTGAGGCTAGAGCAGGCGTAGGACCGGCCGTTGGTAGGCGTAGGTGGTCATGGTAACTTGGATTTTGTAGGAACGAGATTGATCTTTCTTGTACAGTCCCTGGCTAGCCATAGGCTAGACTGCTTCCCGCTACGCCCTACTGAAATCTAGCGTGGGGTGTTGGTGCATATACAAGATAGCTTCAGAAATGATCGGTCGCCGCAGTGAGCAATTGTGAACAGACACGGCGCCGAGAAGTTTCTTAGATTTCAGATTGGATAAAATCCCGGCCACCAGAGTTGCCAACTGGAACGTGAGCAGCAAAGGCCAGGCACAAACCAAACATCCCAACGGTTGGCCGGTTGGCCCGTTCATTTGCTGTCGCGCATTCCACGTGCGATCGGCGAATGGGCTGATTCCTTGTGCGCGGGAGTAGCGGGCGTGGACTCGGCTCCCTTTTTTTTCTCGCCGCTCTTGCCTCATGTAGCGGCGTATGCCCGTCTTTTGACAGGGCACGCCGCGGGGTGGGAGATCGAACCCAGCCCGGAGCTGAAAGGAGATTCCCATGTTAATGATCGTGCTGATTATTATCCTGCTGCTCGCGTTCGGCGGTGGCGGCGGGTATTACGGATATCAGAGATGGGGGACGAGCGGAGGCGTCGGGATTTTCGGGCTGGTCCTGATCATTCTGGTGCTTTTATACGTGTTCGGCGGAATGCGTACATGAATGCTCTACTCATTTATCCGCAATGGCCTGACACGTATTGGAGCTTCAGGCATGCTTTGCCGTTTCAGGGCAAGCGTTCTTCATATCCTCCTCTGGGGCTTCTCACGATTGCAGCTCTGCTGCCCGCCAACTGGGCGAAGCGGCTTGTCGACATGAATGTCCGCGCGCTGACAGATTCTGATCTGGCTTGGGCTGACGTCGCACTAGTGAGTGGAATGCTGGTGCAGAAGGACAATCTACTCGTCATCCTGGCTCGGTGCCGTGCCCATGGAATATGTACAGTCGTGGGTGGACCGATCGCCAGCGGTTTTGGGGATCTGCATCGTTACGCCGATCACGTAGTGATTGGGGAGGCCGAGGAACTGATTGCGCCACTTGCCGAAGACCTGGAACGGGGTGCAGCAAAGCCGCAGTACAAGGCTAGCCAAATGCCGCTCCTTGATCGTAGCCCGTTGCCCGACCTGAGCTTGATCAATACCCGACATTACTGCTCGATGGCCATCCAATATTCACGTGGGTGCCCGTTCAACTGCGAGTTCTGCGACATCATTGAGATATACGGGCGCAAGCCCAGGACGAAGTCCGTGGCTCAAGTGATCGCCGAGCTTGATCAGCTTTATCGCCGCAAGTGGAGAGGGGCCGTGTTTCTTGTGGACGACAACTTCATCGGAAACAAGAAGAACGTCAAGCAACTGCTGCCCGCGCTGGCCGAATGGAACGATCGACATGGCCGGCCATTCACATTCTTCACAGAGGCGTCCATGAACTTGGCAGATGACCCTGAGCTTCTGGCGCTGATGAAAGCCGCTGGTTTCATCAGAGTGTTCTTGGGTATTGAAACACCGGTAGAGGCGAGTCTGAAAGAAGCTCACAAGCTGCAAAACACACAACGCAGCCTGCTAGATAGCGTGCGCTGCATTCAGCGACATGGTATCGAGGTTATGGCCGGGTTCATCGTGGGCTTCGATAGTGATCCCGAAGATGTGTTCGACCGGCAGGTCGAGTTCATCGAGGAGAGCGCCATCCCGATCGCTATGGTAGGCCTTCTTCAGGCGCTTCCAGGCACGCAGCTCTACCGGCGCCTCAAGCACGAAGGACGACTTGTCGGCGACGCAAATGGAAACAACATCGATTGCAATCTGAGCTTCGTTCCGACAATGTCCGCGCAACGCTTGCTGGATGGGTATCGCTCGATATTGAAGCGCATTTATTCTCCTGACGTCTACTACGAACGGGTCCGGCGTTTTCTGGAGCACTATCACCCCACAAATCGCACGCGCCGGTCGCTCTCCGAGTACCTGGCTTTGTACCGTTCCGTCGTGAAGCAAGGCGTTTTCGGAGACGCACGCGCAAGTTACTGGAAGCTGCTCATTGATGCCGCCACACGGTACCGCCACGCCTTCGGCACTGCAGTGACCTTGGCGATCCTGGGTTACCACTTTTGTGCGGTGACCGATGCGGTATGCCGGAGCGAGACGCTCAGCTCCGTATGAAAGCAGAAGCCGCGCGCATCCAGCCGCTGCACCGTGGCCACTATCGCACTGCCAAACAGCCCAAGCTGGAATTGCCATCTTTGGTTGGAGCCGCAGCCAAAACGGAAAACAACTGCCGCGACTGCTCGGAAAAAGCCACGCACCTCGCGAAAGACGTCGACGAAAGCCCGCAAGATGGCGCGACTCCCGTCCAAGAAATTGCCAAACAGTTAGTCGAGGAGAGTGTGCGATTTTGACCAGCTTCTTGGGACACTTCGTTCCACGATCGAAATTGCGAGGGCACGATATGCATGGCTGGCTCAAGACGTGCTGCGCACGGATGCCGCCATTGGCTGTGAGACTGATACACAGCCCCGTAACCCCCATAGTGACCATCATTCTGCTCGGGTCGACCGCTTTTCCCCAATCGGATTCTGAGAGACTCGGAATGTCGGCTAACGAGCTGGCACGGAAAGTGGTGACCAACGAACTGAAAGTCCAAAATGAGGATCTCGGACACTGGATGTACCGACTCGAAGAAAAAGACGCCGGGAAGAAACAGGTCCAGGAAATCGTCGAGACGAAGGATGGTTCTCTCAGTCGCCTCCTCTCCACTGACGGTCGCCCCCTTGACGCCAAACAGCAGCAGAAAGAGAGCCGACGCATTCAGAGGCTTGTGAGCAATCCAGGTGAGCAACGGAAATTACAGCAGGCGAGCAGCAAGAAGGCAGAACAAGGGGAGCGATTGTTCAAGATTCTGCCTGATGTATTTGTCTTCGGCTACGCTGGTTGCGAGGGGGACCTCATAAAGCTAAGCTTCAGACCCAACCCGAATTTCCGGCCGCCTTCCATTGAAGCCCGCGTTTTCCAAAACATGGAAGGGGAGATGACGGTTGATAGCAAACAGGAGCGACTGGCAGCGATCAATGGCCATCTCATGGAGGACGTGAAATTCGGCGGCGGACTGTTAGGACACTTGGACAAGGGCGGCAAGTTTGAGGTCAGCCAGACAGAAGTTGCACCGGGGCACTGGGAAATGACTGCCCTGGATGTGGATATGAAAGGGAAAGTTCTCCTCCTCAAGACAATCAACGTGCAGGAGACCGAAAACCACAGCGATTTCCACCGGGTACCCGATGACCTGACCCTTGCCCAGGCGGCGGACATACTCAATAAACAGATAGTTATGGCAAGTAATCGGTAGGGGAAAAGAAGTCCCTAGCCATCTAAAAGGAGTGATACGTCAGGAGTCTTGACCGGGAGTTCTTCTGGAAATGGAAATCCCAGTTAAATCGTCGCCGCTGGAGCGCTGCGGGATCGCCAAGGCCGACGCGGAACAGCAAGCCGATGAATTCCTGAAATGACTCCGGTAGACCGGCAAGAAACATGAGAATCCGCGGGTACCCCCACGAATGAGGAAGACCGGCGCACAAGCAGGAGCTGCACCTCGGGCTTTACCCCAGAGGGCGGCAGCGTATGGTTCTGCACAAAGACAAAGTTGAAATCGAAAATTCCCTTTAAATGAGTGGAAGCGAATTCTCAGGAAGATATAAGCGAGCTAAGATAATTGCGAGGGTCGAATGGGGCAAGGAGGGCACACCGCGAGGCATCTTTTTGTGAGAGCTTTCGCCGTTGTCATGGCGTTTGTCCTGTCTTTGGGCTGGCCAAGCGAGTCCCCGGCCTATGCCGTCCTTGCGCATGAAGCGATCATTGACAGCACGTGGGACACCAACATACGCCCCTTACTGTTGAAGCGTTTTCCCGCTGCCACGCCGGAAGAACTCAAAGAAGCACACGGCTATGCGTACGGCGGGGCCATTATCCAGGACATGGGCTATTACCCGCACGGAAGTTTTTTCTTCAGCGACTTGACGCACTATGTGCGGAGCGGAGACTTTATCCTGGCTCTCCTCCGCGATTCCAAGGACCTCGACGGCTATGCCTTTGCGCTTGGGGCTCTGGCTCACTACGCCTCGGACAACGAAGGTCACCCCATCGGCACGAATCGCGCGGTCCCGCTCGTGTATCCCAAGTTGAAAACGAAATACGGCGACTCCGTGACGTATGAAGAAGACAAACTTGCGCACGTGAAGACGGAATTTGGATTCGATGTTCTGGAAGTAGCGCATGGACGTTACGCGCCGGATAGTTACCACGACTTCATCGGCTTTGGAGTTTCGGTTCCCCTGCTGGAACAAGCCTTTCAGGAAACCTACGGTCTAGATCTGAAAACAGTTCTTACTGACGAAGACAAGGTGCTCGGTTCCTACCGTCACGCTGTCAGCCAGCTTCTTCCCAAAGCCACGCGCATTGCCTGGAGTCTGAAGAAAGACGATATCCTCAAGGATCAGCCCAGCATGACGAGAAAGAAGTTTCTCTATAATCTCTCTCGCGCGAGCTACCAAAAGAACTGGGGAAAGAACTATCAACCGCCGACCCGTTGGGAGAGATTTCTCGCCTTTCTTACTCGGATTCTCCCCAAGGTCGGCCCCTTAAAAGTGCTGCAACTCAAAACACCTACGCCTGCAGCGGAAAAACTATTCGAAGCGAGCTTCAACGCGACGCTGGATCGCTACCGGCAGTTGCTAAGCCAGGTCGGCGTCGGCCAGCCGGACTTGCCCAACGACAATTTTGACACCGGTGCAATAACGGGGCCCGGAATATATCGACTCAACGATGAGACGCATGCAAAGTTGCTCGACGCCCTGGCGAAGCAGAATTTCAGTGGTGCTTCGCTGGAGGTTCGGGCCGAGCTTCTGGAATTCTATGGACATCCGGATGCTCCTTACGCGACGAGGCGAAAACCAAAGGACTGGGCAAGAGTTCAGGTCGAACTTGAACAATTGAAGAAAGCAGCTCCGCCAGTGGTTCCCACGGCCGCGGATGGTCCCGTCCAGCCAGTTCTCTCGTCCGAGTAAGGGGAAGGTCTTCTGTATTTTCTCAGCCGTGGAGGTTGAGGCTGTCTGTGGGAGATACGGCATGCAACCGAGTCCGGCTAAATTCTCGGCCCGCGCCATAAAGGCCTCCTGGTGGCTGGGGACGGCCTCGCTGGCTTTTGGCCTTTTTCTCAAGATCACTTCTGAACTGCTGGAGCACGAGGTGTCCGGCGTGGATCGTACGATCCTGATTGGTTTCGCAAAGGCACGAACTCCCTGGCTCACGGTGGTAGCCGTGGATTTGACGGCATTGGGATCGGTCACACTCGTAGTGCTTATTTCGACCATAGCTTTGTGTGTGCTGCTTCTCTTGAAAGACCGGCTGGGCGCCCTGCAACTGGTGGCAGCTTCCGTCGGTGCAGGGATTCTAACGACCACAGTAAAGGACTACGTTGACCGGCCTCGCCCTGAGGTAGTTACACAGCTGATCCAGGTTTCGGGCTTGTCCTATCCCAGCGGCCACTCGCTTGCGGCAGCATCCCTCTATTTGACAGTGGCCATCCTTGTGTGTCGGCATCTTCAAAGAACCGGGCATCAAATCGCGATCCTGGCGATGACGGTTGCGATCATACTGCTGGTGGGAATATCTCGCATCTACCTCGGAGTGCATTACCCAAGCGACGTCGCCAGTGGCATATCGCTTGGGGCGGCCTGGGCGCTTTTGCTGGCCGGGTGCTTTTCGTTTTTCCCCGTTCCCAAGGTCACCGGCCGCGGGCAATAGTCCTTTGGATCGAGCGGTTGCCAGTCCGTAGTGACTCCTGAACATGAGTGCGGCATTAGATGGATTAGGCGCGGCTGCGAAGGCGTCACAACCCTTGTCTTCATCGCGCCCCCGGCGGCTCTTGGGTGGTGGGAATTCCGACCATGTGGCGATAGAACGCAATGGCCCGGTTGACGGAGGAAGACTCATTTCCCGCGATCAGCCCGTTGGCGTTCTTTCCGGTGCGCACGATGCTGTAGTAGCGCCAGACGTTATCCGATTCGCGATCCAGGAAGTACATCGACTGCAGGTCACCCGGGTGAAGGATAGGGATGAGGAAATAGCGCATCGTACTGACGTTCTCGACATCGAAGACGAGCCGGTTCGCCGAAGCCTCTACAATGTGCATTCGGTAGACCGCTTTGCCAGAAAGGTTATCGACCTGTTCGAAGTAGAGGACCTTGCCTTCCTTCATCTCATCGGACGAGAAGTCTTCGCGCCGTTGACCAGACTGCGAGCCGGTCAGAGCATAGGCGTCCACAATTAACGTTCGCCACTGCTGGTGAGTGGTCGACCAGTAGCGCATGCCCGCGAATTCTGAAATTGCTCCGATGTGGCGAAGCAAGCCCCCAGCTTCCGAGGTATAGGGAAATCGCGCGGCTATGGTCACCAACGTCGTAAAGCCCACCGCAGCCCAACCGGTGCACGCAGGCGGTCTCCAGTCAGGGCCGAAGTCAGACTTGCTCCATGATTTCACGATGGCCAAATCACCCAAACCCGGATAGGGCGGAATGGGTTCCTTCCCGCATGGCGGCTGCGGTCCTAATTGCGAATAGCCGCGCGCCTGGCAGAGCAGCATTGCCAACAATAACAACCAAACGCGGTGCGGGGTCCAACTCCTGATAAGCGTCTGATAACACGGATCTGCGCTCATCTGACCAGCAGAGTTGTTGCCCGGGCCCTGGGTCTGGTACAGAAAATGAAGTCGAATACAACTTGATCGGCAAACAATCACGTCGTGTCCCCAACAACGGAGCGATCTCTTCTGCCTAGCTGCCTCAAGAGGGTACGTCAAGCCGTCTGGTGTGGCGGGCAAACTGCCCTTGGGACATCCATAGATTCGTTCACCCGCTTTGGCAATACTGTGCAAAATGGCTCTTTCATTCGGATGTGCCTGGGCGCTCCACTGGTGCCTACATCCCGGGGACAGAGGTGGGAGCTCGAATGTATCGTCTATGCACTCTTGCCGTAAGGGCAGACGGAAACTCGATGAGGCGTCACCGGTGCGGTAATAGTCCCGAGACAGTCGACCCTCACTGTTCGCTGTTGACCAGTTTTTGCGACTTTGCACTTCGATAATAGCGCGAAGCCTTGGCGGTGCCTTCGTCAAGCGCGTCAAGGAGCACTCTCGCTGGACGAATAACGTGGTTCGTCTTGTGCACCTGTCGACCGAAACGAGCACGCACTGCACATTTCTTCTCTGATTGGTTTCAGCGTTCGCCAGGCTGCCAGACAACACGCGAATCCGATTGTGGAAGAAGTCGCCACGAATGCACCGCCGACCAATGCCCCGGCACCAACCACTCTGCCGGTGACGTGCCAGGCACAGGCCTTGCGGGCCATCCTCTCGCGCTCCGCTGCATTAGCGTTTCTCCAGTTGTGGTCGCGTACCTCATTGACAGCGCTAACAACCTCGTTGATCGCGGGCTCAAGAAGCGAACGGGCTGGCTTGATGACGACCAGAATGGGCAGCACGATGAGCGCCGTGAAGGACACCAATGAAAATAGAACTACAGCAAGTATCTCGAGCATAGTTTCTCCTTGGGTGTATGTCGTTGGAACAATTTGGCCGATGACGCTTGGAGTTGGGAGGTGGATTGAGCTTCGGGACCACTAATCGGCAGCTATCGGTAGCTGGGAGAGAGGTGTGTATTCCGGCCCGGAGCTGCGCTCGTCGGTAGGATCCAACTGCTTCTGCCGAGCTCGTTCCAGTTGCTGCAAGGCCGCGCGAACGTCAGTCCTGTCTACGATCGCGTAGCGCTTGAAGACGCTGGACGTTTTCCATCCCGCGATGCGCATGATGATTTCCTCGGGGACGCCGGCAGCGCGCAGGTTGCGGGCCGCTGTCCGGCGCAGGTCATGGAAGAGCAAGCCCGGCACCTCGGCGGCAGTGCACAGGTTCTTCCAGAGCTTGCGGAAGTCACGTATCGCCTTATCCCCTCGCGTGAACACGTGATCCTCCGGGCGCTTGCCCTCCACGCACTGGCGAAGCAACTCGAGCAGTCGACCAGACTCGATCGTGACCTCACGACCTTCCCGGTTCTTGGTCGTGCCCGGTTCCAGCCGGATGGTGCGCGAGACGAGATCGACCTGATCGACGCGGAGATTGAGCAGTTCGCTTACCCGCCAACCGTAGTTATAGGCAGTCTCGAGCATCGCCTGCAGCCACAGGTGATGACAGTGGGCGACGAGTTTCCGATACTGCGCGGGAGTGACGAATCCTTGTCTTACGTTGGTCTCCTTCAGGTGCGGGAAATCTGGCACGCTCGCGACCCGCGGCGGGGTCGAGAAGTAGGCCAGTCGGTACATGCGTTTCAGGCAAGCCAGTTCCCGATTGATGGTGGCATTGCTGGCGTCCTCCTCGCGGCGCTCGTCGATGTAACGCGCGAGGAGCCGGGAGTCGAGTTGGTTTGCTGGGACCGCGCCGAAGAAAGGCTTCAGGTGGAGACGCCAGCGCGCCTGTACATCGTCGAGTGACCGATGTTGATTGATGCGGTAATCGCGAAACAGGTCATCGATGAGTTGTTCGATACGGATGCTTTCGGCCGGATCAGACGCGACCTCGGCCAAACGCTGGCGCAGGAACCGGGAAGCCTTTCCCGGGTCCCCGGTGCGAGTGGATTCTCGTATCGGCTTTCCTCGCCGGTAGTACTTGATCCAGAGGAAGGGACTGCGGGATCTCGTGTAGATCGATCCCTCTCCCCGACAACGTCGGTGTGGATATTCCATAGTAATGTCTCCTTATGACGATGGGTGGAACCGGTTGGAGTGCAGTTGGAATGCGGAGTTTGGGCACACTACGGTCACCCGGAGTGGCCGGACCCGCATCAGACGTGGGTGAGAACGCGGCGCAGCGGATCTCAAGTCCGCCGCGGAATTAGGCCCTCTTCGCAAAGCAGCGCAGAGCTAGCGCCTGCGAAGAGGGCAAGTGGAGTTGTCGAAGGGGAGTTAGAGCAGAGCGGCAACGATGGGATGGTTCAGCGGAGGATCAAATGCGGAGTTGTAGAGGCTTATTGCTAGTGCTTGTAGAAAACTACATCGCGGCCCAGCCTGGGTAGCTCATAGCAGAGGCCACAGGTCTCACAGTTTCCCGGACACCCAATGGCGTCCTCGGGTATGCGGGTTTCCGTTCCGTCCTGCATCCAGGCCACACGGTGGCGGTGAGGATTGTCGAACTTCATCCCCGGCCACGCCGAGAATACGATCACCAGGTTGGCAGGCACCGCCTCGCGGTCTTCGTAGCGGTTGACGATATCGAAGGCCTTGGTGAACGCCAGAAAGTGCGTTTGTGGATTGGCATCGGCGATCCGGCACATGCCGCGCAGGTAATCGGTGCTGAGGATGTCGCCGGCGACATGCCAGCGAAACAGACGCGGCCTGGCCTTGGCAACCTCTGCCGCAATCTGCCTGAAATAGGCGTCAGGATGACGCTTGGCGACGCGCTCGTTCCTGCGCCATGCCTTGCGGGTGGCGGGATAAAGCCGATAGGCCTTGAACGCGTAGCATCCTTTGCGGGCGCAAGGGACGCCCTCCGGACAACATCTCCGTGGAGACATCGAGATATTCATCACGCCGCCAAGTTTGCGATTTCCCGTGCTAATGGATACAAGCTGATTACGTTTCATGTGTTTCCTCCGGTTGGCCGAAAAATCGGCCGCATAGAAAAGGCCCGGAACCGTTGCCGATTCCGGGCCTGGGTTTGTTTGCGATCGAGTGATGGCTAGGGACTGCTAGGAAGAGTTACTGCAAGCGGATTTGAACGGCTGGGTGGTGGGAACTGCGGGATTGTTTCCGTCGTTAGAGGATCAACGGGCAGCAGTGAGGCAGGCGGGTGAGACGCGAGGCGTCAGCATGGCCAGCCTGCCTGCTCAATATCTCGACGGTTTCTAAGTTGAGCTGTTACTGCGAGGTTACAGAGAGCCTCGGCAGACAGCGCATCGGCGGCGATTACGGAAGGACGCTCCATGCAGACGTACTGAACAGCAGCCTGTTCGCATTGGGCGACCACGAAATCGTAATGCCACCTCTTTTGGTTGGCGTCATAACTGATGACGAGAAATCTCATGAGCGCACCTCCATAAAACAATCAGCGTCTTGACCCTGACCGCGCAGTTCCCACACGCGAGTGCGGATCTTGACGGTGCCGTCAGTTTCGTCCCCGAAGCAATGGGAGACCTCGAGCCGTGCCCACGTGATGGCGCAGGACTGGAAATCACCATCATTCGTGAGGTGCAGCAGGGCGTCTCGCAGGCAGGTGATTTCCATCGAGCGAGGCGCAATGCCCGGATAGGTGCGAGTCTTGCTGTTGCGTGGAATACGGGTTAGCTCGAGGTGAAACGTCTTGGTGCATTCGACAGCCGGCATCCAGATCTGGCCGGCGATCTCACCGTAGAACGCGATTTTCGTTCTCATGTCAGTTTTCCTCCATGCCGTAATACAGCCGGTTAATGCAGTCAGCGCAGACTTGGAAGTCGTACGACTCCGTATCCTCCAAGCTGCGGTAGCCCTGCAGGTCGTATACAGTTGCACCCAGTCCATCGGCGCAATGCTCACAGTCTTGCCAGCTGAAATGGGGTTCATCATCAAATAAGAAGAGACCAGAGCCGATCACTTGCTTGATCAGCTCTGGCGCACTCGGATGTTCTTGCGAGTTCGACATGGCGATTTCCTTTCGGTTGGTTTGCGGAAATGAAAAAGGGCAGCAGGTGGCTGCTGCCCTGAATCACGATTCCGTGCTGAGTTTCGTTAAAACTGCAGGTTAAGTGCCTTGGCACTTCGCTTTGCTCTGTCCAGCATCGGAAGCAGGACGTAAATGACCAGCACGTTGGTCAGTGTCCCGCCTAGGGCGAAGGTCACCCCCAGCGGATCTAACCCCGTGTGTGCGTAGTTGCAGAGCTCTGTCCCAATAAGGGAGGTACTCTTGTGGTTGCGTATCCAGCGGAGGCATCGGTCGGAACTGACCCAACGCTCGAAGCCGCCTGCCTTAGCAATCTCGTCGCCCTTGAACAGCAGAGCCCAGACGAGAACCCACAGACCGATTCCTGCGAGGAACATGCCACGCATGGTTGGAGTTACTTGCATATAGTGACCCTCCTTTGACTGTTGAGGTATTTGCTGCGACGTTTGATGGCCGTCCGAATCAGGTGTAGGACCAGATACTCGAACGACCGTGTGTGAACCGCTCGGCGACAGACCTCTGCCAGTTTGGAAGCAACGAACGTTTGGACTTTGCTTGCTCCCGCGGTCTTCCGCTTGAGGTATCGATCGACCAGCGGCAGCGCTCGGACCGAGTCCATGCTGTGGCCCATCAGCACCTGCTGTCTCCGCGATTGGCCCCGTTTAGACCGGGACGCGGAGTACAGCATGGCTTCGGCAGCTGCAATAAGCGCGATGAGTGCCATGGTCATCGCCCTCCCACAAGATGGAATCCAACGCTGACCAAGCCCGCCATGGCTCCTGTGAAGAACAGAGCCACCGGTATGGCGAGCATGCCGAAGCATGCAAGCCTGGCGTAATTCTTTGTCGGCGGTGGAACGGACAGGCCTGCCAACTTGGCCAGGCCAGGGATCCGCGCCCTGAGGAGGTCAACATCGAGTCCCCAGCGATCAGCGAACTGCGTGCAGAGCGAGTCCGCTTCAGTGCTGAGCAGTTGATAGTGGGAATTGCCGACGGGCAACGAATTGCCTTCGTGGCCGGCGGCGGCCCTGAGAATGCCTTCGAGCTTTGACTCGAATGCCCGTTTCTCGAGGAAGAAAAGAATCCACTTCCACTTGCGTTTGAGAAAACCGGTCTCCATGGAGACCGGAGTAGTGGTGAATTGAGTAATTTCTGACATGGTGCAGCTCCTTTGTTGTGAATTGAGGCGTGTGAAGGGGCACAGAAAAATGACCCCCGGGGCTCGAACCTGAAAGAAGACTCGAGCCCTGTTTCACATACCTGGGGCTGTTATCCGGAGAGAAAATCGGTCTCGCGTGTGGGTTGAAAACAGCGAGGGAGTCAAGCGAGCCTGCGTCCTTTACGTGGCACCGGCCCAGATCGCAGAGCGCTTTTTCGCAAATCTCGTTTGGGCATTCTAGGGCTGCCGCTGCAGAGCGTCATTTGCTTGAGGGGGTACTATGACCTGAGGGGATTTTGCTACACCCTGGCCTGGGGAGCGGCTGTTGACGCGGCGTTGCGGCGTGGGGGCGGCAGCGGAGTGGGGGTGCGCGGGGAGCGAACAGACGGCGCATCGCGTTCGGAAAAGCTTGGAAGAGGAGGAACTGTTAGTGAGATAAGCGAAACCTCTTATTGTCATCCAGCGGGTGCAAATCCCGCCTGATCAAAGTCGAGCTGACAGGTCAGTAGTGAGTCTTGCCATTCACCGGGCGACTGGTGGGTGCGAAGCGTAGACAACAAGGTAGCAGGCCGTGAGGATTCAGCCCCGAAATCTTGTAGCGTTGCGAGGCCGACGTGTTTGCGCCAGCGGAAGGCAGTATCTGGCG
>Ga0181533_1004568_pt1 | contig 14009 bp, 13 predicted proteins | sample PEATcosm2014_Bin_45_FD_119772 | JGI IMG/M metagenome (GOLD analysis project Ga0181533, IMG submission 119772) | Peatland microbial communities from MTU Mesocosm Facility, Houghton, MI, USA - PEATcosm2014_Bin11_60_metaG | ecosystem: Environmental > Terrestrial > Soil > Wetlands > Peat | place... | reverse complement strand
CTCCGCATTGTTCCGCACCACCTCAAGGATGATGTCTCCCGTCATTTTTATTACATCACTCCCCTTGATGTAGCCATACACGTCATTGTATGCCTTCATATTGTCCAAGTCAACATAGCAGACAGCGAACGGTTTACCCTCGTGCACCCTTTTGTTCAGAATCCGTTCAATTTCGATATTGCCGGGGAGGCGGGTCAAAGGACTGGCATCAAGGTTCATCTGTTCCAGGATTTTCAACCTGGTGGCCATACGGACAAAATCGTTGGCAAGATCGCCGATTTCGTTACCGGGAGGTATCTTCGGATCATAATCGAAATCCCCCTCTGAGATCCGATGGGTTGCCCGTTTCAGTTTGGCGACAGCTGTCGAGATATTGAAGAGAAACAGGGCTGCTATGCCGATTGCGAGAACAAAACCGGTCAGAGAAAAGATAAGCGTTAACCTGACGGTTGAGCTTTCCTTACTGTCTGCATCCTCCAGTTTTGCGTTCAGCAACAACTGCTGATTGTAGTAAAATGTGTCAATAGCGCTTATCACATGTTGCGCTGCGTCTTTGTGCCGGGACAAAGCGTCGGAATCGCCCTGAAACATGAGATTCACGGTTGCCAGATAATTCCGGTAGCTATTGACTATTCCGGCTATTTCCTCTACATGTTTTTCCTGCTCCATTTGTTGCAGGGTCTTCAGAGCTTCGCTTTCTCGTTTATGGAACAGATCGATAAATTCCGAGCTTTTCAATATCTCAAATTTGCCTGCATAGCCTTCCTGGGCAAGGAGCGATTGCCGCGATATATTCGCGGAACGCAACATGACAAGGTCGTTTCTCGCGATGTCCCTGGCGATTTTGTTGAGTGAGTAAAGCCCTGTAAAGTTCAGGATCAGGGTCATCGTGGCAAAAAATGCCGTGGCGGCGAAACCGACGACAAGTTTCTGAACCAGCGAAAATTTGGGCAAATGGTCTTTAATAGTCATGTTATGGTCGTTGAAAATAGGCAAATTTTAAGCATTGTATGACAGCGGGAAAGATATGTCAATTAATGTGTCTTCATATCCATGGTTTATCATGTTTCGTGGGAATTCGTAATGTTTTCCTTTCCCCATGACCATCTTCCGGATTACTAAAGCAGGATTAGCGGTTGCGGCCTGTTTAAACCTATGTTATATATAAACGATTCACTATTGCGGGAGAAGCATCATGACCGGCCTTGACAGGATTATCGAGAACGCCCTTGCCGAGGACATACATACCGGCGACATAACCACACTTTCGCTGGTAAGGGAAAGACACGAGGCGCGCGCCCGGTTGATAGCCAAGGAAACGCTGATTCTGGCCGGTATAGAAGTTACGGCAAGGACCTTTCACCACCTTGACCCCCGAATCCTTTTTACACCCTGTTTTTCTGACGGCAATGCGCTCAAGAGCGGAGATATCATTGCAGAAATAATCGGCGACGCTTTTTTCCTTTTGCAAGGGGAACGGGTGGCATTGAACTTTCTGCAGCGCATGTGCGGGGTTGCAACCCTGACTGCCCAATACATAACCGCTGTCATGGGAACCAAGGCGAAAATAGTCGACACCCGCAAAACCACACCGGGGTTAAGGTTACTCGAGAAATACGCGGTGCGTGTCGGTGGCGGCGGCAATCACCGGTCCGGCCTCTATGACGGGGTGCTGATCAAGGAAAACCACATCGCCGCAGCTGGCGGGATCAGCGTTGCGGTTAGCCGGGCCCGTGCCTTCATTCCGCATACCATGAAAATCGAGGTTGAGACCGAGACTTTGGCCGAAGTCGCCGAAGCCATTACAGTCGGTGCCGATATCATCATGCTGGATAACATGGATACTGCGATCATGCGGGAAGCGGTCGCCATGATCGCCGGCAGGGCGCTGGTAGAGGCCTCCGGCGGAGTAAATCTGGAGACGGTCAGGGAAATCGCTGAAACTGGTGTCGATATCATTTCTGTGGGTGCCCTCACCCATTCAGCCCGAGCCATGGATATCTCCATGCTGCTGGAGGGAAGTTGAAGGACCTTTTCACCCGCGAAAGTGATAGTGATGTGATGACGCTGGATCGCAAGATCCTGGATTTTTTCCGTGAAAAAAGAGGGGAGATTGTTTCCGGCGAGGAATTGAGCGGCATCTTACAGGTCTCCCGGACCGCGGTATGGAAACATATCAAATCACTGAGGGAGCTTGGTTACCGGATCGAGGCGATTCCCAGGCGGGGGTATCGACTCGATTCAACACCGGACCTCTTTATTCCCGAGGAGATAGGTGTCGGTCTCCAAGTCGCCAGGATCGGCAGAAAGATTGTCTGTTTCAGGGAAATCGGTTCAACCAATGAGGAAGCTTTCAAACTGGCCGAAAAAGGAGCGGCTGAGGGGACCGTGGTGATCTCCGATGGGCAGCGCCTCGGCAAAGGAAGGCTGGGGCGGCGCTGGGAATCACCGACCGGTGTGAACCTTTACTGTTCGGTTATTCTCCGCCCCCCTGTTCTGCCGACGCGAGCCGCGCAACTTACCTTTCTTTCCTCCGTGGCGGTTGCCAGGGCGATAGAAGCCACCACCACCCTTCATCCTTTCATCAAATGGCCCAACGACGTGCTGTTAAACGGCAGAAAGGTGGCGGGGCTTCTCAACGAGATGAGCGCCGAAACCGAAAAGGTTAACTTCATCGTCCTTGGTATCGGTGTCAATATCAACATGGACCGTGAACAATTCCCAGACGATCTTCGGCATCCGGCCACATCGCTTTTTCTGGAAGAGAGGAAACCGGTCAGCCGTCTTGAATTTACTCGCGCACTTCTGAAAGCGCTCGATGATCTCTATCATACTTACTTGGACAGCGGCTATGGACCAGTCAGGGAAGAATGGCTGACGCGTTGCGATTTTCTCGGCAGGAAAGTCAGGATCACATTCCAGGAAAATAATATATTAGGCACGGCAACCGGGATTGACGAAGAGGGAGCACTGCTCGTTAAACTTCCGGATGGCGGGGTAGAACGCGTGTTGGCTGGGGATGTGACAATTCTCTAGCGGCTAGCCGCTGGCTGCTGGCGGCTTTTTTGGGGGTTATTTGCTTTTAGTCATCGACGTGGGGAACAGCAATATAGTTCTTGGTATTTATGACGGTGAACGCCTGGTGAAGGATTGGCGGATTTCAACCGATAAACTGAAGACTGCGGATGAATACGGCATCCTCTTCCACAACCTGTTGATGCTTGCTGGAATAGGCTTCACCGACATTTCGGACATCATTATCTCTTCGGTAGTTCCTCCCCTGACCGGCGTACTGGAAACGCTCTCACGCCAATATTTCGGCCTTAAGCCAATCGTGGTGGGGCCCGGCATAAAAACCGGCATGCCGATTCATTACGACAATCCCAAGGAGGTGGGAGCGGACCGGATCGTCAATGCCATTGCCGGTTACGAGAAATGCAGGTCGCCGTTGATTATCGTCGATTTCGGCACGGCCACCACCTTCGATTATGTGAACGGCAAAGGCGAGTATTGCGGCGGCGCCATAGCGCCCGGTCTGATGATCTCCGTTGAAGCCCTGTTCCAGAAGGCGTGCAAGCTGCCGCGGGTTGAAATCATCAAACCTGCGGGAATAATCGCAAAAAACACGGTAAACTCCATGCAGTCCGGGATTTTTTATGGATATGTCGGGCTGGTGGATGAAATAGTCGGAAGGATGAAAAGGGAAAGCAGGGAGAATCCGAAAGTCATTGCCACAGGTGGACTTGCAAGTCTTGTGGCTCCGGAATCAAAAACCATCGAGGCGGTGGAAGAATACCTGACGCTGGAAGGGTTGCGGATTCTTTATCAGAGGAACAGGGACGCGTGAAGAGCAGGTTCAGGCTCAGGTCCAGTTAATAAACTAAGGGTTAAAAGGTCCGGGTGCGGGGTTTTACAACCTGAACCTGAACCTCAACCTGATTTTACCTAAAGGGGGTAGTATGGCAAAGTATGACACCGCGAAACTGAGAAATATTGGAATTGTCGCCCATGGCGGGGCAGGCAAGACCTCCCTCGCCGAGGCGATTCTTCTTACGTCGGGGATGACCGACCGTCTCGGAAGGGTCGATGACGGAACATCCAATCTGGATTACGAGCCAGAGGAAGTCAAGAGAAAGATAACGATGACCTCCTCGCTGCACCACTGCGATTGGAAAGGCCATCCGATTCATATCATCGATACCCCCGGCTACGGCAATTTCATTGCCGATACCCGCGCCTGCATGCGTGCTTTGGGGGGGGCAGTGGTCATCCTCTCATCTATTTCCGGGGTAAAAGTCCAGACCGAAGATATCTGGGAGTGGGCCAACGAGTTTGAGATTCCGCGTATCGCCTTTGTCAACAAGATGGACCGGGAGCACGCCAATTATTTCCGGGCCATAGACGACATGGAGAAGGCCCTCAAGGCCAGGGGTGTAGCGGTGCAGATACCGTTGGGTTCCGCGGAGACGTTCGCGGGGGTGATCGACCTGATCAGGATGAAGGCTTACCGCTACGCCGATGACCTTTCCGGCACCTTTACCGAGGAAGATATCCCGGCCGAATATCAGGCGGAGGCCCAGCGTCTGCGGGAGATACTTGTGGAGACTGTGGCCGAGGCCTATGACGCCCTTACCGAGAAATATCTGGAAACCGGGGGACTCTCCGAGGAGGATATTTTCGACGGCCTCAGGATCGGCACGCTTCGCTACACCTTCACCCCCGTCTTCTGCGGTTCCGCCACCCTGAACATCGGTGTCCACCATCTCCTCGACTACATCTGCAAGTGTCTCCCGTCTCCACTTGACCGGGGCAAGGTCAGCGGGATCAATCCGAAGACGAAAGAACCCGAGGAGCGGGCTCCGGACGAGAGTGAACCCTTCTCGGCGCTTGTTTTCAAGACGACCTCCGATCCATATACCGGAAAGATAACCGTTTTCCGGGTATATTCCGGGGTCCTCAACTCCGATTCGAACGTATATAATCCAGTACGGGAATGTGAGGAGCGGATCGGCCAGCTCTATGAACTGGAGGGTAAGAAGCAGAAGCCGATCAAACAAGCTGTTGCTGGCGACATCGTGGCTGTGGCGAAACTGAAAGAAACCCTGACTGGCGATACACTTTGCGCCAAGGAAAAGCCGATTATCTATGAACCGATAAAGCTCCCCCAACCGGTCATCTCTTACGCCATCCAGCCGAAGACCAAAAACGACGAGGACAAGATCCACAGTGCGCTCCAGCGACTTATGGAAGAGGACCAGACCATCCAGTCGCGTCGCGACGAGAAGACACGCGAGTTGATTCTTTCGGGGATGGGGCAGGTCCACCTGGAGGTCACCATCGAGAAGCTGAAGCGCAAGTTCGGGGTCGAGGTGGAGATGAAGACCCAGAAGGTGCCCTACCTGGAAACGTTCAAGGCAACTGTCAAGGCCCAGGGAAAATATAAGAAACAGAGCGGTGGACGCGGCCAATACGGCGACTGCTGGGTGGAGTTCACACCTCTCGGCCGGGGCGAGGGGTACATTTACGAAGACAAGATCGTCGGCGGCGTGATTCCGCGCCAGTACATCCCCGCGGTGGACAAAGGGATCTTCGAGGCATCCCAGGACGGCTTTCTTGCCGGATATCCGATGGTGGATTTCAAGGCCGCGGTCTACGACGGGTCCTTCCATACCGTCGATTCATCGGAAATGGCCTTCAAGGTTGCCGGTTCCATGGCCTACAAGAAGGCGATGGAAACCGCCAAGGTGGTCCTTCTCGAGCCGATCATGAACATGAAGATCACGGTCCCGGAAGAGTGCATGGGGGATGTGATCGGCGATCTCAACTCCAGGCGAGGCAAGGTGGTGGGGGTGGAGCCGAAGGCCAATTCCCAGGCCATCCGGTCGGTGGTGCCGATGGCCGAGGTCCTGACCTATGCCAACGACCTGAAGTCGATGACCAGCGACCGCGGTATGTTTACCATGGAGTTTTCCCATTATGAAGAGGTGCCGAGCCATCTGGCGCAGAAAGTCATTAATGACGCGGCGGCGGGTAAGGAGAACAACCATTGACGGCTTAGTGGCCTGGTGGATGTTTTGCCGAGTCATCTGTTACGAGTCACTGGCCGGTCAACAATAGAAGGGTTTATTCCCATTCGTGAAATCCGCGATATGGGTTCTTTGCGCATCTTCCGAAACTGTAATGTGTTAATAGGAGGGTTGATTAATGTCAAAAGACTGTTTTTCGGAAACCAAGGAAGGAAAGCCGGGCAAAGGGGCAAAAGGGAGTACTCAACAGATTCTCATGGTCGCACTCTTGATCCTGGCGGTTCTGGCCGGTTATCTTTATTTCTTTACCGGCCTGATAAAGCCGAGAGAACAGGTGACCGAAGCGCCTCCGGCTCAGGCCCCTCCGGTTAAGAAGCCTCTCCCGCCACGCCCGGATAAGGGAGATGAGATGCAAGCGAATGCGGCAAAGCCGGAAGAGAAACAACACGCGCAGGTAAAAGAGGAAAAACCCGCTCAACCGCCGGTATTAAACCAGGCGAAACCAGCGCCCCCCCAGTCAAAACCGGCACCACTCAAGGAAAAACCTGCGACCGCTCCTAGTCACAATCCGGTGGCCACTATAGCTCAAGCGCCGGCGGGTAAGGTAGCCAAACCTGACACGAAGCCCGCACGGGTAGAACAGGCCAAGGCGACCCATGTACCGGCGCCAAAGCTCGAACCCCCAAAACCAGCTACTTTAAAACCCGTAGTAGCGGCCGCTGGCACTGGTAAAAAAGCGCCCAGCCCAGCAGGAGCGGCGCTGCAAACAGATAAACAAGTCGCCTGCACCTTGCTGGTTGGAGAATTTGCAACAGATCGGGAGTTGAAAATAGAGAAAGCAAAGCTGGAAAAAGCCGGGATTTCTCAGTTTGAAACCAAAAAAATCAAAAAATCCGAGATAATGCATCGAATTTTCCTTGCGGATTTCGACAGTAATAATTCAGCGGATCCGGAATTGCAAAAGCTTAAACAGGTGACCAGCAGCGCCTTTACATTGAAGGAAAACGGCAGGGTTGCGGTATATGCCGGCTCCTACCTTCATGAAAAGGGGGCTATCGCGGAACAGAAACGTCTCGCCGGCAAGGGGATCAATCTTAGTATTAAAAAGGCGAATGTTGTGATGCAGATAAACAAACTGACAGCCGGATCTTATTCCAGCAGTGAAGATGCCCGGAAAGAAGCGGACCGCCTGAAGAAACAGGGAATCAATGTCAGGGTGATTGAAACCGGAAGCAAATAGTGTCCATCCCGAAACTTAAATTGCAGGTGCGATGGGAGAAAAAGTAACCATAAAATTAACGGCAGCCGCGGCAGCGTATGTCAGGAAAGATACGCCGAAGGAAACGAAACTGAAAGCGGCGCGAGGAGATGTCGCGGTCTCAGGGAGCGATCTGGGGCCTCTCCTCTTTTTCCTGGGACACGATCCCGATCCAGAGGTCCGGGGAGCGGCCGTCAGAAGCCTGGCCGCCATGCCGGAATCTCAACTGCTGGCCATTTCAGACTCCTTGGACACCCACCCGAAGATCCTGGATATGCTGGCGCGTTTCCACTACGAAAAGCAGGCGGTTGCAAAGAAACTTCTCTCTCATCCCGCAATGGAAAGCGAGACTCTGGCATTTCTTGCGGAAAAGGGAGTAGTTGGGACGGATGAGACACTTCAGGGTGTCGAACCTGAGCAGACCGGGGCGGACGATGAAGACGCCGAGGCAATGGATGAGATCGAAGAAGTGGATGAAGAAAGCGAGGAGTTCAAATCGAAATACCAGCTTTCCATGAAGATGGAGGTCCCGGAAAAAATAAAGATGGCGATGATTGGCGACAAGGAATGGCGGATACTCCTGCTTAAGGACCCCAACAAAGTTGTATCGGGATCTGTGTTGAAAAATCCGCGGATTACCGAGCCGGAAATTCTTGCCATTGCCTGCTCAACCGCTGCAAACGAAGAAATTATGCGAGTCATAAGCAAAAACAAGGAGTGGATCAAGAATTACCAGATTCGAAAGGCCCTGGTAATGAATTGTAAGACACCTCTCCAGATGGCTCTGAAGTTTCTTGCGACTTTCACTGAAAGGGACCTTGCCATGCTCGCCAAGAGCAAAAATGTTACTACTGTTTTGACAACCCAGGCGCGCAGGCTGCTGTTGAACAAAAGTAAACATGCTTAAGCAAGGTGTTGAAATGCATCATGTGGGGGCCTGGATACACTGCAAGGCATACCCGTATGGGTACGTTGGCATTCGAGCGAGCGGCAATTCATCAGAATTGCGCTGCCATAGTTTTTAAACAACCCGATAACAGGAGGGAGACCCATGGCACTGATAAACAATGCGAAACGCGAAATAAATGCAAAACTCGTCTATTACGGTCCAGGACTCTCGGGTAAAGCAACGAACCTGAACTATATATACCGGAAACTTAAACCCGAACACCGCGGCAAGCTGAAAACCATGAACGTCGGCAAAGACCGGATGATGTTCTTCGATTTTGCACCGGCCGGACAGGGGAAAGTGGGAGAGTACGACATACGTTTTCACGTCTATTCCATCATTGGAGAAACCACGGACGACACGGCATGGAAAATGGTCTTGAAAGGGGCTGATGGTGTGGTTTTTGTCGCGGATTCAACTCCGGATCGGATGAAGGCGAATCTGGAAAGCCTGGATAACCTGAAGAAAATCATGAGGGGTTACGGCAAGAGTATCAAAGACTTGCCGGGTGTCCTGCAGTGCAACAAACACGACATTGATCCGGCACTGTCCCTGGAGGAGATGGAGAAAGCCCTGAATTACGGCTGCTATACCGTCATGCCGGCTGTTGCAAAAAGGGGGGAAGGGGTCCTTGATTCCCTCATGAGCCTGATGAAAACTGTACTGAAAGAGCTGCGGGAAAGCGAACTGGAGCTGGAGAAAGAGCCTGAACTTGTTCCCGGCCTGTCTATCCCTACTACGTCAGGACAAGAAGAATTCCGCGTTACGGAAATAGCCCCTGATACCTGTGAAAGCTACTTCTCAACTACTCCCGCTGTTGCGGCGGAAACTGAAACAACCACACCGGCCACAGCACCGGGAAATGCCGTTGAAGAAGGTGGCGATGAACCGCTGATCGAAATGGCAGGCGAAGCGGAACCCCTTTCCGGCGGGCGCTTGCGCCTGCCGTTGAACATAAAGTATGGAGGCCGTGAAAAGAAAGTGGCTGTAACCGTTTCAATTTCATTGGAACTTTAGGAACTGTAACCAAATAACGTCTTTGTATAATCAGCTCTGTTTGTGAAAAAGGAAAAGGCCCACAGTAACGACTGCGGGCCTTCCTTATTGATTGGCCTTGAAGAGGAACACGCGCGGGGAAATCCTGCGCTTTTTCTCTTTCCTGCAATGCGGCGCAAAACCCGCCTGCGACTTCAATCATCCGGATGTTCATTCTTCGTAAGCAATGACCCGCACCAGTCCGATTGTTTCCCCCTTGTCATCGGTGGTGGAAGAATCGCTGACGGAAATCACCTTCTTGATGCCGTTTCCGGCAATAAACTCATTCACTACGTTATCAAGCTGCTTAAGTTCCTGCATGGTTTTCAGCGGGCGTATCTCCATTCCGAAAGACTTTACCTTGATAGCCATAGGTCACCTCCTTGAGAATCATGTTCACGTTCAGGTTCAGGTTGAAAAAGCATTTACCTTATCCTGAGCCTGAATCTGAACCTGTTTTTGCCCGGCTACACCGAAACGACTTCCTTTACCCCCGGCACTTTTTCCATAAGGGTTCTTTCGATCCCCATCTTCAGGGTCATGGTTGACATGGGGCAATGGCCGCAGGCGCCGACCAGCTTTACTTTCACTACACCGTCGTCGGTAACCTCGACCAGTTCCACATCTCCGCCATCAGCCTGAAGCGCGGGGCGGATCAATTCCAATACTTCCTTGACTTCCTTAAGCATCTTGATTCTCCTTTTTTATTTATTTCTTCTTCCCGGCACGCCGGGGTTTGTCAACGGCAAGGGATCGAGGATCTCTCCCAGCGCTTCGGGAGAGATGAGTTCACGGGCGATGATGATGTCCCTGATGCTGCGACCGGTCTTCATCGACTCCTTTGCAACTTCAGCGGCGGAGGAATAGCCTATATAAGGCGCAAGGACCGTGACGAGCCCTACCGATTCCTCCATGTATTTCGTGCATCGCAGCCTGTTGGCGGTTATCCCCTCAATGCAGGATACGGTAAATTTATGAACGGTGTTCTTCAGAATCTCCATGGTGAAAAGGAGATTGAAGGCAATAACCGGCATCATGACGTTCAACTCAAGCTGACCCGCCTGAGCCGCCATGGTTATGGCCGTGTCGGCGCCGATCACCTGGAAGGCGACCATGTCGGTCACCTCGGCGATGACCGGATTTACCTTGCCCGGCATGATGGAAGAGCCGGGCTGCAGAGGCGGCAGATCTATTTCGTTCAGCCCTGTACGCGGACCGGATGAGAGGAGCCGGAGGTCGTTGGCGATCCTGATCAGGTTTATGGCAATACCTTTGAGGGCAGAACTCAGGGCAACAAATGGGTCCATGTTCTGGGTCGTCTCGATCAGGTTGGCTGACCGGAAAACCGGGAAACCGGTTTCTTTGCCGATTTCAGCGACTACCAGATCTATATAGCGCTCTTCTGCGTTCATGCCCGTGCCGACCGCGGTGCCGCCGATTCCCAAGCCGAGGAGGAGAGGGCGGCAATGCTCGACACCTCTCCGGTTACCGTCGATTGCCGCGGCATAGGCTTCGAATTCCTGACCCAGGCGGATCGGCACGGCATCCTGGAGATGGGTGCGGCCGGACTTCAGGATATGATCGAATTCCTTCCCCTTTTTGTGCAGAGAGGCGGCAAGGGCCGCCAACTCGGGATTGAGCCGGTCGAGCATGTGAAGCGCGGCAAGCCGCATGGCGGTCGGGAAGACATCATTAGTGGACTGGGCCATGTTGACGTGGTCATTGGGATGAACCTTGCCGTACTCACCACGTTTTTCCCCGAGGATTTCCCCAGCACGGTTTGCCAAAACTTCATTGGCATTCATGTTGTGGGAGGTGCCGGCCCCCGCCTGGAAAGGATCCACTACGAACTCCCCCGCGAATCCCCCCGCCAGGGCTTCATCCGCTGCCTTGACTATGGCGCCGCCGATATCCGCCGGCAACCGGCCAGTTGCCGTGTTGGCGAGCGCGGCGCACTTTTTGACGACAATTGTCCCCCAAACCAGCGCCGGATGTGGTTTCAGCCCGGAGATGGGGAAGTTGGCCACAGCCCGCGCGGTCTGCGCCCCATAATAGGCATCGGCTGGGACTTCAACCGGCCCGAGGGTATCTTTTTCAATGCGGGTGTTCATGACCTTCCCTGTGGCTAACGGCTGGCGGCACGTGGCGAGTCACCGGCCCTTTATCGCGTTGTATTTTTCCGTAATCACCCTTAAATGCTCCACCTCTTCTTCACGAAGCGTAACAAGCATGCTCCTGCCATCAGGATCGCCTGTCTTCAGCGCCAGTTCATCATAATAGGCAATCCCCTTCTTCTCGATCTCCATGGCGATTTCCAACGCTTCAATGTCGTCGGTGGAAAATCCCACCTGTTTTTCGCCCGTCTCTTCCGCTTCCAGGGAAATGGTTGATCCTCCATAAAAGACCCAGCGACCGTTCTCTTCAAGGGCGCTGTATAGCTCCGACAGCTTCAGATAATGTACTTCCTCGGTTTTAGCCAGCCAGCGGAATATGCGTTTGCCGCCCGGGTCAAAAGTCTTCTGTTCCGCCCTGGTGTAAAAATCGAAGGTCTCCTTTTCGATTTCCAGTGCCCGCATAATAGCGTCAAGCATCTCTTTTCTGTTTTCGCTCAAAGGTCCTCCCCATGCAACAGTTTATTAAGTGGGAGCAGTTCTTCCACGCTTTTTGCGAGAAAGACGGTGCTTCCCAAGGCGGCCGGCAGGCGCAGGTCGATATCATACCTGTCACCGATGAATAGGCATTCGGCGGGTTTTCTTCCGATTGCCAGATATATTTTTTCCAGTGTCTCGCGGTCGGGCTTCGGCTGCCAGTAATCCTCGATGGTCAGGATATGGCGGAACAGTCCGGCGACGCCGATGGCTTCCATGATCCGGGTAGAGAGGGGGCGGTTGTTGTTGGTATAGATTAACAACTCATATTTGCTCCCGAGTGATTGCAGCAACGTTACAACCCTTTCGTCAATGGAGAGGAATTGCTCCGGCATGATTTCGTCGGCAAAGCGCCGGTGGATTTCTTTAAGATCGCCGCCCATTTCCATGCAGGCATGGCTCAGGGTGCTGTCAATTCCATTTGCGGCAGAGAGCTTCTTTTTGGTTTCCCTGACCAGTTCGCCTGCCTCGGCAACAGTCGTCCCTTTCAATTCCGCAATATATCGACAAGCACAGAGATGAATCTCGCGGCCCAGGTCATTATTGACATATAGGGTCCCGTCCAGATCAAAAACCAAAGCTCTTAAATCCCCAATCACCTGATATGACCCTTTCGCTGAGAATCACGGTTAAGGCAAGGAAATTCCTTGCCTTAACTTTACCTATGCCTGACTTTACAATGTTTCAAGTCTAACATCTTCCTTCAATCTAGTCAAAGCCCCTGAAGCCATTCCCTCGCGCAGAGCAGCCCGGGGTTCTCTAACCCTTTCGCCTGGATAAGAATCTTGAATGTATCACCCATCCCTCCCTCGGGGAGGATGAGCTTTTTCAGGGTCAGGCGGTTTTTCAGGCGTTCTTCCTCCGATGCGGCGCCTGACTCCAATGCCGCTATCTCATCCAAAAGCCCGGCCCCCATGAGGAAGCGGTACTGCTCACCAAACCAGACTTTTGTCAGCCCCAGTTCTTCACCCCGGGAGATGAGGTTGGTAAAATCCACATGGGAGGTCATGTCCTGCAGACCTGCCCGTATGTAAGGATTTTCCTCCACCTTGTGCCGGTGATAGCAGAGAAGCGTCCCGTTTTTGCGCATCGGGGCGTAGAACTCGGCGGTAGTGAAGCCATAGTCTATGGTCATCACGTAGCCGCGCGTCAATGCCCGCGCAACGCCCTCCAGCCAGCGTGAGGACTCCAGATTGATCTCCGCCCGCTGGCCCGGGAAAAGTTCGATACAGTGGCGCTTCAGGTACTCTTCCAGCTCCGGAGTCGAGGGAAGGTCGAGGCACTCGGAGAATTCCTCACCTCCAGCCGAAACATACACTTCCCTGAGTCCATCGGCCGTCATCTCAACCAGATGGACCGGAAAGGAGTCGATCAGCTCGTTGGATAAGAGACAGCCGGAAAAGGACAGCTTCCCGGTGGCCAGATCGGCAGGCGCGTTCCAGGCGGCCTTTTCCCCATGGCCGGCGAGCATGTCACGCTGGATATCCTGCAGGGAGGGCTCAGCCTCGATCAGCCGGTAGACAAGGAGGTCATAGAGGCCTGGGTTTATTTCAGCGATGGTATCGAGGATGTCCCGCGCCAGAAGGCCGTTGCCGGCCCCCGCCTCGACGATGTCGAAATTTGCCGGGGTAGCCATGGTTTCCCACATCCTGCAGATTTCGCGGGCTATCAGTCTGCCGAAAACCTGGTGGACATTGATACTGGTGTAAAAGTCCCCCTCCGCTCCCACTTTGTGTCCCGGTGAGGTGTAATAACCGAGGCCGGGTTCGTAGAGGCAGGCCCGCATGTAATCCTCAAAGGTAATCCGCCCCTTTTCCCCTATCCGGGCGAGTATTATCGCCCGCAATTCTTTGTCGTCGCTCGGTTCCACACAATCTCCGGGAAGTTTTCATTTATAATCCATGAAGCGGATTTTGTCAATGCAGCTGAGCGGATTGCGGCCAGGATAAATAAAAGGCTGATTCGGTCAGCTGTGTGCTGATTGTAGTGGTTTATTGTTTTAAAAATACCGGCGGCTTTCGTTTGCTTTCCTTCACTCTTCAGCCTGAACACCTTATTCTAGAAATCAAGCGGGCTTTTCGGCTCTTTAATCG
>Ga0181533_1004567_pt1 | contig 14012 bp, 13 predicted proteins | sample PEATcosm2014_Bin_45_FD_119772 | JGI IMG/M metagenome (GOLD analysis project Ga0181533, IMG submission 119772) | Peatland microbial communities from MTU Mesocosm Facility, Houghton, MI, USA - PEATcosm2014_Bin11_60_metaG | ecosystem: Environmental > Terrestrial > Soil > Wetlands > Peat | place... | reverse complement strand
CTAATAACATGGCAATTTTTTATACCTTATAATGAGAAAGATTTAAATCAGAATATTGCCGAGATTTAGGCCCAAAAAGCCGAAAAGGGGGGATAAAATGTATGAAGCGGGATGGGAAATATTATTAGAGAGATGTAAGTCCTTCTCGTATGGCGTATTTTGTCAGATCCGCAACTGTTTTCAGTTCGAGCTTTTTCATGATACTCTGACGGAATGTATCAACTGTCTTGGAGCTCAAGCTGAGAATGAAGGCGATCTCCTTTGCATTTTTGCCTTCCGCGATGAGCTGCAATACTTCACGTTCGCGTAATGTTAGAGCAGGAGAGGTTTCGGGAGATGCCTCGGGGGTCAGTTTGATGAAATCATTGATAACAATGCCGGTTAGCTGGGGGCTGAGGTACATTTCGCCATGGTGAACGGCCCGGATAGCCCTCACCAACTCATCGGCCGCGCAATCCTTCAGCAGGTACCCCTTGGCACCCGCACTGAACATCTCGAAGACGAACCGCTTGTCTCCGAGCATGGAAAGGGCAAGTATCCTGCATTCCGGATGATCCGCGACAATCCGGCGGGCGGCGTCAATGCCGTTCATATCCGGCATGGCAATATCCAGTACAATAACATCCGGCAAAAGCTCTCCAATAAGCTGCACGGCATCCCTGCCGCTGCCGGCCTCGCTCACGACCTCCATATCCGTTTCCTTTGCCAGAAGAGCCCGCAATCCTTGCCTGACTATTCTATGGTCGTCAACGAGTAAAATCTTAATTTTCATATTACGCTCCTATGCTTTATGCCGGCCAGAGTTCAACGGAACAAGCAGAGTTATGCGGGTACCGCGGCCAGGTTCAGAATCCGTATTCAGGGTGCCCCCGAGATATTCGATTCTCTGTTTGATACTGAAAAGTCCGAGGCAGCTCCTTTTCCTCGTGGGCTGGCAAACCTGCGCCAGATCAAACCCTGCGCCATCGTCCTCAACCCTGATTTCAAGATTTTCTTCGACTTTTTCAACGGAAACCACAACATTTTTTGCCTTTGCATGCTTGGCGACATTGAGCAGCAATTCACGCACCATAGTGTAAAGGGTCCCACGCAGATCCTCATCAATCGGTTTCTTTTTGCCGTCGTCCAGAAAAAGCACGTTGATCCCGCAATCTTCCTGATACTTCTCGCAGAGGGATTGCACAGCGGCTTCGAAACCTACCATGTGCAGGATGGGAGGACTGATCCGGAATATCTGGGATCGCAGTTCTTTGATTGCTTCATCTAACAGTTCACGCACCTCCCGGATGGATATGGGGAGGTCGGATGAGGACGGGCTGCCGAGCAGGGAATCCAGCTTGATCTTGGCCAGGGCAAGATTCTGTCCTACCATGTCATGAAATTCGGTTGCAATGCGCTGCCGCTCCCTCTCTTCGGCAATCGAGAGTTCGGCGCCCATAATTTTCAACTGCTCACGTGATGCATGCAGCGCATCTTCGGCAACCCTGCGCTCGGTAATATCATTGCCGATGCTCAATACCTCCCTGAATCTGCCGGTTTCATCAAAAACGGGTTTGTTTGTCCAGGAAATCCAGACTCGTGAACCGTCACGCCTTATAACCTCGTTTTCGTGAGTTCTGTATTTTTGAGGATTTCTGAAAATATCCACTATGATTGACTTGACATACCTACCGGAACTCTCTGCCGTGGGGGCAATAACGTCCATCAGTTTTTTGCCGGTTATATCCTGTTGTTCGCAGCCGAAAAATTCCCGGCCGAATTTGTTCAGAAAAGTGATATTTAAGGATGCATCAAAACGGAGAATTATACTGTTCGCACTTTCCACCAATTCCCGGTATCTGATTTCGCTATTGTGCAGCTCTTCCTCAGTTCGCTCCCGCCGTTCAACGTCACTTATTACCGCGAAAAGCGCGCTTTTGCCATTATAAATAAACGAACCGCCGGTCACTTCCGCATGAAATGCAGTCCCATCCAGGCGCAGCAGCTTCTGTTTCACGGGACGAACCGGCACTCCGGTTTCTTTGACGTTTGTCACTTGCCCGGCAACTGTCTGCCGGCAATCCGGCCTCAAGAAACCCGCCACGTGCATGCCGACCATCCGGGCAATGCTGTCCGCTCCGAACATGCCGAGACCAGCCCGATTGACATGCCCAATGGTTTCGCCATCGTGAATGATAACCGCTTCGGGGAAAGCCTCCAGAAACTCGGCGAAACTGTCCTTGCATTCTCTCATCTATTTAACTGTCTCCGTCGTCTGGCAACTATAACATTCAAATCACCCTTCGATCAATAGATAACGACTGATTGCCTATTCCGGTACAGGAGGCCATCAGACCCGAAAAGTTTGTTTCTACCGGGAGGAGGCGCTAGACATGGGTTACGAGCATGTGGAGAGCGGCCCGTACGTGCGCAGCTCTTATCATGAGGGGGAATATGGAGAGGGGAATAAAACGGAAAGCCGAATGGGAAGCTCGGTTATTTAGGCCGCAAAGTCACGATTGTCGCACCCCAGCCGCCACCATCCTCCCCGGCCAGGCGGAATGAGGCCACCTCAGGGATTCGGGCCAGTATGGAGTGGACGGTACGCTGCATGGCACCGGTCCCCTTGCCGTGGATGATGCGCACCTGAAGGATCCCCCTCTCACGGCAGACCGTAAGGTATTCCGGCACCAGGTCCTTCACCTCGCGGGGGTTGAAGGTATGGAGGTCGAGTGTCCCATCGATGGGAATAGCAACCGGTGTGTCTTCAACCATTCGTTTTTTCTCCAGAATACAAACACTCTCCCGCAGCCTCATTATACCTGAGGAGATGGCTCCCAAGGTCGTCCCCTTTCACCATAAAGCAGCGAAATCGCCTCTTCGACACCACATTCTCCTCGACCCATTGCGCAAAGAACTTGCGCAGTCTGATCCGATTCCCTCCGAGGATAAAAGCCCGCGGGCTCTCCTCGCCCCGGTACCCGGCATAGGCAATTATCACTATTGGTCCTTTGAACATGGCACGTTCTGCTTTTTACAAAGAAAGTATAACAGAAAAAAAGTTGGCAATTCGAAAATGAAGAACGTGTCTGAGCTGAAAGTGATGCTGGAGGGGTTAAGGTTTGCGCCGTGGCCCCGATCATCACCCCACAGTCCCCGATTTGCCTGACAATAGGTGTATTGAGATTGCGTAATTATGCAGTTTGTTGGAGGGGATAAAGCTGGACTCCGAACTTCTGGGGAAGATTCGATGAAACGCAAGCCGCCCTTGTCAGCCTAGTGCTGAAGGGCGGCTTTTCAGTTTGTGGGGGAGTTGAAATTGCATTATTGCAATGGGTGACCCCGGCGATTCTACTATTACTTTTTTATAAGTCCTTCTCTGTGTTGGATATAGGCGTCCCTCACCCCAACATAAGGCTCAACTGACGCCGCTTTCAAATCCTCATAGGTACCCAACTCCAGGGAGGTCTTGTTGAGTTGCTCGTATGCACCCACCCCCAGGGCCGCTTCAAACGGATCGATGTAGCTGATGTAGCTGAAAGGGTTTAGGAAAGTGTCGCCCGCCAAACCTATCGTGTCCCTCACCGATGACGGGCCCAGGATCGGCCAGACGATATACATCAATCCGCCCATACCATAGAACCCGAGGGTCTGCCCCAGATCTTCGTTCTGCGGGCTCAGATCGAACCTGCTTTTTGCCACATCGAAAAATCCGACCAAGCCTATGGTGGTATTGATGCCGAAGCGGGCGAGCTCAGTGCCTGCTCCCTTGAATTTCCCCTGGAAAAGAGAGTTGACGAACCGTATGGGCATTTCCACGTTCCTGAAAAAGTTCCTTACAGAGATACGCACCGGCTCCGGGACAACTACATTATATCCCTGTGCAGCAGGCTTGAGCACCCAGAAATAAAACTTGTCGTTGATCTGGAATATCACCCGGTTCACCGGCTCAATAGGGTCCGCAATGGTCACATCCTCGACAGCCTCTTCCGTTCCGGCTTCTTCCTTAGCAGCCTCTGACTTGGGGACAGCGTCAGCCTTCGGAACTGCGTCAGCTTTGGGAACAGCTTCATCCTTGGAAGCAGCCTCCTCCTTGGAGACAGCTTCCTTTTCGGTTACGGCCCCATCCGCCGGTTCGGAGAGCGCCACTTCTGACCTGATGGTCGTTTCATTTCCAATGTTCACCTGTCCCAATTCTCGGGTTCCCGACCCCTGATCCGGATTCCCTCCAGCCATGGCAGAGCCCGCCAGCAGTACCCCTGCAATCAGGAATATTACAAATATATTTTTTGCGGTCATTTTCTTCCTCTCTATTCAGTGGCGCCGATCACTTTGGGCAATACAAACGTTATTGTCTTTTCATCTACCAAGAAGTCAAGTCGGGATCAAGGCTCTTCGTTCTGTTTATTGCACCTTTCAAATTTTTCAGCTTATTAAAAATAACTCAAATTTATTTTTTTATCAACTAAACATTAAGGGTTCATTTAGATTTTTTAAACAAAGCGCAACAAGTCGGATGTCAAAGTCTTTTTGTTGATTTATCAGGCCCGCCGGCTCCGGCATACCATTTACTCCGATGTCTTTTGGCGTGCTTTATTCCGGCGTGACGATATGCCCTCGAATGCTTTTCATATGTCGCCAACGCCAGCTTCAAACTATCCTCATTTATGAGCTATGAACCATGTTTGCCGTAGAACATCATGCCATTATCGGCATTGAATCCGTTTCCGTTTCACGGGCAAAGCTGAATGATCAGATCTGCGCAATTGACAAAACTTGAATCTTTGAGATGATTTCAATGTGTAGGTCTTCCCCCTATTGACGTCTTTTAGGGGAATAACATTGCCATCCTTGAAAAGGACCTGAGAAAATGAATGAAAATGACGAATTTTTCAACCTGTATAACCATAACTTTGTCCGTGTTGCCGTGGCAATACCAGAAATACGGGTTGCAGATCCGGCTTTCAACATGGCCGGCACCATTGACCTGATGAACCGGGCCGCCGATACAGGCGCCCTGCTCGTGACCTTTCCGGAACTGGGCCTTTCCGCATACTCCTGCGACGATCTTTTCCATCAACACTCTTTACTGGAAGGCTGTCTTGAAGCACTGGCGAAGGTTCTGGAAGCCTCCGTCAGGATTCCCGTCATAGCGGTAGTAGGACTCCCCCTTCAGGTCGATAGCCTCCTTTTCAACTGTGGCGCGGTAATCTATCGCGGTCGGCTTCTGGGCATAGCGCCGAAAAGCTATCTCCCCAACTATCGGGAGTTTTATGAGCTGCGCCAGTTTACTCCGGGTGATGTTGCGATGCGCAAGACCATCGATCTTCCGGGCCAGCGCGACATCCCCTTCGGCAACCGGCTCCTGTTTCAGGTGGAAGAACAGCCTCTCTTTACCTTCTTCGTGGAGATCTGCGAGGATCTGTGGGTGCCGATCCCACCCTCATCCTATGCCGCGCTGGCCAATGCAACCGTACTCATCAACCAGTCAGCTTCCAATGCCACGGTAGGCAAGGCAGAGTACCGGCGACAGCTGGTGGCCGGTCAGTCGGGACGCTGCCTCAGCGCCTATATTTACTGTGCCGCAGGCAACGGCGAATCCACGACGGATCTGGCCTGGGACGGTCATGGGATGATCTATGAGAACGGCGTCTGTGTAGCGGAAACCAGGCGGTTTGCCGACGGTCCGCAGCTTGTCACGGGCGATATCGACCTGGACCGGCTGACCCAGGAACGGATGCGCCAGAACAGTTTCAGTCAGTCGGTGCGAAATCACCGCGACACGCTCTCGGAATTCCGCACGATCCGCTTTCCGGCCGACATCCCGGCCACAGGGATGCTTCTCACCAGCCGTTCATACGAGCGCTTCCCCTTTGTGCCTGGCGATCCGGCGAAGCAGGACGAGCGGTGTCGCGAGGTATACGAAATACAGGCGCAGGGATTGACGAAGAGGCTTCGGTCAACGGGTATCGACAAAGTGGTGATCGGGGTTTCAGGAGGGCTCGACTCGACCCAGGCACTCATCGTCACTGCCAGGGCCATGGACTCCATGGGTATTTCCCGCAGCAATATCCTCGCCTGCATTATGCCCGGCTTTGCCACCAGCCGGCGCACTCTTGACCAGGCGAAGCGTCTTGCCGGGGCACTCGGCTGCACTTCATTGGAAATAGATATTCGCCCGAGCTGTCTGCAGATGCTCAAGGACATCGGCCATCCCTATTCCGAAGGGAAAGCGGTGTACGATGTCACTTTTGAAAATGTGCAGGCAGGCGAGCGGACAAGCCATCTGTTCCGCCTGGCAAATCAGCACAGAGGAGTCGTGGTGGGAACCAGCGATCTGAGCGAGCTTGCCCTGGGGTGGAGCACCTATGGGGTGGGTGACCACATGGCGCACTACCACGTTAATGCGAGCGTCCCCAAGACACTCATCAGGTATCTGATCCGCTGGACCGCCAAAACTGGTCAATTCGGCAACGGGGTCAGCCGGGTGCTTGAAGAGGTGCTTGAGACCGTGATTAGTCCGGAACTGGTGCCGGGTGAGAAGGAAGATCAGCCGGCCCAGCGCTCCGAAGAGATTGTGGGGCCCTTTGAATTACAGGACTTCAACCTCTATTACATGCTCCGTTTCGGCTATCGGCCGTCAAAGGTGGCGTTTCTGGAGTGGTGCGCCTGGCGCAACCGTATGGAGGGTGTCTGGCCCGGCGTCCCTGAAGACGAGCAACGCCAGTATACTATCGGCGAGATAAAGCGCTGGCTGAGGGTATTCATCGAACGCTTCTTCAAATACAGCCAGTTCAAACGGAGCTGCATAGCCAACTCCCCCAAGGTAGGCTCCGGCGGTTCCCTTTCGCCGCGCGGCGACTACCGGGCTCCCAGCGATAGCGAGGCAACGGCCTGGCTTGCCCAGCTGGACAGGATTCCCGATGATGATCATTAACAAATAGCAACGAAGCGGTAAAAGCAACAGGTTAATTCTGCTTGCAAGTGAATAACAGAGGAGGCAGTCAACAACCCAACCGTAAAGATCCAAGGAGGCAATCATGACCAACCTGATTCAACCGATGAAAAGCGGCGAATCGCCTGATTACGCGGTAAACGAACTGTTGCAGCAGGCCATAGACGACTGGTGGAAAGATGCGGCAATGTTTGGCATCCTTGCCAGGCAGCCTTCGCTCCTTAAGACCATTGTGCCGGTTTTCGAATCCTTCTTCATGGCCGGCAGGATGCCTCCGCAGCTTTTCGAGCTGATGCGCCTGAAGACAGGCGAGATAAACCACTGCGGCTATTGCGTGACGGTAAGGGTGGCTGGGATACGCGACCAGGTCGCTCCTAGGGAATGCGCAGTGCTGGGAGAAATCGACGAAAAGGCGCTGTCGCGGCGGGAATACCTTGCCGTAAAGCTCGCCGAATACATAGCAGGCGATCCGAACTGCATTCCCGATAGCTTCTACCAGGAACTCAAGGCCGAATTCGCGGATGAGGAGATCGTCGAGCTGGTTTTCGCCTGCGCAATTTTCAATTTCGGCAACAAGTTCAACATTACCATGCGGCTCGACACCACCGAAGAAAGCGAATATCCGAAAGGGATGGCCTATCCCTTCGAAGCCGTGCGGAACCCCCATTAACTGTCATACTTAACAAGCGGGCATGGTTGCCTAGCACCCGGCTCTGATTTGATCACCAGTTCGATAAACAGCAAGGAAAATCTATGAGGCCGTCTTAACTCAAAACGACTTTTCAAACAGAGTTTAGAGCGGAAAAACCGATCAGTGAAAGAATATAGTTTGAAGTGCAATCCAATGCCGCATTTACATGCCGGCCAGGATTTCTTTTGCGATTTCCATCGCCTCGACGGGGCTCCCAGCCTTGATGATACCGGGTATATCCCAGGTGTGTAGCCCTATTACCCGCTTTTTCGTCTTCAGAGCGAAGGCGATCTCCGAGAGGGTCCCGTACTCCCCGCCGACGGCGATGAGTATATCGGCAGTACGGATGATGATCAGGTTCCTCGCCTCGCCAAAACTGGTTGCTATCGGGATGTCGATGTACGGATTGGCGGTGTGACGGTCCGGCTGGGGGAGGATGCCGATTGTCGTCCCTCCAGCTTCTTTCGTCCCTTTGGCGGCGGCCTCCATCACTCCACCCATTCCGCCGCAGATGAGTAAATAGCCGTGCTCCGCGATCAGTCTGCCCGTCTCTTCCGCCATCTCCAGGATTTCCGGGGTCGCTGTGCCTGCGCCGATGACGCCAATGATTATCCGTTCCATAAAATCTCTTCCTATTGGGGAGGAAATGCCGCCGCATTGTCGCCTTTACTCCTGAAACCGCCATTCCGTGGAACGGATTGCGTCAGTACCCTGCTCTTCAGGATCGCGTCCCAGAGGGGACGCCAGGCGGACCAGTCATGCCCCCCCTCGATGGTGAAGACCTGCATCTCAGGTAAAACCGCCGCCAGCATCCCGTCGGAGGTCGCGAACTTGTCCTGTCTGCCATAACCGAGGTATACCCTCCCCTCGCATCTCTCCCGACTTTCGTAACTTTTAAGCCCCCTCCATATCTTATGCTGATCATCGATCTCTCCATTCAAAGCCGGATGCCAGGCTGCCAATCCCCCGGCCTGGGCGATCTCGGCTACAACTTCCGGCTCCCCCAGATAGGGGGCGAGTGTGACAATCCCTGTAAGCTCGTCTGGATTTTCGAGGTCGTACCAGATAGCGCCAAATCCACCAAGGGAAATGCCGATAAGCCAGATATTCCGGTACCCTTGCCGCCTGGCCGGAGCGATCACATCAGCCTTCAGCCGAGGGAGAAACTCTTTCTTCAGGTAGTAGTTGAGGTGGGCTTCCACCCCGATCATGTCCGCTTTAATCCCGCTTGCGCGAACTGCCGAGACGAACCCTTCTTCGGCAAAAACCGCCGCCGAATCATGAATACCTGGGAGAAAGACCAAAAGCGTATTCTGCCGGTCGCCTCCTGATTGCATGAAATTGACAGTCCCGATCGGAACGGTTGTCTGGGGTGTGCAGGAGGAAAGAAAGAGCACCGGCAGGACGAATAGAATCAGAAAGGAGAAATACAGTCTCACGACAGGGCCCCGCGGAAGAAACAGATGTCGACGATAATGGCCAGCAGGAGCAGCGTCAGATAGAGTATGGAGGCCCTGAACGCCAGGTTGAAGCGTTCACTTCTGACGATGAACAAAAAGTTCGCCGTCAGGAAAGCCGCTCCGCAGACCATGGCGCAAACCGCATACCATGTCGAACAGAAGCCGAACAACCAGAGGAAGAGAGAGGCGGGAAGGAGGGCCGTGGCGTAGATAAAGATGAGGATCTTGGTATACCTCTCCCCGTATATAACCGGTAGGACCGGGATTCCGGCGGCCCGGTAGTCGCTTTTGTATTCAAGGGCGAGCGCCCAGAAATGGGGGGGCTGCCAGAGGAGCATGATCGTGAAGAGGATGATGGCGTCCAACCTCAAGGTATGGGCTACCGCAGCATAGCCTACCAGGACCGGAAGCGCACCGGGGATGCCGCCGGCCACCGTGCCCCAGGGGGAATGCCGCTTTAAGCGAAGGGTATAGAGAAATGCATAGGAGATTACCGCTGTCAGGATGAGGATGGAGACGAGAGTGTCGAGACAGAGAATCGCCAGGAGCAACGAGGCTGCGATCCCTGCCAGGGCCGTTGTCCGGAGGTTACCCTTGCCGGTCTTCTCCATGGCCTCTACCCTTGTCCGCGAGCGCGTCATAAGGGCGTCCAGCGGGGCATCGAACAGGCAATTGAGTATTGCCGAGCCGGTGGCAGCGAGAAAGAGGCTTGCCAGGCAGACGAGGCAGGTCCAGGCGTCGGGCCATCCCCGCTGGGCCATTACCATCCCTGTAAAACCGGCCAGGAGCACCGCGGCGATGATTCCCGGCTTCGTCAGGAGGATAAAGGCAGTAAACAGCTCCTCAACCGGCTGTTTAACAAGCGGATATTTTCTCTCGATTCGCGCTTCTATGGCAACACTCCTTTTGCTTCACCCGCCCAAATGCGGCCTATGATGAGGAGCATGATAAGCGCCATGGCCAGGTGAAAAGCGGTGGCGGAAAAGTTGAGGCCACTCAGCACAACACTGGCGCCAACTCCGGTCTGGATGACAGCGAGGGTAAGGAGGGTGAGCGCTGCCTGGCGGTGCCGTTTCAATTTGGCGTCGATGAAGACGGCAGCGGCAAAGGCCGAGATCGTGCCAACTATGAGGTATGCCAGGAGCCGGTGTGGATAATGAACCAGCTACGCTCCCGACAGCAGTGTCAGCAGCAAACCGATAATCACCATGCAAGGCTTCAGCAAAGTTGTCTCAAAGAAGAATATCCGGAAACGGTGATTTTCCTGTAATGGGATATTAACGTAAAATACGGAGATTGCAACCCATTAATGCAGATAGTCTTCACCCTTCATCTCTTCCTGGTCCTTGACTTACAGAAATGTTCGGCGTATTTTAGGGCGGATTAACAGGGGGCTTTCTTTTCACCATTCACTATGCACACTTTTTCGGGGGGCTCGATGCTTTCCTTGAAGGAGTCGAACCTTAGAAAGCCGCTTTATCAGCAATCTGCTGAGGAAGTGACCTTTTTACTACCGGAGGCCGTTGCTTGAAACTTGCTGTCAGCAGTTCACGGCCGGAGGGCGCCGGTGTGAAATGGCGAGGTATCGCAATCCGCTACACGTTCGCGTTGGCAATGGTTGCACTGGCCATATTGGTGCGACATTGGCTGGTGAGCACTTTTGGCCCCTTGCCCACCTTCGTTATTTTCTATCCGGCGGTCCTGCTTGTGGCGAGCATCGCCGGCGGCGGACCGGGAATAATGGCAACCCTCTTGTCGGTCCTGGCGGCCGATTATTGGTACTTCCCGCCATACAACTCATTCGCCATCAGCTCTCCGAACGATGCTATCGCTCTGGGCATATTCGGTGGCGCGAGCATGTTCCTTTGTCTGCTTGCGGAGCGTCTGCGCCGCGCCCGGTGGGCTGAGGCGGTCAGTGTTACGCAGGAGCAGGAACTGGCCTTGCTGGACATGGGGAACCTTCTGGCTCTCGACCTGGACCGTCGGATTGTGCGCTGGAGCGCGGGGTGTTGCCGCCTGTATGGCTTCGACGCCCTGGAGGCCCAAGGACAAATGGCGGACGAACTGCTGCAGACATGCTCTTCTCAGCCGCTGGAGCAGATTCAGCGCGATCTGCTGGAGCGCGGTCATTGGGAAGGGGAACTGAATCGACGCAGCAAGGATGGGACCGAACTCTCCCTGGCGATTCTGCTGGCGCTTCGCCGGGACCAGCAGGGCAAACCCTCGGCCATCCTTGAAGTCAGCACCGACATTACGAGTCAGAAAAGAGGCGAGACAGAGTTGCAAAAGAGTAAGGCTCGTCTCCAGGCAACCAATAACGACCTGCTGCTTGCCAACGACAACTTCCAGTTGGCCAATGAAGAACTTCAGGCCCAAAGCGAAGAACTTCAGGCCCAAAGCGAGGAGCTCCAAGCGCAGAACGAAGAACTGGCGCGGATATGGGAGGAATCAAGACGGGCCGAGGAGAAACTGGCCCAGAGTCAGGAACGACTCCACCTTGCATTGAACTCATCCGGAATGGCCACTTTTGATTGGGACATCGTTAATAACAGGCGCATTTGGGATGACAATGTTCATGGCTTGCTGGGTACTAACCCGGAAAACTTCACCGGGACAGCCGAGGAGTTTTTCCGGGTAATACACCCGGAAGACAGGAGTAGCGTGCAACTTGCCCTCTCCAGGGCCATTGAAATAACCGGCGAGTATGAGTCGGAATACCGTGCGGTCTGGCCGGACGGTATTATTCGCCACATTGCCGCCAGAGGGAAAATTCATTGTGACGGCGTCGGCCGGGCCGAGCGAATGACAGGTGTTTGCTGGGACATCACTGAGCGCAAACTTGATGAGGAGTCACTTAAAAGGTTGAACGAAGAGCTTGAGAACCGGGTCGCGGAACGGACCGAGGATCTTACCAGAACTGTCGTCACTCTTCAGGAAGAAATCTTGGAAAGGAGCCAGGCGGAAGAAAGCCTTCAGCGCCTGAACCGGCTCTATGCAGTGCTGAGCGAAACCAACATGACCATCAGCCGCACCAAAGACCGGGATAACCTTTTTAAAGATTTCTGCCGGATCGCCGTGGAGGACGGCAGCTTCAAACTGGCTTGGGTCGGCCTGGTGGAAGAAGAGAGCGGCGAGTTGAAGATGGTGGCAGCCAATGGTGCAACCGGCTACCTGGAGGATATCAGAATCACGGCCAACAAAGAGCCGACGGGACTCGGTCCGACCGGTATAGTTGTTCGCGAAGGAACCTATTACATCTGCAATGACTTTCTGGGCTCCCCGATAACCCTCCCCTGGCATGATAAGGGACGGGCACACGGAATTCGCGCCTCGGCGAGCATCGCTCTGAAACAGGAGAGGCGTGTTATCGGCGCGTTGACCCTCTATGCGGACAAAAAGGACTTTTTTGACCGGCAGCAGGTCAAACTGCTCCTGCAGATGGGAGCGGATATTTCTTTCGCCCTCGACAACTTCATCCGGGAAACCCACCGTCGGGAAGCGGAGCGTGCCCTGCAGGAGGAGACCGCAGAGCGGCTGCGAGCCATGGAAGCCCTTCGCGAAAAGGAACAGATGCTCATCCAGCAGAGCCGCCAGGCCGCTATGGGGGAGATGATCGGCAATATCGCCCACCAGTGGCGCCAGCCGTTAAACGCTCTCGGGCTTACAATCCAGCAACTGTCGCTGATTTACGATCTCGGCGAATTCAACAGGGAGTTTCTGGACAAAAGTGTATTACAATCGATGGAACTCATCCAGCACATGTCCCGGACCATCGACGATTTCAGGAACTATTTCAGACCCGATAAGGAAAAGGTCCAATTCAAAGTGAGTGAGTCCATTGCAAATACGATGTCACTTATAGAAGACGGTTTCAAGAATCAACATATCAGTATCGAAATCGTTGCAAAGGATGATCCCGGCATCTACGGATATCGGAATGAATTCGCGCAGGCCCTTCTCAACATCCTGAACAATGCCAGAGACGCTCTAATAGAAAGGGAAATCGACGCTCCCAGGGTGACGATCACCATGTGTAGTGAAGGCGACAGGGCTGTTGTAACCGTTGCCGACAACGCCGGCGGCATACCCGAGGAGATCATGGAAAAGATCTTCGACCCCTATTTTACCACCAAGGGTCCACATAAGGGAACAGGGGTCGGCTTGTTCATGTCGAAGGCCATCATTGAGAAGAATATGGGTGGCAGACTTGCTGCGCGCAACACCGGCGAAGGCGCTGAATTCAGGATAGAGGTGTGAAATCAAATCCATCTCTAATTCCATTCCATAGATTTCGATAGATGAAAAGGCTAGCCAAGGCTATTCTCGTCGGCAAACTTGGTGAGTTCAAGTTATTCAATAGTGCTTTAAAATGATTTGTTATTTAGTGTACTGGAATTGGTTTAATTGTCTTCAAGCGTACAACAATTCAACGGGTATTTCAAACAACTCTCCGCATACGGTGCATTTAACGGATTCCACATCGTCAACCCGCGGCAATGTCTTGAGCGGGGATATCTTCTTGTCAAACACATAACAGAAAGGGCACGGAAAAGGACTTGGAGGGGTAAAAGATTGCCAGAGGGCCATATACTCTTTTATTGACAGCCCGTTTATCATATTGAGCCGACGTTCCTTTTCACGGAAGTTCGAATCCGTCTGTTTCCCATTATTCTCTCTTGTCTCATATTTTCCAAGTTCCTTTTCAAGAGCGGCTTTCTTTTCTTCAAGGGCCTTTACGAGTTCTGTGAGCATGTCCGGATATCTCCTGTCTTCTGAATGTTGACTCAAAGTCTCTATTGGTTAGAATTAGGGGCTGTCCTAGATAAGTAAAATAGTCTAGGATAGCTTATGCGAAAAAGTCGATTGAGCCAGGAACAACAGGAACGACTCATCGAGTATTTTGTCTCCGGTGCAACAGCTCGAACTG
>Ga0181533_1004566_pt1 | contig 14013 bp, 12 predicted proteins | sample PEATcosm2014_Bin_45_FD_119772 | JGI IMG/M metagenome (GOLD analysis project Ga0181533, IMG submission 119772) | Peatland microbial communities from MTU Mesocosm Facility, Houghton, MI, USA - PEATcosm2014_Bin11_60_metaG | ecosystem: Environmental > Terrestrial > Soil > Wetlands > Peat | place... | reverse complement strand
ATAATCGACAAGCACATCAAACCAACCTTCGGGGCTTGGGCGCTCTCAGCGGTAAAGCGCAAGCACGTTCAGGATTTTATCGATCAGCTTGCCGGTGAAAGAAGTCGGCAGTCGCTTGAGAACATTCGGAACGTATTGCGATCGATCTTTCGTGAGGCGATTCGCGATGAGCAGGCAGGCCAAAATCCCGGTCAGCTTATCAAGATGCCTCCTCGCGAGGCACGCGAGAGGCGCCAGCTACCGACGCGCGAGACCCTCAAAAAGCTGCTGGAGCTTCTTGATGAGCCTTATCGCACGCTGGCGTTCATGGCCCTAGTCTCCGGTTGCCGCATTGGAGAGCTGTGCGCACTGAAGTGGAAAGAGATCGACCTCAACAACAAAGTCATCTACATTAGACTCGCTCTGTACAATTATCAGGAGCACGAACCGAAAGGGCACCGCCAGAGGCATCCAATTCCGCTCACGGACGCGGAGCTACAGTGGCTCAAGAACTACCGTGCACGGACACCCGAAGCAACGGGCGAAGATTGGGTTTTCTCGTTGCCAGCCTGGAACGGTCGGCGCACGCCTAGGCCGGACCTCCAGGTCAATGGCAAATACCCGCTCGATGAGCAGCACGCTCTACGTTGCGGGCTGGCAAAGGTCGACACGCAAGTGGGGTGTAAACTGGGATGGCATCTTCTTCGTCACTGGGCCGGGACATTCTGGTATTACGAGGGCGTTCCGCTCAAGGTGATCCAGGCGCGACTTGGGCATGCGGATGTTCGCACGACGATGACGTGGTATATCGAGTGCGTCCCCGCGGAAGAGCTACGAGGAGCAGAGACTGCCTCCCATCTCGTCCAACAGCTACTCATGCCGTCAGTTCCTGGAGGTGAAAACTCTGGAATTGTCGTCGCAGGTGTCGCGGTAAACGTTGACAGCGGACAGCAAATGAGGATAAGTTACTGAAATAACAGTCGCGGAGAGGTGGCCGAGTGGCTTAAGGCGGCGGTTTGCTAAACCGTTGTACGGTCAAAAGCTGTACCCAGGGTTCAAATCCCTGCCTCTCCGCCACGTACCGTTCGGTGCGTGGCTCCACCAGACTTTCAATCCGTTGAGTCTAAGAGTAAAATCCAAATCATACGCCGCGTTGACTTTGTTACATGTTGGAAGGAGACAGGGCACTAGAAAGCCTTGATTACATGGAGATGATGAAAATGCGCAGGCTGCTTGGCGTTGCCGTAATACTCCTTATCAGTTTGTCTGCTGCTCCGCTCGCTGCCCAAAAGTGCCAGCCGAATGACGAGCCGTGCCGGAAGGCCGAGGAACTCCGGGATTACATTAAGGCGAATTACACCAAGAGTGAATACATGGCGCCGATGCGCGATGGCGTTCGTCTCTTTGTCGCCGTATACGCGCCGAAAGACAGTTCGAAGACATATCCCATCTGGATGTCTCGCACCCCCTATTCGGTGGCGCCCTACGGCGTGGACAACTATCGCGGCTCTCTTGGCCCCTCGGAGTTTTTCGTGCGCGACGGTTACATCTTCGCCTACTGCGATGTGCGCGGGCGCGGCAAATCCGAAGGCGCCTTCGAGCATGTCCGGCCGTACATTCCCGACAAGACCACAAGGAACCAGGTTGACGAAGCCAGCGACACTTACGATACGATCGAGTTCCTTTTGAAAACCATCCCGAACCACAACGGCCGGGTGGGCATCTCCGGCACCTCCTATCCCGGCTTCTACGCCACCATGGCGGCGCTGAGCGGGCATCCGGCGCTGAAGGCAGTCTCGCCGCAGGCCCCGGTCACCGAATGGTTCATCGGTGATGATTTTCGGCACAACGGCACGCTCTTTCTGGCGCACGCGTTTGGGTTCTTTTCTTTTTTTGGACGCCCGCAGCCGGGAGAAAACGAAGTGCCTGGGCCTTTCTTCGACTACGCCACACCGGACGGGTACGATTTCTTCTTGCGCATGGGACCGCTGGGCAATGCTGACCAGAAGTTCTTCAAGGGCCAGATCGAATGGTGGCGAGATCTCGTCTCGCACGACACCTACACGGACTTTTGGAAGGCCCGCGACCCGCTGCCGTACTTGAAGAACATTAAGGCTGCCGTCATGACGGTGGGTGGCTGGTTCGACGCCGAAGACGTCTACGGGCCGCCCCACACCTATGAAGCCATCCGCAACCAGAGCCCTGGCACGGTAAACATCCTCGTCGAAGGTCCCTGGTCGCACGGGCAGTGGAACCGTGACTCCGGCGAGTATCTCGGCGACGTGCACTTCAATCAGAAGACGGGCGATTATTTCCGCGAGCACATCGAGTTTCCGTTTTTCCAGCACTTTCTGAAAGACAAGGGGGAGGAGAAGCTTCCGGGTGCCTACGTTTTTGAAACCGGGCGCAACGAGTGGTTCAAGCTCGATGGTTGGCCGCCCAAGAATGTGGTGAAGAAGACGTTCTATTTCCAGAGCGCGGGCAAGCTTTCGTCTGAGCGCCCCTCGGCTTCCGGCGAGGAGTTTGACGAGTACGTCAGCGACCCGGCCAAGCCAGTTCCGCACATCTCCTGGACCAGCACAGCGATGACCTACGAATACATGACGGGCGATCAACGCTTCGCCTCTTCGCGTACCGATGTGCTGGTCTACCAGACTGAGCCGCTCGAAGAAGACGTAACCGTCGCCGGGCCCTTGACCGCCTCCCTGTACGTCTCCACCACCGGCACGGACTCCGATTGGGTCGTCAAGCTCATCGATGTTTATCCCGGGAATTATCCGGACCCTGACCCGAACCCGAAGGGCGTGCGCATGGGCGGCTACCAGCAGCTCGTCCGCGGAGAGCCCTTTCGCGGGAAATTCCGAAAGAGTTTTGAGAATCCGGAGCCTTTTGTGCCCGGCAAGCCGGACAAAGTGGAATACCAGCTTCCGGGGGTTTTTCACAGCTTCCGCCGTGGCCACCGCATCATGGTGCAAGTGCAAAGCTCATGGTTCCCGCTGGTCGACCGCAACCCGCAGAAATTCATGAAAATTGATGAGGCGCGGGCCTCCGACTTTCAGAAGGCTACCCAAAGGGTGTACCGGTCGGGGAAACTGGCATCGGGTATCACGATGGGGGTCGTGCCAACCGCAGCGGCCTCTGCGCCAGAATGAGAGGGTGGGTGGGATTTGCATCTCTAACCCTTTTCTCACATTTTTGGGGTGCAGGGCGCGGGCGGCGCCATCCTCCCCTGTTTTTTCAAGTGGTTAGAAGCAAAATCGGCATATGTAGAAAAGTGCATGGGTGTGGCATTTTGCCTCACTTTGCGGGTGGACCGGCCTATGATACGCTACACAACTAGCCTCTTTTGGCCCAATGCAGGAGGGAAATGCTCTTCGCTCCCAATAGTTGGGGCGCAGACTGACAGCCGTGGGGTTCACCTCCCTTAGCCGCCCACAGCGCGCGTGAACAAAGTCATGTCATGACCCTATCAATGCCTGCCCGTAATACGTCGGCCGGTTTGCTGGTGGGTTGCTGTGGATTCCCTCTCAGCCTGCGCCGCTATGCCGAGGAGTTTGCGGTGGTGGAGGTGCAGCAGACCTTTTACCAGCCTCCGGCGCTTCACACGATTGAGAAGTGGCGGGGCGCGGTCCCCGGTGGCTTTGAATTCACTCTGAAGGCCTGGCAACTTATCACCCACGAGGCCAGCAGTCCCACTTACCGGTGCCTGCGTGAGGAACTCAGCCAGCAGCAACGGCGCGAAGCTGGCGCCTTTCGCCTGAACGCAACGGTCATGTACGGCTGGCGCCGTACTCTGGAATGTGCGCGCACGCTGGGCAGTCGTTGCGTCCTCTTTCAATGTCCAGCCCGTTTCGCTTCCACGCTGGCGAACAAAGCCAATCTCCGCGACTTCTTCCGCGAGATCAAGCCTGAGCTGCTTTCCTCGAGTGGCGCGGAGCACATCACGTGCGTCTGGGAGCCGCGCGGCGAATGGCAAGCTGAAGAAGTGCGGGAGCTTTGCGAGGAGTTGGGCCTCGTGCATGGCGTTGACCCATTTCACCAAAACTCCGTGGCCGGTGGTTTCGGCTATTTTCGACTTCACGGGCGGACGGGATATCGCTACCGCTATACCGACCAGGATCTGGCGCAATTGTGGGAGATAGCTGTCCGCACGCATTTAAAAACGTAGAAATTTGAACAGCAGCCGGGAGGAGGGTGGTTCAGCATCATCGCCGTAGGCGGGTTTGGGTTTGAGTGTCATCGCCTCTCAATATCATAACGTGCCCGAATTTCTTAATCCCGAAAAGCGAAAAACCCAATAGTCCCTGGAAAGCGAGACTCTGCGCTTGGTGGTAATGAAATGCGGTTTACCCGGCGTGCCCGTGCGTTTGTAGAGCGTGCCGCTTCCGGAGAGTATACTGTTGAGCATTCCGGGTCGGAAGGCAGTCCTGGTTGAATGCCACGCGAATGAGCGACAAGACGGACGCCGAAGGGAAGGGAATATGACGCTGACGATAAAACAGAAAGCGCAGATGGCGGGCTTACTCGTTGCGCTCATGGCGTCCCCATGTTCATTCGGCGATATGAAGGGCAAGCTGGAAATGCACTATTCGTATGCGATTGCCCCGCCTGGCGTTGAAAAGGAGTCAACAGCGGTCGAGGTTTTTTACGTTCAGGGGAGCGCGCGGCGAGAAGACCAAGGGGGTAAGATTGGCACGCGTTCTGCTGTCATCCGCGATTGCGACAGTGGCAAAGGGTACGTGGTTGATCTCGATCGCAAGGAGTACTGGGAGCTGAGGCCCCTCCGCGAGTCCAGCTACGGCTATCTACGAGATCTTTACCACGGAACCTCTCGCAGTCCGTCAGCCAAGATGCCGAGGGTTATTGTCAGGAGCCTGACGGTCGAGAGTGGGGAACCGCGAGTGCTCTTCGGCCGCGCTGCCCACCACTTCGTAACCACTGCGAAGGAGTTCCTGGGCGATTCGGAGCAGGTACTCCACGCGGAGGAGACCATTGAGGGATGGTATTGGCCCGGGGTTCGGCCCTTTAGCGAGTCCTGCATGCCGGCGGATCTGGCCGCTCAGCCTTTCGCCTGGATTGGGGAACCGGATCCCATTGCTGATGCTGTGCCGGTTTTTCGACACACTGGACCCTCTCCCATCGGTTTCCCCGTTGAGGAAACGCGGACCCTTCGGACCAAGCCCGCCGAGGGTGGTAGCGAATGGAAGACCCTCACCTTTGTAAGTAGACTTATTGAGTTCTCAGATAGCCCGCTCGATCCTTCGCTCTTTCAGATTCCGAGCGGGTTCGCAAAAGTCCCACGCCCGCAGTTCTATAAGCCGACGGACCGTAAATAGCGGGTAGTGTGTAGAGCATCGCCGCGGGCGGAATGCAATCCACGCTGCGCGATTATGCCCGGCTCGTGCAGGCCGTGCTGAGCGGGGAGATTCCGCCGAAGAAAGAGCGCAAGATGATGCTGAGCCCACAGATTCGGATTCACTTCAAGCACGAGTTCCCGTCGCTCGCGGAAGAGAAAACCACGGACAACGATGCCATCCGCCTGAGCTATGGCCTGGGCTGGGGGCTCTATCGGAGTCCCTATGGCGAAGCCTTCTTCAAGGAAGGCCATGACGAAGGCTGGCGCCACTATGTGGTGTGCTTCGCTAAACCCAAGACCGGAATTCTGATCATGACCAACAGCTCAAACGGGGAGGACCTTTACAGCGGCCTCTTGGAGAATCTGATTCGGGACACCTTCACGCCGCTCGAGTGGGAGGGTTTCAAGAGTCTGTGTGATGACCATGCCTACTTTGTCATTCCGATCCCGCGGTCGCGGGAGAGGAATCTCGCTCTGGGTATTTTCAGGGCAGTGCGGGATTCCTCGTCGTCCGCCAATGAGAATGGCGGACTCCTCGGAATGACACGCAAACTGGGGTTTTCACACAGACTCTTCAAGCCGTCTCAGGGGGTTGACTCCCACCGCCATGCCGCTTGCGGCACCCGGAAACCATGAAAATGCCACGAGTGACCCCTCTCCCCAACTCCCCTCCCCCTCTTCCCTCTCCCCAGGGGAGAGGGAAGAGGGGAAGGGGTGAAAGGGTGAGGGGTATTTTCAAAGCAGTGGGGCGGAACGTGAAGGAAGAAAGCCGGCCGAGCACTCGAAGGGCGGACGTGGGATGAGATGCCGGCAGCAACGCGAGTTTCGGCCTAACGCGAGCGACCAAGTAGCGCGGGCGCCGTGCTATTTGCTTCCGAGTGGCCCACCATCTGCCCGGAGCCTCCTGGCGCCATATCCGCGTGTAGGCCGTTTTACGGCCAAGTGGCTTGTTCCACGCCGTGTAGCGCGGACCTGTTTTGTAGGTCCGCGGTTCTTCCCCCATCACAACGAAAAGCCGCGGACCTCAAGAACAGGTCCGCGCTACCTTGCTGGGGCGGAATGTGAGGGAAGAAAGCCGGCCGAGCACTCGAAGGGCGGACGTGGGATGAGATGCCGGCAGCGACGCGGGTCTTGGCCTAACACGAGCGACCAATTAGCGCGGGTGCCGTGCTATTTGCTTCCGAGTGGCGGACCATCTGGTCGGAGCCACCTGGCGCCATATCCGCGTGTAGGCCGTCATACGGCCAAGTGATCGGCCCTCAATGGACGAGAAGCCGACTTATCATTCCCAATCCATTTTGTGTGCCCAGCACCCATTAGGTTCAGTGCGACTTTTAGGGAAGTTCTGGTCTGCTGCTGGGACCACTTCACTTTCGATCCAGCACGGAAAGGTGTTGCTGCAGACAGCACGCCTGCGAACTGTTCCGCTAGATGAGTTGTCTTGAGACCGCGTTCCCTTCACGTTGATGAAACTGGCTCCCTCTTATCCCGGTGCTGACATTCTGACTCAAGAAATCGGCTACAATTCAGCTTGGAGGGAACATGTCGAAATCGCGCAGGCAGTTCTTGACCCAAACCTCGCTTGGACTAATCGGTGCAACCTCGGCTTCCTGCAGCAAGCCACAGCAGTCGAACCAGGTTGCGCCCGGGATGCCCCCGGCGTTCGGCACGGGAGCGCCTGTGGGACCGGAAGTGTCGCCTGTTACCTTCGCCGAGGCAGAAAAACTTGTGCAGGTGGAGCTAACCGCCGTAGATCGCGCCATGGCGACACATAGCTGGCGCGTGAACATGGCATCGCTTTACGAACGGCGCACCGGTCCGCGCAAGGTGGCGCTCGGGACTGCTCTTGCACCCTGGTCCGGGTATCGTTGCCTGCTACCCGACCAGAAGTCGAGCCCGCAGCGGGATCGATTTGTCCGCAGCCACACCGATCCTGGCCCATTGTCGGCACGCGATGAAGACCTCGCCTTCTCCTCCCTTACACAACTCTCACGCTGGATCGAGCAAAGACAACTCACCTCGGAACGCCTCACACAGCTCTATCTGCAGAGACTCGAACGATTCGATCCCAAGCTGCGCTGCGTCATCACCCTCACCCGCGAGCTCGCGTTAGCACAGGCTAAAAAGGCCGATGAGGAAATTGCTGCTGGCAAGTACCGGGGGCCGCTTCACGGCATCCCATGGGGTGCCAAGGACCTCCTCGATACCGCCGGAATACCAACCACCTACGGTGCCGAACCCTTCAGGGACCGCGTACCCAGAGAGGATGCGGTGGTTGTCAAACGCCTCCACGCTGCGGGCGCTGTCCTCGTCGCCAAGCTTAGCCTCGGGGCGCTTGCCCTCAACGATATTTGGTTCGGGGGACAGACCATGAATCCCTGGCTATTGGAGGAGGGTTCATCCGGTTCCAGCGCTGGCCCCGCTGCCGCCACCGCCGCTGGGTTGGTCGGCTTTGCGATTGGCAGTGAGACGGGCGGTAGCATCGTCAGTCCCAGCATGCGCTGCGGGATTGTGGGACTCCGGCCCACCTTTGGCCGAGTCCCGCGCACCGGCGCCATGACCCTCTGCTGGTCTCTCGACAAGCTCGGCCCCATGACCCGCAGTGTCGAAGATGCTTTGCTCGTGCTCGAGGCCATCTCGGGACCTGACCCAGGCGACGTTTCCAGCGCGCCCAGCCATCTCGACTTCGACTCGAATGCGCCCGCGAAGGGCCTTCGCGTCGGCTATTTTCCTGCTTGGATGAATGAAAGTCCTGCCACGGATGTGGACCGCGCCGCTCTCCGGACACTTCCAGAACTCGGCATGGTGCCGGTGGAAGTTACTCTTCCGAACTGGCCTTATAGCACGCTCGACCTCATCCTCTTCGCCGAAGGCGCGGCGGCCTTCGAGGAACTCACGCTCAGTCATGCCGATCGACAGCTTAAAATTCAGACGCCCGACGCTTGGCCCAACCTTTTCCGTCAGGCCCGCTTCCTTTCCGCCGTCGATCTCGTTCAGGCCGACCGCTTGCGCCGCAGAGTCGCAGAGGAAATGGCCCGTATCTTCTTGGAAGTTGATCTGCTCCTGGTCCCTTCCTTGCGCGACGAAATGCTCACCATTTCCAATTACACTGGCCATCCGTCGCTCACTTTCCGCGCCGGCTTCGTCGAAGTGTCGCAGGCGCGGAGCGATTGGGCCCCCGACCCACGACATCCGCTCCCAAGGTTTTCCCCGCCACGCCGCGTTCCTCACGGTGTTACCCTGATCGGGAGACTCTTCGATGAAGGCACGCTAGGGCGGGTTGGTCTCGCGCTCGAGCGCGCCTTCGCCGTAGCTCGACAGCGTCCGCCTGGCTTCTGAGGCGGAGCGAAACAGTGGACAGTCAAGATCCTATCGCGTTGACTTAGCTGCGAGCGCAGCCTAAGATGGCTACTAAAGGCGGGACCCTCGCCATGGTTGGCAAGACCGTTTCCCACTACCGCATCCTGGAGAAGTTGGGTGGCGGCGGCATGGGTGTCGTCTATAAGGCCCAAGACACCAAGCTCAAGCGCACCGTCGCCTTGAAGCGGGTAGCCACGGTCACCGCTTTTGTGACCGTGGGTTCTTCCTTCGATGCCGAACGACCCTTGGATTGTCCCCGCGACTGCGACCAGTAACGATGGTCACGCCGGGTGTGAGAAAAGCCCACGGTCAAGAAGTCATTGACCGTGGCTACCACCGATCACTTTGACGGTTTGTCGGCAAGCCCCACATGTGATCTGTGTCTCGCCTCTTACGTTCAAGCCTGGATCACGCGCCACTCGCAAATAATCCACTTGGTTGATATGCGGCCTCGTCGCCGAAGTGCGTTGCACATGCGCGAATAAGGAGGCAGCGGGCCGCCACGGGCCGATACCCGCGCCAACCTGTAATGTTTGGCAGCAGGCTCGGCGATTATCGGACGTTGCGCTTACTCCGCCAGCCCGTTCACCACCCGCGCAATACCGTCCTTGATCAGGTCGACATCAAAATTGATCAGAATTCCGAGCCGCTTGTTAGCAAGGCGTAGGTAGGTCAGCAACTGCTTTCTATGGACGGGTGCGATGGCTTCAACAGATTTAATTTCGACGATGACCTTACTCTCGACGATCAGGTCAACTCGGAAGCCGGCCTCTAAATGGATGTTTTCCCTCACCACGGGAAGCGCTTGCTGCCTTTCCGTGTGGAGTCCACGGCGCGTCAACTCCTGCTCCATCACAGCCTCGTACACGGATTCAAGCAGTCCCGGGCCAAGCGTTGTGTGGATTTTGAAGGCGGCGTCAACAATGTGTTTGGCGATTTCGTTCTCGGTCACGGTAAGCATTTTCGCGCAAAGACGGCAAAACCACAAACTAAGGTTTCACGCAAAGGCGCAAAGAACGCAAAGGACGCAAAGAAGAATTTGTCACGGAATTTGTCGCGATTGACATATTTGTTGGCAATATGACAGAATCCATCCTTTCGCAGGCCGTGGAAAGGGGCTTTCCCGTAAGCATCGACGGAAATGGCTGACGAACAAAAGGCGCCGCCCAAGGCGGCCAATGGAGGCGAGGCAGCAAAGCCCACACCGGGAGCTAGTGGGGCAACTCCGCCGGTCCAGGCCGAGGCCGATGGAGCTCCCAAGTTACCTCCGTCATCGGCGGGTAGTCCCCCATCGGGAACCCCGGGAACTCCCGCTCCGGCCAAACCTGCCGCCGCGGCGCCAGCGAAGGCTCCAGCGGCAGCCAAACCCCCCGTAAAACCAGAGCCCTGGTCAAGCCCACTTCTTGACGTGCTCCAGAAGAGGTTTCCAGGGGCCATCCACGAGGCGGTTACTTTCCGAAAGATGCCATCCCTTACCGTGGCCAAGGAGTTCTTGCTGTCTATTTGCCAGTTTCTGAAAGGCGACGAAGGCGGCGACTACACCCTGCTCACAGACGAGACGGCGGTGGATTATCCCAAACGGGAGAAGCGGTTTGAAATCATCTACCACCTCTACTCCTTCAAGCGAAATGACCGATTGCGACTGAAGGTTATGGTCGGTGAGGGCGAAACGGTTCCTTCAGTGGTAAGCATTTGGCCCACGGCCAACTGGCTGGAGCGCGAAGTCTACGACATGTTTGGGGTGGCTTACGACGGCCATCCGGATTTGAAGCGCATCCTTCTTCCCGACGGGTGGACTGGCTATCCTCTGCGCAAGGATTACGACATCCTGCGCCAGGATGATGCCTGGGTGAAATCAAACCTGGGAATCGAGAGCGGACAGTAACCGATGCCCGAGACTACTTTTCTCGATGCGAACGAATTGCTCCTCAACATGGGGCCGCAGCACCCGGCCACGCATGGAGTTTTGCGCGTCAAACTAAAGCTGGATGGTGAAAGGGTGTTGGGCTCGGAATGCGTCATCGGTTACCTGCACCGGGGGGTGGAGAAGATTGCCGAGAACAGGACCTACGCGCAGTTCGCACCTTACACGGACCGCATGGATTACGTCGCTGCGGTCACCAACGGCATGGGCTATGTCGAAGCAGTCGAGAAGCTACTGGGCGTTGAGATTCCGCCACGCGCTCAGTACACGCGCATGATCCTGGCCGAACTGCAGCGCCTTGCCAGCCACGTGTTGTGGTTGGGGACGCATGCGCTTGACCTGGGCGCTATGACGCCCGTCTTCTATACCTTCCGCGAACGGGAAGAAATCCTGAAAATCTTTGAGAAATACTGCGGGGCTCGGCTGACCACCCACGCCTTTCGCATCGGGGGATTGCAGTACGATCTGTACGATGGATTCGAACAGGAATGCCTGAAGCTCTGCGATTACTTACCGCCCAAAATCGATGAATATGAGCAGTTGCTCACCAAGAATCGCATCTGGATAAACAGAACCAGGGGTGTGGGTGTCCTGAGCGCCGAAGACGCCATCGCCTATGGAGTGACCGGGCCCGTGCTCCGGGGCTCGGGGGTGAAGTGGGACATTCGCAAGGTGCAGCCTTATGAGGCCTACGACAAAGTGGAATTTGAGGTGCCCACCGGCGAACACGGTGATACCTACGATCGGTATTTGGTTCGGATGCAGGAGATGCGCCAATCCGTGCGCATTATCCGCCAGTGCGTGGAACGTCTTGCTCCCGGACCCATATTCGGGAAAGTCGGCAAGGTGATTAAGCCGCCGGTCGGCGAGGTGTATCATTCTATCGAAGCGCCGAAGGGCGAACTGGGATATTTCGTGGTCAGTGACGGAAGTACGAACCCCTACCGGGTGCGGGTTCGGCCGCCGTCTTTTGTAAACTTGCAGGCTCTGGACATCATGATACGCGGCCACCTCGTCGCAGACGTGGTGGCGGTGATCGGAACGTTGGATATCGTGCTCGGCGAAGTAGATCGTTAATACAGTGACAAGTGACGAGTGACAAGTGACAAGCAGGAATTCTTGCTCGTCACTCGTCACTTGTCACTCGTCACTGCTCTAAAGCTATGGCCCAAAACGCAATTGACTTTTTCCAAGTCCATCCGCTCATCCTGGCGGTCATCAAGATCCTGATTGTATTTATGGTGTTGGCCGGGATTGTGGCTTACCTCGTCTACGCGGAGCGCAAAGTCCTCTCTTTCATGCAGGCGAGGCTGGGCCCCATGCGGGTCGGTCCCTGGGGCCTGCTCCAACCCGTTGCCGATGGCATTAAACTTCTCCTCAAGGAAGATATTGTTCCGGCAGGAGCGGACAAGTTCGTCTTCTTGCTGGCGCCGGTGATAAGCGTGACGGCAGCCTTCGCCGTCTTCTCCGTCATCCCATTTGCCGGAAACTTTTACATCAGCGACATCAATATTGGCCTCCTCTTCATCCTGGGTGTGTCCTCCTTGGGGATTTTCGGCATTATCCTGGGTGGTTGGTCATCGAACAGCCATTACCCGCTCCTCGGAGCGCTGCGGTCTGGAGCACAATTGGTGAGCTACGAAGTGGCGGCGAGCATGGCGCTGGTGGGCGTGCTGCTGATTTCGAATTCTCTCAGCATGGTGGAGATCGTGAATCGCCAGCAGCAAATGGGCGTATGGAACATCTTTCTCCAGCCGGTGGCATTTTTCGTTTATTTGATTGCTTCGGTGGCTGAAGTGAATCGCAACCCATTTGATCTGCCGGAGGCGGAGTCGGAACTCACTGCGGGCTTCCACACGGAGTATAGCGGTTTCCGCTTCGCCCTTTACTTCCTCGCTGAATACACCAATATGGTTGTGGTCTCGTCCGTCGCCGTTACTATGTTCCTGGGGGGATGGCTGAGACCTTTTACGAACGTTCGAGCACTGGATTTCTTGAAGTTCGCGCCTGTCGTGGCTTTTCTCGGCGCGGCAGCGTTTATCCTTTGGCTGGGGCTGAAGAGTCTGGTCCCGTTGGAACGATATTTCTTCGTCGCTTCGGCTGCGGCTTGCGTGGTGCTGGCCGGCATGGTGGCAATCCCTGTGGTGTTGAATGCCATTCAGGGGATTTTTTGGTTTGCGACAAAAGTCCTGGTTCTTCTTTATGCGTTCATCTGGTATCGCGCGACCTTCCCGCGATACCGCTATGACCAGCTCATGAACGTTGGCTGGCGCTGGATGATTCCGATAGGTCTGGGGAACGTCATCGTGACTGCGTTGGTCCGATACTTTGTGGGTTTCCATTCTCCGAGCACTCCGGCTGCTGGGTTGGGCGGATAACGCCGATGCGATTGTCTGATCTTGTTCGTCGCGTGTTCCTGGTTGACCTCATCAAGGGCCTGAGGCTGACGTTTTCCTATCAGCGCCCCAGCGCCACCTGCACCGAACAGTATCCGCTGGAGCGTCCCGTGGTCGCGGAACGCTACCGGGGCGCCCCGCGCCTGAACAACCACCCGGAAACCGGCGAGACACTCTGCATCGCCTGCAACCTCTGCTCGCTGGCTTGTCCGGAAAACCTGATTGTGGTGGGATGGGCGCGGACAGAAGACCGCAAGAAGCGATTGACGACCTTCACCTATGACCTTTCGCGCTGCATGTTCTGTGGCTTGTGCGAGGACGCTTGCCCCGTGGACGCATTGGAACTGACCCAGGACTTTGAGATAGCCCACTATTCCCGCGAAGGAATGATTTGGGATCGGCAGGCGCTGGAGGAGGGGCCGCAGCCCACGCGGTACACACGGTAAGAAGGCAGAAAGCAGAAATCAGAAAGCAGAAGGTAGAAAGCAGAAGGTAGAAGGCAGAAAGCAGAAACTAGAATGCAGGTGTCATTCCGAGCGCAGCGAGGAATCTCGCTCTGCTTGGTGGCGGATCGCGGAAAGAAGAATCGGAGCAAGATTCCTCGCTCCGCTCGGAATGACACGGTTGGGTTGGGTGAAGTTACTGGAGAGAGCGACGAAACATTACGCCAGGCTTGTACCTTCTGATTTCTAGTTTCTGATTTCTGATTTTTGAACACTATGCTCCCTTTGATTGCATTCGGAACCCTCTCGGCGGTTGCTTTGGGCGCCGGCGTAATGGTAATTACCCGCCGGAATGCCATCCATAGCGTTATTTGGCTGATCGTGACGCTTTTCGCGGTGGGGGGGATCTTCCTGCTGCAACACGCAGAGTTCCTTTTTGCGGTGCAGATCATTCTTTATGTGGGCGGCATCATGGTGCTGTTCCTGTTTGTCGTCATGCTGGTCAACATTGACGTAGCGTTGAAGCAGGCTCAGTTCAGCCGTCAGTGGCAGCTT
>Ga0181533_1004561_pt1 | contig 14032 bp, 13 predicted proteins | sample PEATcosm2014_Bin_45_FD_119772 | JGI IMG/M metagenome (GOLD analysis project Ga0181533, IMG submission 119772) | Peatland microbial communities from MTU Mesocosm Facility, Houghton, MI, USA - PEATcosm2014_Bin11_60_metaG | ecosystem: Environmental > Terrestrial > Soil > Wetlands > Peat | place... | reverse complement strand
CGCAGTCCCCAACGTCTCGCCGTCTTTTTCGATCGCCGTACGTCGTGGGAGTGGCCGTTGATGAAATCACGGGTGAGCCGGACGGCTCAATGAAGGTTCTGAGCTGCCCTCCTGTTGCCGCCGGAAGGCGGTGAGACCGCGGGCACTATCGGCGCAGTCCGAGGCGGGCGATGATGGCCCGGTACCGCTCCACGTCGGTGCGAGAGAGGTAGTCGAGCAGGCGCCGGCGCCGGCCGACCATCTTGAGCAGGCCGCGCCGCGAGGCGTGATCCTTGGGATGCCCGCGCAGGTGCTCGGTGAGGCTGGTGATGCGCTCGCTGAGGACCGCGATCTGAACCTCCGGCGACCCGGTGTCGGTGTCATGGCGCCGGTGTTCGGCGATGATGTCGGTCTTGGTGCGAAGCTCAGGCAAGGGCGGTCTCTCCAGGTGGGCCCGGGTGGGCCAGTCGCCGGACCGAGAGCGGGGCTCGGGGAGCGGGCATGCCCCTCCCGTCGCCGGGCCCTCTGTCGGTCCGGGTCAGCATATCAGGGGGCGGCGAAGCAGAGCGCTCGCGGCAGGACGGTGATCTCGGCGGGAGCCGTCCCCACCTGCTCACCGTCGACGTCGAAGCGAGGCGGCGCCTCACCGTCAGCCGGTGCGATGCCGATCGTCCGAGCCCGGTGCACCTCCACCACGGCGAGGGCCAGGTGGGTGCCCCGGAAGAGCCGGGGCACGGCGCGCAGGGCTCCGAAGCGGGAGATGTTGCCCACCACGACGACCTCCAGGAGGCCGTCGGCAGGGTCGGCGGCCGGGGCGATCCGCATCCCGCCTCCGAAGCAGCGCCCGTTGGCGATCACCACCTGCTGCACCCGCCGCCGCGAGCTGACCCCATCGATGGTGAGCACCACGTCGCGGTTGCGGTAGGTCATCAGCTCGCTGACCGAGACCCCGAGGAAGACGGCCGTCCCGAGCAGCCCACCGTGCTTCTCCGCGCTGCGGTTCACCCGGGTCACCACCTCCCCGCCGATGCCGCAGTCGGCGACGTTGGCGAAGAGGCGATGGGTCCCGTCGGAGAAGTCGATCCTGCCCAGATCGATGATCCGGGTGGCGCCTCCGGCGAGAAGCCGGGCGGCGGTACCGGGGTCGGTGGGCAGGCCCAGGGTGCGCCGGATGTCGCTGCCGGTGCCGCTCGGGATCAGGCCCACCGTGAGGCCGGGGGCGAGCGGGACGCCCTCGTCGTCGAAGCAGCCGTTGACGGCCTCGTTGAGGGTGCCGTCACCGCCGACCACGACCACCCGGCGCACCCCCAGGCGGGTGATCTCGTCGCGGGTGACCGCGGTCGCGTCCCCGGGGCAGACGGTGAGGTGGGCGTGGATCCCGATTCCCGCCTCGCGCAGCGCGGCCCTGATCCGGGGCCAGCGGCGCATGGTCTGGCCGCCGGCGCTCACCGGGTTGACCACGACCAGGGTGGAGGGGGCGGTCACGGGGCCAGGGCGCGGCTGCGGACCGTCTCGCGGTACCAGGCGAAGCTCGTCTTGGGGATGCGGGTCCCACTCGGGTAGTCGACCCAGGTGAGCCCGAAGCGCTTGGAGAAGCCGTTGGCCCACTCGAAGTTGTCGAGCAGCGACCAGACGAAGTAACCCCGCACGTCGGCGCCGGCATCGATGGCGTCGAGCACGGCGCCCAGGTGGCCGCGGAGGTAGGCGATCCGCTCCGGATCCCGGACCTCGCCGTCGGGGGCGACGTACTCGTCCCCCGCCATCCCGTTCTCGAGCACGTACATCGGCGGGGGCGCGTACTCGTCGCGGAGCCGGAGCAGCAGCTCGGTGAGCGCCGCCGGCTCGATCTCCCAATCCATCGCGGTGCGGGGGAGGTCGGGACGGTGCACCTCGACGTCCCGCAGGTCGACGCTCAGCGGGTCCTCCGGGAGGGTCACGGGCACCCAGAACCCCGCCGCCCGGGCCTGGGCCATCCGGCTGGCCGCGCAGACCGTCCGGGGCGCGTAGAAGTTGACCCCCAGGAAGTCCAGCGGCTGGGCGATGACCCCGAGGTCGCCGTCCTGGACCACGTGGAAGCCGGGTCGGCTCGCCGCGTAGTGCTCCAGCATGTCGGCCGGGTACTCGCCGCGCAGCACCGGGTCCAGGAAAAGCCGGTTGAGGTTGCCGTCGGAGAGCCGGGCGGCGGTGACGTCATCCGGGTGGTCGCTCGCCGCGCGCATCGGCTGGAGGTTGAGATCGATGCCGACCCGGACCGCGGGCGCCGCGGCGCGGATCGCCTGGACCGCCCGGCCGTGGGCGAGCAGGAGGTGGTGGGTGGCCGCGGCGGCCAGACCTACGTCACGGCGCCCCGGGGCCTGCGCCCCCTTGGCGTAGCCGAGCCAGGAGGCGCACCACGGCTCGTTCTCGGTGATCCACATCGGCACCTCGGCCCCCAGGGCGCCGGCGACCAGGGCCGCGTAGTCCGCGAAGCGGCCCGCGGTGTCGCGCACCGGCCAGCCGCCGGCATCCTCGAGCGGCTGGGGGAGGTCCCAGTGGTAGAGGGTGAGGACAGGCGTCACGCCCCGCCGCTGCAGCCCGTCGACCAGCCGGCGGTAGAAGTCGAGCCCCGCCTGGCTGGCCGGCCCGCTGCCGCCGGGCTGGATCCGCGGCCAGGCCACCGAGAAGCAGAAGGCGGGGGTGCCCAGGTCGGCGACCAGGTCGAGGTCCTGGTCGAGATGGCGATAGTGGTCAGAGGTCACGTCGCCGGTGTCGCCGTTGTGGGTGGTGCCGGGGGTGTGGCTGAAGGTGTCCCAGATCGACGGCCCCCGGCCTCCCACGTCGACCGAGCCCTCGACCTGGTAGGCGGACGTCTTGGTCCCGAAGAGGAAGCCGTCGGGAAAGGTGCGCGGTCGGGACGGGGTCGGCACGGGCGGGCACATCTCCGGCTCGGGCGGAAGGCAACCGCGGCATTGTCCCGCGCCGGAGGCGAGGGCGGGATTCTCCGGTCGAAGATGGGCCTCGGTCCCCTGAGGCGGCGCCGGACGTGTGCTATGGTCCCCGCCGCGGGGACCAAGCGGAGCAGGTGCGTCGAGGTGGTGGACCGGTGAGCGGGCGGCTGGCGGAGAGCGGGTACGGTTACTTCGACCCCGAGGCGGCCGAGTTCGTGATCACGCGGCCTGACACCCCGACCCCCTGGATCAACTACCTGGGCGAGGGCCGCTACGGGGGGATCGTCTCCAACACCGCCGGGGGCTTCTCCTTCGACCGCGACCCGCGCAACCGCCGGGTCAGCCGCTACCGCTACAACGCGATCCCGCCCGACCAGCCGGGCCGGTACATCTACCTCCGGCGCCAGGACACCGGGGAACGGTGGGGTGCCACCTGGCAGCCGGTGCGGGGCGCCCTCGACCGTTACGAGTGCCGCCACGGCGCCGGGTACACGCGGATCACCACCGAGCGCGCCGGGGTGCGGGCGGAGACCCTCTACTTCGTGCCCCCGAGCCGGCCCGGCGAGCCCTGCCCGGTAGAGCTGTGGGATCTGCGCCTGACCAACACCGGTGAGCGGCCGGTCACCCTGCGGACCTTCAGCTACGTCGAGCTGAGCTTCATCGATGCGATGGGCGACCTCCACAACCTGGACTGGACCGGCCACGTGGTGAGCGCCCGCTTCGACCCGGAGATGGGGGCGATCGTGGCGTCCACCCGATTCCGGCCCACCACCACGTTCTTCGCATCGGACCGGCCGCCGCTCGGCTGGGACTGCGACCGGGAGGCGTTCGTGGGCCCCTATCGCGGGCTCGAGGACCCCCTCGCCGTCAGTGGCGGGGCGGCCACGGGCAGCGCCGCGCCCCGGGGCAACGCGATCGGGTCGCTCTGCCACGAGGTGGTGCTGGAGCCGGGTGGCAGCGCGCGCATCGTCCAGATGCTCGGGATCACCGACTCACCGGAGGCCATACCGGCGGCGGTGGCACGCTGGTCGGAGCCCGCCGAGGTCGAGCGCGCTCTGACGGCGCTGCGGGCCGACTGGGCCGGCTACCTGGAGAGTTTCACGGTGCACACCCCCGACGCCGAGACCGACGCCATGCTCAACCTCTGGAACCCGGTCCAATGCCGGACGACCCTCTACTGGTCGCGCTTCGTCTCCGGCTACGAGACCGGGCTCGGTCGGGGCATGGGGACCCGCGACAGCGCCCAGGACACCCTGGCCACCGCGCACGTCGAGCCCGACCTGGCGGAGGCCCGGCTGGAGCAGCTCTGGCACCTGCAGTTCGCCGACGGCCACACTTGGCACCAGTTCCTCCCCCTCACCGGCGAGGGGGGGCCGGGGCTTGCCGCCGAGCACCCGGAGTGGCCGCAGTGGTTCTCCGACGACCACCTCTGGCTGATCATCGCCACCTGCGCCTACCTGCGCGAGACTGGGGACTGCGACCTCGTCCACCGGCAGGTGCCGTACCAGCCCGTCCCCACCCGCCGCGCCGGCGACCTGACCGGCGGCGAGGGCGACGGTGAGCCGTGGGACGAGCTCGACGACACGATCTGGGGCCACATGATGGCGGCGATCGACTTCACCCTGACCCATCGCGGGCCGCATGGGCTGCCCCGCCCCGGCTATGCCGATTGGGACGACACCCTGAACGTCGACCACGGGTCGGGGCTGGCCGAGAGCGTCTGGTGCGCGATGCAGTTCTGCCGCGCCATGCTCGACCTCGCCGCGCTGGCCGACCACCTGCACCGGTCCGAGGAGGCCGCCCGCTTCCGCGCCCTCCACGCCGAGATGGCGGAGGTGGTCGAGAGCTGCGCCTGGGACGGGGCCTGGTACGCCCGCGCCCTGGACGACGAGGGGCATCCGATCGGGGTGGCCACCGAGTCGCGCCACCGCATCAACCTGATCCCCCAGAGCTGGTGCGTGATCGGTGAGGTGGGTGCACCCGAGCGTGCCGAGCGGGCGATGCGGGCGGCGCACGACCTGCTCGACACCCCCTACGGACTGAGCCTGCTCTGGCCGCCCTACGACGGCGCCGATCCGCGCGTCAACGGGACCGCGACCTACCCGCCCGGGGCCAAGGAGAACGGGGGGATCTTCTGCCACGCCGCGGCCTGGTCGATTATCGCCGCCGCCATGCAGGGCGATGGCGACCGTGCTTACGAGTACTACCGGCAGCTCCTCCCCCTCGCCCGCGCCGACGTCGACCTGGCCGCGGTCGAGCCCTACGTTTACTGCCAGAACATCTGCGGCCCGGCACACCCCCGGTTCGGCCTGGGGCGGAACGCCTGGCTCACCGGGGCGGCGGCCTGGGCCTACGTCGCCGCCACCCAGTGGATCCTCGGCATCCGCCCCACCTTCCAGGGACTGCGGGTTGCGCCCGTCCTCCCCGCCGCCTGGTCGGGGTACACAGCCCGGCGCCGTTTCCGCGACACCTGGTACGAGATCACCGTGCGGCGCGAGGGACCGGGCAACCGGGTGGCGCTCAGCGTGGACGGGAGCGAGGTCGAGGGCGACGTGGTGCCCCGCCCCCCGCTCGGAACCGAGCGGGTGGTCGTCGAGGTCGTGCTGACGTAGTGGAGGCCGTGCTCTCGTAGGAAGCGGCGTCGGGCGGGCGACCCGCGGCCGTGCGCCAGGGCGCCGCTGGTGGAGCCGTGCTGGCGTGGTGGCGGGGCAGCGGTGCCCGGGGTCCCCCCACCCTCTCAGGTGGCTTTAGGACAGAGAAGTCCATAACCGCTGGACGTGAGGGGGGGTGTCCCCTGGGCCATCCCCCGTCGAAGTCCGTCGACGCCTTCGACCCGGCTGCGCTTGGCGCTTCCCCCGCCTCGATCTTCCTTCAGCCAACCCTCCGTGCGTCCCCCTACCATTCACGGTCTTGAACGCTGAGATCGACTTCCGCATCCCTCAGCCCTTTCGGACCCTCTCCGTCGGATGGTTCTCTGTCCTCGCGCTCGGGGCCGTCCTCTCCGCGACGGTCGCCGCCGTGCATGGCGCTCTCGCGCAGCTGCTGATCTCCGTGGTCGCGGCGGGGTTCTTCGCGGCGGTGGCCTGGCGCTGGAGCAGGGTCGGAGTCCGGAGCAGCAGAGGCGCGCTCATGGTGCGCAATTTCGCCTCGACGCGAACCATCCCCAGCGACTCGGTGGCAGGCTTCCGGCTCGACCAGGCTCGACACGAGTATCAGGGGCGAGCCATCCGCGTTCTGCTGACGGATGGATCCTACGTGGTGATGGCGGCGACCGAACGCTACTCAGGCTCGCCCGTTCACCACGACGAGCAACTGGCCAGGCTGCGAATCTGGCTTGCGGGAGCGAGGGGGCCGGACGCGAGCGACCCTCGCACAGACCCGCGGCCGCCCTCCTCGGAACCTCCTGCACCCACCTCGTCGGTCGAGTGACGTCCCAGCAGTGGTCGACCCGCGATGGTGGGTAGGTCGGCCTCAGAGCTCCGAGGGCGGCTCCGCCGTCTCCAGCAGCCGCCGCGTCTCGGCGACGTCCAGCCGCATCTGGGCGATGAGGGCGGCCTCGTTCGGATAGAACCGCTCCTCCCGCAGCCGGTGGACGAAGGCCAGCCGCACCCTCTCCCCGTAGATGTCGCCGTCGAAATCGAGCAGGTGGGCCTCCACGGTGAGCCGGTCCCCGCCGAAGGTCGGCCGGTAGCCGATGCTGGACGCGGCCACCCGCCACTCCCCCCTGACCCGGATCCAGGTGCTGTAGATGCCGAGCTCAGGGAGGCACTTGCCCGGCTCCACCCCCAGGTTGGCGGTGGGGAACCCGAGCCGCCAGCCGATCCGGTCGCCCCGCTCCACGGTGCCGTCGAGGAAGTAGTGATGGCCGAGCAGGCCGGCGGCCAGCTCGACGTCGCCGGAGACCAGCGCCGAGCGGATCCGGGTGGAGGAGATGGACTCCCCGTCCTCGGTCACCGCCGGGACGGTGTCGACCGTGAAGCCGTGCTCGGCCCCGAAGCGGCGCAGGAAGTCGATGTCGCCGCGGCGGGCTCGGCCCAGCGCGAAGCCCGGCCCCACCACCAGCCGCTGGAGGTCGAAACGGTCCAGCAGCCGCGCGCAGAAGCGCTCGGCGGTCCACTCGCTCACCTCGCGCGTGAAGTTGATGACCACCACCCGGTCGATACCGGCCGCCATCAGCCGCTCGCGCTTCTCGTCGAGGGTGGTGAGCTCGGGCGGGACGTTGGCGGGGTCGAGGACCGCGCGCGGATGGGGCTCGAAGGTGACCGCGGCGGCGATGCCGCCGAGCTGCCGGGCGGCGGCCACGGTCGCCGCCAGCAGCCGCTGGTGGCCGCGATGGACACCGTCGAAGACGCCGATGGTGCAGGCGACGGGTGCGGGGGACGGACCGCGGTCGGGGGCGAGGGAGTGCTCCAGGGTCACGGGCACGGATGGGGTCCCAGCATCACGTCGTCGCTCAGCCGGCCATCACCTTGGTGGGCCGGAAGCGGAGGCCGGTGACCTCTCCGAGCGCGATCAGCTCGCCGCTCGCCGAGTGGGCTCGGACCTCCCCCTGCGGGAGACCCGCGGCGCCCCGGGGCAGGAAGACCGCCTGGCCGTTGCGCACCAGGGTGACCGCCGGGGGGCCGAGGAAGACCGCCGGCAGGAAGCTGACCGCGACCTCGGGAGGCAGGAGCGCCAGGGTCGGATCCTCCATCTGCTGGAGCTCCTCCACGGTGTGCGCGTCGGCGAGGTCGAGGCTCCCGTAGCGGGTCCGCTCCAGCCAGCTCAGCAGGCCACCCACCCCGAGGGCCTCACCCAGGTCGCCGGCGAGGACGCGCATGAAGGTTCCCTTGCCGCATTCGACGTCGAGGTCGGCCTCGGCCACCCGGCCCGGCCGGAAGCCCACCAGCTCGGCGCTGACGATCAGCGCCTGCCGGGGCGCCCGCTCGACCTCCTCGCCCCGCCGGGCCAGCTCGTAGAGGTGCTCGCCCTCGTGGCGCACGGCAGAGTGCATCGGCGGGACCTGCCAGATCTCGCCCACGAACTGGTGGAGAGCGCTCGCGACGGTGGCGGCGTCCAGCCCCCCGGCGTCCCCGCCCGGGGTGACGGCGCCCTCGGTGTCCAGGGTGACGGAGCGCTCGCCCAGCCGGACGGTGCAGCGGTATCGCTTGGTCTGGCGGTGGAAATGGTCCACCAGTCGGGTGGCCACGCCGAGGCAGAGTGGGAGCAACCCCTGGGCCATGGGGTCGAGGGTGCCGGCATGGCCGACCCGCCGTTCGCCGTAGATCCGGCGCACCTGGCGGACGCAGTCGAACGAGGTCTGCCCGGGCCGCTTGTTGAGGGCCAGCACGGCACTCGGCACCCCGCGACGGGGCGGGGTCACCGGCGGGGCCGTCATCACGACGGCAGCGACCGCAGCAGGGCGCGGGCGACCTCCAGGACCCGCCGGCGGGCGGTCTCCAGGGGCTCACGCAGCTCGGCGCCGGCCGCCCGGCGGTGGCCGCCTCCGCCGAAGGGCAGGCAGATCTGCGTGGAGTCCACCTCGTCGCGGCTCCGGACCGAGATCTTGATCAGCCCGGGTGCCGCCTCCTTGAAGATGATCGCGATCTTCATGCCATCGACGGTCTGGAGCTGGTCGATCACCCCCTCGGCCTCCTGGAGGGTGGCCCCCGTCTCCTCGAGCATCGCCAGGGTGATCTCCGACCACACCAGCCGGCCGTCGCTCTCGCTCCGCGCGGTCGCGGTGGCGATGCCCTCCAGGTGGAGCTGGGGGATGCTGCGCGACTTGTAGCTCTTGAGGGCCACCCACCCGGCGTTCGCCCCCAGGGCCACCAGGTCGGCGCCCAACCGCAGCGCCGCCTCGGTGGTGTTCTCGTGTCGGAAGCCGCCGGTGTCGGTGAGCAGGGCGGCGTAGAGGTTGGTGGCGGTCTCGGCGGAGATCGGGCAGTCCATGGCGCGGAGCAGCCGGTAGACGATCTGGCCGGTGGCGCTCGCCGCCGGGTCGACCAGGTTGATCTCCCCGAACCCCTCGTTGCTGGCGTGGTGGTCGACGTTCACCACGTGCGGGACACTCTCCACCAGCCCGGCCCGGTCCCCGAACCGGTGCGGCGTGGCGCAGTCGAAGGTGAAGAGCAGATCCAGCGCCGGTGGCTCCCCGACGATGGTGTCGAAGCCGGGCAGATAGCGGAGCGCGAGCGGGAGCGGGCTGGGCACCAGCGGGTGCGCCCGCTTGCCCATCTCGCGGAGGGCCTCGGTGAAGGCGAGGGCCGAGCCCAGGCTGTCCGCGTCGGCGTCCTTGTGGGCCAGGCAGCCGATCTCCCGGGCGTCGTCGATGAGCCGGCGGATGTCGCGAGCGGCATCGGCGACCCCCGGGAAGCGAAGCTGGGCCACCGTCATCGGCTCTCCTCTCCGGGGGCGGCGTCGGGGTCGGGGGCCTGCTCGCTCGCCAGCTCGCGGAGCACGCTGCTGATCCGCACCGAGTAGGCGATCGACTCGTCGAGCTCGAAGCTCAGGTGCGGGGAACTCTTCAAGTTCTCGAGCCGGTGGCCGAGCTGGGCGCGGAGGTAACCCTCCGCGTGGCGCATGGCGTCCACCACCGCGTGGCGCTCGGGCTCGTCGCCGACCGCCGAGATCATCACGGTGGCGCTGCGCAGGTCGGGTGCGATCCTCACCCGGGAGACCGATGCCAGCCGCACCCGCGGATCCTTCATCTCGGTGACCATGAGCGAGGAGAGCTCCTGGCGCAGCTGCTCGGCGATGCGCTCCGGTCGCGGCGGGCGTGACGACGCACCCAGCACCGGCTGGAACCGTCCCGGGCCCGCAGCGCGCGGGTGAGCGCGATCCTTGGGATGAGGCATGGTCAGGGGCACGATCAGAGGTTCTGCTGCTCGGTGACGTGGGCCTCGATGACATCGCCCTCGGCAAAGTCGGTGAAACCCTCGAGGCTGATTCCGCATTCGTACCCGCGGGCAACCTCGCGCACGTCGTCGCGGAACCGCTTGAGGGCATCGATCTTCCCGCGGCCCACCTCGCGGCCGTCGCGGCGGACGGTGCAGGTGGCGGCGCGCGTGATCCGGCCGTCGACCACCTGGCAGCCGGCGATGGCCGGCTTGCCGTCCACCATGAAGACCCGCCGCACCTCGGCCCGGCCCTGGTAGACCTCGATGAGGGTCGGCTCGTACATCCCCTTGATCGATCTCTCGATGTCGTCGGTGACCTGGTAGACGACGTCGTAGAAGCGGATGTCGACCCCGAGCTCTTCAGCCGCCGCCTTGGCCCGGTCGTCGGGCCTGACGTTGAAGCCGATCACGATGGCGCCGGAGACCGCGGCGAGGTTGACGTCCGACTCCCCCACCGCCCCCACACCCTCGCCGACGATCTTGATCGTGACGTTGGGGTCCTCGAGCCCGGTGACCTGGCTGCGCAGGGCCTCGAGGGAGCCGTTGGCCTCGGCCTTGAGGACCAGGGTCATGGTCTTGGTCTCGCCCTGCACCGCCGCGAAGTCGGAGAGGGTGATCCGGCGAACCGGCTGGGCGACCCGTGCCCGCTGATCGTCCGCCCGCTGCTCGGCAAGCGCGCGGGCGGCGCGCTCGGTCTCGGTCACCTGGAGGATGTCGCCGGCGGTGGCGACGTCGGTGAGGCCGGTGATCTGGACCGGCTGGCTCGGTCCGGCCTCCTTGACCCGGCGGCCGGCGTCGTCGGTGAGCGCCCTCACCTTGCCGTAGACCGCCCCCACCACCACGTTGTCACCGATCCGCAGGGTGCCGTTCTGGACCAGGACGGTGGCCACCGGGCCCCTCCCCCGCTCCAGCTCGGAGTCGATGACGGTGCCCACCGCCAGCCGGTTCGGATTGGCCCGTGGCAGGCTGACCACGTCGCTGACCAGCAGGATGGTGTCCAGCAGGTCCTCGATCCCCTGACCGGTGAGCGCGCTGGTGTTCACCACCGGCACGTCACCGCCGTAGCTCTCGGGGACCACCTCGTGCTCGGCGAGCTGCTGGAGCACGCGCTCGGGGTTGGCCCCGTCCTTGTCCACCTTGTTGACGGCGACGATCAAGGGCACCCCGGCGCTCCGGATGTGGTGGATCGCCTCGTCGGTCTGGGGCATGACGCCGTCGTCGGCGGCGACCACCAGAACCGCGATGTCGGTGACGTCCGCGCCGCGGGCCCGCATGGCGGTGAAGGCCGCGTGGCCCGGGGTGTCGATGAAGGTGATCAGGCGCCCCTGACGCTCGACCTGGTAGGCGCCGATCCGCTGGGTGATCCCCCCCGCCTCCCCGGCGGCCACGCTGGTGGCCCGGACCCGGTCGAGGATCGAGGTCTTGCCGTGGTCGACGTGCCCGAGGACGGCGACCACCGGCGGCCGGGCCACCAGGGCGGACGGGTCCTCACCGGAGAGGTCGAGCAGGGGGTGGGGGCGCCGCAGCGCGCCCAAACCCGAGGCTCCGGCCGCCGCCTCTCGCGCTGCCGCCTCCTCCGACTCGGTCTCGAACCCGAAGTGATCCGCGGCCAGCGCCGCGGTGTCGAAGTCGATCGACTGGTTCAGGGCGGCGGCGACCCCGTTCTGCATCAGGTAGGTGATGAGCTGGGTCCCGGTTACACCGAGCCGCTCGGCCAGCTCCCTGACCGTCAGGCTGGCCGGCAGTCGGATCTTCTTCATGGTGGCGACGGTGAGTCCTCCTCGGCGAGCTCCCTGAGCTGCGGGCCCAGTGTCTCGGGGTCGATGTCATTCTCCCTCACCCGCAGGGACCGGCTCAGGCTGCGGCGCCTCTGGGCGGCCCGCAGGCAGATCACGCCGGAGTCGCGGCAGAGATAGGCGCCGCGGCCGGGCGCCCGGGCGGGGATGTCCAGGATAACCGCTCCCGCCGCCCCCGCGACCAGGCGGACGAGCTCCGGGCGCGGGCGGCGACGGCGGCACCCGACGCAGGTCCGGAGCGGGAGACGGGAGGCGGCGGGGTCTCCCCGCGGGCCCTCCGGGGTGCTCACGAGCCGGCCTCGCCCGCCGTCTCGGGTGCGGAGATGTCGATCCGCCAACCGGTGAGCCGGGCGGCGAGGCGGGCATTCTCACCTCCCCTGCCGATTGCCAGCGAGAGCTTGGCGGGGTCGACGCTCACGTGCGCGGTCCGGGTCTCGGGGTCGAGCTCGACGCCCAGGACCGGTGCCGGCATCAGAGCGTTGGCGACGTAGTGAGCCGGGTCGGCGTCGAACCGCACCACCTGCAGCTGCTCGGCGCCGAGCTGTGAGGTGATGGCGCGGTGGCGGATGCCGTGGGGGCCGATGCACGCGCCCTGGGGATCGATGTCGGGGTCGATCGCCTCCACCGCCACCTTGGTCCGGCGGCCGGCCTCCCGGGCGATGGCGCGGATGCCCACCTGCCCGCGCCCCAGCTCCGGGACCTCCTGCTCCAGCAGCAGCCGTACCAGCTGAGGATGCGATCGCGAGGCCACCACGACGGCGTCCCGGGCGCGCCGCCGACCCTCGAGGATGACCACCTTGAGGTGCTGCCGAGGAGCCAGCTCCTCCCCCACCGCCTGCTCCTCCGGGGGCAGGACCACGGTGGTCTCCCCGGACCGCAGATACCAGCTGCCCCCGGCCGAGCTCTCGACGACCGCGTCGATCAGCTCGCCCCGATGGGTCGCCGCCTCACTGAGCACCCGCTCCGCCCCGGCGTTGCGCAAGCGGTCCAGAACCGCGGCCCGCACCGCCTGGGCCGCCTGGCGGGCCGCGTCCCCGGTGAGCGGCGCCATGACCGCCACGCCGCCGAGCGGCTCTGGGCGCAGCACGTCGTGGACCCCTCGCCCGAAGTCGACCCGAGCGGTCAGGCCGGGGTCGTCGACCACCAGCCGGCGGTAGGTGTCGACCAGGGCCCTGCCCACGATCTCGCTCAGCTCATCCTCGCTGATGCCGGCGCTCGAGGCCAGCTCGGCCACCGCCTCCAGGATGCCGCCTTCCTCCGGGGGCACGGCCCCGGAACGGCTGCGGCCCGGCATCAGCAGGGCACCGAGGTCATCGGGGCGGTGGGGCGAGGTGCGCCGGGCCCCCTGACGCTGGCTTCAGGGCGCGCGCCGCCGGCGGCAATGGCCGGATGAAACGGGCAGTCGCCGCTGGGCCGGTGCACTAGATGTCCACCGCGATCCGGGCGGCGAGGATGTCCGTCACCTCCACGGTCACCGAGTGGGACCGGCCGCGGGGGTTGCGTACCTCGATCTCCACGGTGGGCCCCCCGGTGGCGACCAGCCGGCCCTCCACCACCCGCTCGGCGTCGCCGCTGCGGAGCCGGACGTGGACCCGCCGTCCCAGCGCGGCGCGCCACTCCTCCTGGGTGTGGAGGGGGCGCTCCGCGCCCGGCGAGGAGACCTCCAGCGAGTAGCGGACGTCGATCGGATCGTACGCATCGAGGATGGCACCCGCGGTCATCGAGGCGCGCTCGCAGTCGTCGAGGCCGACCCCACCGGGGCGGTCCACCACCAGGCGCAGCACGCTGCCCGGGCCGCTGCCCTTCCACTGCACGTCGAGCAGCTCGACCCCGGCCTGGGTCAGGGCGGGGCGCAGCAGGTCGGAGAGGGCGGCGATGTCCGGGCGGCTCATGGGACGGGAACGATCGTATCGGGACGCGACCGCGAACGGGGCGGCGGGCCCGGGACCCCGCGGCTGCTCAGGTGGCGCGAGCGGGCCGGGCGACCGCGCCGCGCACGGCCCGGCCGGCGGTCTGCTCGGGCCGCGCCTTGTTCCAGGCGACCAGCAGGGTCGAGGCGTTGAAGATCGAGCTGTAGGTGCCGGTGACGATACCGATCAGCAGGGCGAGCACGAAGCCCTGGATCGAGGAGCCGCCGAAGAGCACCAGGGCGAGCAGCACGAAGACGACCGTCAGCGAGGTGTTGAGCGAGCGGGCCATGGTCTGGACCGTCGAGAGGTTGACGATCTGGTCGAAGGTGAAGCGCGGCCCCACCCGGAGGTTCTCCCGGATCCGGTCGAACACCACGATGGTGTCGTGGATGGAGAACGCCACCCCGGTGAGCACCGCGGTCACGAAGTAGTTGTCCACCTGGCCCAGCGGTGTGAAGTGGCCGAGGATGGCCCAGATGCCGGCCAGCACGAAGATGTCGTGCAGCAGCTTGAAGAAGGTGCAGGCCGCGAACCGCCAGCGG
>Ga0181533_1004556_pt1 | contig 14043 bp, 16 predicted proteins | sample PEATcosm2014_Bin_45_FD_119772 | JGI IMG/M metagenome (GOLD analysis project Ga0181533, IMG submission 119772) | Peatland microbial communities from MTU Mesocosm Facility, Houghton, MI, USA - PEATcosm2014_Bin11_60_metaG | ecosystem: Environmental > Terrestrial > Soil > Wetlands > Peat | place... | reverse complement strand
GGCAGCGCTGCCAATCAAACTATGCCAACGGCGATCAGCGCGAGAAAGAGTACGCCGATCAAGATGCCGATGCCCGTTGCCGCGCCAATTGATGAGAATATCAACGTAAGTGGATCCATATTGTTTCACCTCCTTTGATTTAACGCAACGACTTCCTGCTTATTTTAATCCTCCTTTGCCTTGCCCTTATATTAACCTTCAATTAGCGGCAATTTTAGGCTTTCTTTCAGCTTCAGTAGCAAATATTCTTAAGGATTGAGTTGATCGACGTCGTTTGAGAGAAGCGTTGTACAGTGAGATCGTTGAGATTTTTATGACACTCGTTCTCGTACTGAAAGTGAGAGAAGGACTCGTATTAGCTGCTGATAGTAGGCGGAACAGCAAGCCTCCGCGCAACGATGCCGCTAAAATCCTTTCATTCAACGAAACAAATCATAGGCATGTCGGTGCGCTGGCATCTGGTGACGTAGTCATAGACAAAAGTGACGTACGAACGCCCTACGAACTGCTTCTAGAACTGGAGGAAAAGGGAGAGACGCCCATAAACAGATTGCAAATCGAACAGTATGCGGGATGGTTTAAAGATCGTTTTGGTTCCCATCATGAAGCGGAGCTGGGAAAGAAAAAGGAAGTTCGCAGCACCAGCACGACCCTTCTTGTCGCAGGTCTCAACGAAAACGAAGAAGAGGGGCAGGTCTGGTCAGTAAATTTTCACTGCTTCGCTGGTAATTTCACACCATTGCAATCACCCGTTCTGATGGCTGGGGAGACAGATCGCATGGTTGCGCGGGGAACCCTCAAAGCCCCCGCAGGAAAGAATCTCAGCGCTTTTCAGATGGCTTATAAAAGCTACTTTTCCGAGCATAAAGAGCTGATAAGAGAAATAGAGGATCCTGATAGTTGGTTAGGGCCGTGGAAGTTACCTGATCATACTTCTTTAAAAGACGCTGCCCGCGGCGCATATGTTCTCATACAGCGTACGATCAGTCATCGGCGATGCCGGAGAGAGCCCACACAAATCCACGACCCGATACACGTTTGTACGATCACTCGGCGCGATGGATTGAAAAAGTGGTTCCTGACCGATGCTGAAAAGAAGGAGCTCGAAGAGGAAGACGAGAGAATAAGAATGACTCGGGGAGTGGGTCAAACGTCCCACCAAATCAACCGGAGTTGGCATCTCTCGCAGAAGCTGGCCCGCGATCAGATCATCCAGTTCATTACGGCGGAAGGAAAAATTCTGTTCGATGAGCTTAACAACGCAACATTCGATTACGAAAAACACTTTGACGCCAATAAGATCGATTTGTTTATGAAGCGTGCGGGACTGCCGCCCGCGCTAGATGTGCCCACCACCTTGGTGAATCTGCCTTAACTGATTAATGATTTCCTCTTTTGACTCAAGAATTGCCTTACACACTAATTTGTCATTATAGGATTAATTACATAGTAGAGTCTCTGCATGACTAAAACCGTGTCTCCTTTGGATTTTGAATCACCTGAAGTTTACAAAGGGATTTTAAGATCGCCGTTCCATTGGTATGCTTTTGCCATAGCGTTTAAAGCGGCCGCTGATAAAATCGCAGAACACACAGTTTTTTTGGAGCTTAGGCCCCCGGATAGCAAGCCCGTAACGATCCAAGATCAGTATTGGACATTTGCTTATATGTTCTTGAATGGCCTTGCACTCGAAAACGTATTGAAAGGGTTAATCGTAGCAGCGGACGCAAATTGTGTGGCCATAGGTGAGAAGGAAGGCGAGTTAAAGATTAGGGGCATCGGGCATCACAACCTCGATCAGCTAGCTAGGCGATTGGAAAAAGAGTTTAAACAGTACAAATTGACGTTCAACGATGAGGAATATAAATTGCTGGAGCGGCTCTCAGGTTATGTAAAGGAAAAAGGGAAGTATCCAGTGACAAAGAAATTTGAACCGATGTTTGCGGGCCGCCTTTTAAAAGGAAAAGACCCTGAAATCGTGGGAGCACTATGGAAGCGGCTATCAGAAGTTCTTGGAGTTATCGTTCTCATCGTTGAGAGACAAGAAGCTGAAAGAAATGCCCTCAAAGCTAAGCGAGACCGAAGTGAATGAAACTAAAGGCTCATTTTGGATTCGCCAAAAGGCACTCGGAGATATGTCTGTAGAAGCAGTATTTTCCAGCCATGGACTTTTGTGTCAGACCGCGAACGGAAACCTACGCAAAACTTTGCTCGTGAATACAAACCAAGCCAAAAAGCGAAACCGGAGAATGGGATACCCGGAATAAGCCCTTCAGGTTCGAATGAGTAACTCGGGAAACCAGCTTACAGTAACTATTTCATTTCGCCAAAAGCGAGGCGTTTCGGGCTTCTTTTTAAGGGTGCAGCAGGAAAGTATTTATTGGGGTTGCATGTATAATTGTGGCCTCGAAGCGAACCCTAGTTTGTTGAGGATCTCGGCGAATCCCTATCGATCCTCAAGCGAGGTGTCGTCGTCGGTAAATCTAATTACCATGTGACTTCCGTCACAGAACGGCTTGTTGGAAGAGGCGCCACATCGGCATAGCGCAACACGATTTCGAACCTCATAGTCGTCGCCGTCGGATGACGCGACCCGAACACTGCCCCGCACCCATATTGGGCCGCTGCAGCCCTTGTGTGGTTCTTCGACGACTGCGATTGACGCCTCGAATTCAGGCTCAATCGATTTGTCGAGTTCTTTATGCCACGCCACCAGCCGTCCAGAAGTGCAATTCCCTGCCTCTTCTATGGCTAAGTGCTTAGCCTTCGGGTTGTCTGAAGATCGGGTTAAGTTGCCGATTCCGCCTGCTCTCAGACAAAAACCTGCGTGGTTGCACAAGTCGGGAACGTCGGTCAACTTGAGGTCTGGCCCCTCGATCTTCCGAGCTCGAGTGAGGTACGGCACTCGGCTGGCTATCTCGGTGCCGTCAAAACGTATTTTGGCGTGCGTTCCATCGCAAAATGGTTTGCTCTTAGACTGCCCACACCTGCACAAAGCGTACGTTTCCTCTTGAGTGTACTTCTCGCCTGCGACATAGCTGACAGGATATCCCTCCGCGTCTGTGTCAATTATCAATTTGGCAAGCGGAATCCATCCTGACACGACATAAGGCCCGTTTTCACTTACTTGTATGTGCGCGTCTTTTTGACTTTCTTTTTTAGCAGGCGTTTTGGTCGCCATAATGTCTGTCATCCTCCTTGGTTTTGGTCAAAATCACCGGAAGCGACGAATATGCTGATACTGGCATAATCATCAGTACTAACCGATTGCGCGCAGCACTGCTCACCGACGCACTGCACTTCTACATTCCTGAATCCCGCGTCAACAAACCACTCGGTGATGTCATCTCGCTTGAATCCCAACCATTTATCGTGACTCTCCTCTTTCAGAAATACGTGGTCGTGTGTATCGAGGTCGGTAATCACGAGCTTTCCACCCTCACGGAGGATTCGGTGCATCTCGCGTATCGCTATCTAGGGACGCTCGACGTGGTGAAGACACATGTTCGCAAAGACGTAATCAACGGCGCCCTCACAGATGGGGAGGTTTTCAGCGCCCGCCACACAGCAGTCAACCGCGGTATCGCGCACCTTTCGCTTCATCACCCGCAGCATTGCCGCTGACTGATCGATGGCAACTACCCGTAGCCCCTTGTCGATTAACCCTTCGGTGATGAATCCGGTTCCCGCGCCGATATCAGCGGCCCTTCTTCCAGACCGCACCATTGCCACAGAGAGTGCCTTTTCCCTCACCGCTTCGGTGAAAAAACTCTCTCGCAGATGGTCCCATTCTTGGGCAACTTCGTCAAAATACTCCCTCGGCATGTGTTTCTTCCTTTTGCCTGATGATCTAGGCTCCGTCTATGATAGATCCTGTTAGGGCAAAACTGTTTGTATGTCGACAACGTGTGGACTCTGTCTTCAGCCACAGGCAATGGTGTGCACGGAAGATAAGCGCAGATCCACCTTCCGGTCCTACACTCTGGGCGGATGAGGTCCCGTTTCTGCAGGGCCTACGTGTTGTTTTCGTGATTTTTGTGGTCTATTTAGATCGGTAGTTAATCACTATCGGAGTGCCCCATCTTGGCCCCTCCCGTGGGGCTGAAGTAGGACGACGAGAAACTATAAGGCCACGTTAACCAAGCTGATAAGACGGGCACCTCGATTAGAGACCCTATGACGGCCGGCCCGAGTCGCTAGTTCTCTTTGGATGAGATGACTTATGAAGTGCTTTCGGTCGCAGATTACTTCGTCGTACCATGGGCACACGCCGCGACAACGCGCGAGCAGCTCCTGTCCCTGCGAAAGGTCGAGCTGAGCTATGAATGCCGCGGTCGGGCCATCCGCGTACAAGGGCGCTGCCCACGACGTGACCAACGCGGCGGTATGTTCGAGCTTCATCTTCGCGCCTCGTTGTGCCATCTAGTCTCCATCTAGACTCTTGCCGGCTGCGCTTACTACAGCGCTCAACGTCCTTAGTCTTAGTACTTGTCAAGCAGGAGTTCTACTTCTTGCTCAAATGTGAGACTTTCCAATGTTGCCAGCTCTGTCTTTTTCACCCCGACGTACGCGCGAGCAAGTTCCTTCCCAAGCGCAGCCAAGATGACATCATCGCTTTCGAGGATTCGGAGGGCATCGCTCGCACATGAGGGGAGGGGTGAGATGTTGAGCTCCTCACGCTCGCTCGGCGACAAGCTACTGGGATCGAGTTGGATCGGGGCGCTTAGTTCCAAGCATCTTTCGATCCCGTCCAGGCCAGCCGCAATTGTCGCGCCGAAGGCAAGATAGGGGTTCGACGACGCATCCACCGTTTTGAGTTCAAAGTGCCTGATCGCCTGGTCGCGGTCGACAACGACGCGAACAGCGGCCTCCTTATTATTGAAGCCCCAACACTGGAATGCACCACTCCAAGTGGATGGCTGGATTCTTCTGTATGAATTGGAGATCGGTGTGGTAAGTGCCATCAATGCAGGAAGGTGACTTACGATCCCCGCTATAAACTGGCGTGCACAGTTCGACAGCCCGTATGTGTCTCCTTCATCTGAGAGAATGTTTGTTGTGTCGTGCCACAGACTCAGATGCACATGACACCCATTACCACTTTTGGCTGGGAATATCTTAGGAAGAAAAGAAGCCCGCAGACCGTGCTTCTGTGCGACCGCCCGCACTGTTTCCCTGAAGGCTATTTGCTGGTCACACGCTTGAAGTGCCGAGGCGTACCTGACCGTGATCTCGTGCTGGCCTGGCCCCGACTCGGGATAGTACTGCTCTGCCGTGATTCCCTGCGCAGTCAGCGCTTTGATAATATCCTCAATAACGTCAGCGCTGATATCCATAGCATACGTCGACGCGAAGGTCGTGTTGTCGACTGGTTCGACCTCGCCCGGCACGCTTTTCAATATGTAGAATTCGTTTTCAAATGCACCTTTAACTGCCAGGCGCATTTCCTTCGCTCTCGCAATCATCCTCTTTAGGAAGCTTCTCGGACAGCAGGCCCAAGGTGCGCCGTCTTTTAGCATGTCCCCCATGGCCCGAGACTGACCGGGAGCATATGGGAGGGGTACGATACTCGATAGATCTGCAGTTAAGTGAACCTCCCCGACATGACTCAGACCGGTCTCTTCTGCAGGTATATCATACATAACTGGCAACGCTTGCATCACCTCAGAAATGCTAACGAAAGCCTCTGATGCGGGAGTGCTCTTGGCATTTATGCACAAGCTTTTTGCCCGTATCAAGTTTGCATTATCGCACCACGCTATCCTAAGGATCGCAGTATCCGGTGGGACTTCGTTCAGGGCGTCGGCACTCCCGTCGGGCAGCGGATCACCTAGTTCTAACGATTTTCGGGCCATCTCGCGATTGTTATCCCCGCTTTCATAATCACGCACCGGCAAGAAAGGTTGCAAATGAGGCGTTAAATGGACCCAGGGTAGATATCCGGCAAACGGCTTAGCGCAACCTTTCTTGGACACGAACCAGTGCGAACCCCCCTGGAAGGTGGAGGCAGATGCCTATTTGCAGCCATCCCCCATAAAAGCGGGTTAAGCGGTAAAACTTGTCTTCATTCGCGCGCTCCTCTCATGATCCGCGTTACGCACGCACACTTAAACCGGATATAGATAAGCACCGTGTTTCCGGACATACGCTACATACAACGCGAGATTGGGTGAAACGCATAACCACCAAGAGAAGCGGCCCCCTGCTTTGAAATCGAAAAAAGAAATAGTGAGTTATGGGCTAAGGAACGGGTAAAAGAACCCCTTATTCGCGCTTCTAGACTAGTGCACGCTTGTCGTCACGACCGCGCTCGTCAGTGTTTTATGCCAATTGACCGACTAGGCAGCCTTGACATTCACGGTTGTGCTGGGTGCGTCGCAGAAAGTGGAGCTTCGGGCATAGCAGGTGCGGAAGCAGTCGTGCCGGGTGTGAGCACCGGAGAAGGCGTAAGCGCGATTGGCATTGGGGGGGTTAGGGTTGGGGTACGTGGCTACAGGCGTTCAGGGGAATTGTCAATGAATATTCAGGATGAGATAAAGAGCCCTTTCAAGACTGAAAACGAACGTCAGAACATTCGGGGCGCATGCTCTCAGCAGGCAACCTTATTGCCGGCTCTGGTCTAAGAAAGTGAGGCGACAGCCGGTGAACGTTATTGCTGGTAGCCTCATGACCTCGCGCTAATGATTGCATCTGTCGCTATGAAGCTATAAGTGCCCTCTTCTAATGGCCGTCTGAAGAACGACCCGGGGAGGTCTTGAGTCCAGAATGCTCTCTATCGTTATTTCATAGTGTCTTTCTGATTCCAGACGTTTGAACTTCCCTTTGATGGCGACTACGGAAGGTCTTGTCAAGGCCACTGCTGGGTGTATATCTACGAAAATAAGCCGTTTGAATTCCCCCCAAAGGAGATGATTCGGGAAGCGCTAAAACGATTTGTCTAATCATCGCCAACCGTTAGCCCTAAACGTGCCAAATTTGCCTCGACCCGCATGATGAAGAGGTTGCGCTTCATAAATGCATATGTGATAGAATACTGTCGGTAGACATAGACAGATCATTTTTCTTGGATCACCCCAGTAGACGTCGGAACTACCTTAACGCCGACGAAGGCAGATACCGCTGCACTATAGTGATTGTAACCTTGCTGCAAGGTCAACGTTTACCAAACATAGTATCAGCACCCTTAGAAAAACCGGCTCATCTATTGCGATAATAGAGCTCGGCTTTATAGCAACGATTGTCGCTTTGCCGTGCACAATCGGTCCGTTCACTGATTCTTCGACGACATACTTGACCAGCGTGACTACGATGGAGAACAACCTCTATACTGCACTGTTTTCGTTTGCATTCGTTATACCAATGATCCTCACATTCGTAGCGATTTACGCGGTCAAGGTGAGTACAGACAGGGCTGAAGAATATGGAGAATGAAATCAGCGCGATATATGAGACTTATCGTCCGGGCTTCTTATGGTAACATTTAGGCTCATGCTCATTTTCAAAGTATTCTGATGTGGCTCGAAAAGACAACAAGGGAAAGTTAATCATGGTACTTCTTCCTGATACCGGAGAACGGTATCTGACCACATGCTAAAGAGACAAACGTATAATGAGGTGAAGATATGGCGCAATTTAACAATGTACTGGAAGCCATCGGGCACACGCCCCTGGTGAGGCTGAACAATATAACAGAGGGAATAAAGTCCGAGGTATACGTTAAAGCCGAGTTTCTTAATCCCGGCGGCAGCGTAAAAGACAGAATCGGCCTAAAGATGGTTGAGGCAGCAGAGCGCGATGGTACGCTTAAGCATGGTGGCACAATTATTGAGGCGACCGCAGGAAACACCGGTATAGGGCTGGCACTGGTTGCGGCTGTAAAAGGATATCGTTGCATATTTGTTATGCCGGATAAGATGAGCCAGGATAAAATTAATCTGCTTAAGGCTTACGGTGCTGAGGTTGTTATTACGCCTACTTCTGTTGCCGCGGATTCTCCTGAAAGTTACAACGGCGTTGCTGACAGACTAGCTAAGGAAATACCGAATGCCTACAGGCCAAACCAGTTTGAGAACCCGAATAACCCCTTGGCGCATTATCTAACCACCGGGCCTGAGATCTGGGAGGATTCAGAAGGCAGAGTTGAGGTATTTGTTGCGGGAATGGGCACCGGCGGCACTATTTCAGGGACGTCGAAATACCTTAAAGAAAAGAATCCTGATCTTATTATAGTAGGAGCAGATCCTCAAGGGTCCATACTCTCCGGAGACAGTCCCAAGTCTTTCATGGTCGAAGGCATTGGCGAAGATTTTATCCCCAAGACTTTTAACCGCCAGATCGTTGACGATATGGTTAGGGTGACTGATAAGGAATCGTTTAATACTGCAAGGCGGCTTGCCCGAGAGGAGGGATTGTTGGTCGGCGGATCCGCCGGGACGGCGTTGGCGGCTGCTTTAAAATATGCGCAGCGGCTCCAACAGCCTAAATACATTGTTGTACTTTTGCCTGATACTGGCAGGAACTATATTAACAGGATTTACTCAGACCAGTGGATGCAAGAAAACGGTTTTTGGGAAGGGGCGAAAGTGCAGGCAGTCAATATCAGGGAAATACTAAAGCAGAAAAAGAATACTCTTCCGTCGTTACTTGCCATTTCTCCACATGACAAGTTAATAAGAGCGGTTTCCCTTATGCAGGAATTTAATATCTCGCAGTTTCCTGTCATCGATCATAATGATATTGTAGGCAGCCTCAATGAGGCGTCTCTTATGCAACTTCTGCATGAAGGTATTGAATTTGACAGACAGGATATCGCAACGGTTATGGGTAAGCCGCTGCCGTCTCTTGAAGAAACAACTGATGTCTCCGAGGCATACAGAGTGCTTTTGTCGGGTGCTACGGGAATTGTGGTAAAAAAGGAAGGCGTTCCTATCGGTCTAATTGCTAGGGCGGATTTAGTTACCTATTGGATATCGCAGAAGAGGGAGGGTCCTGATGAGATTTGAGACGCGAGCTATTCATGACGGCCAAGAGCCAGATGCTTTGACCGGAGCAGTCAATGTTCCTATATATCAAACTTCTACATACGGCCAGGATGCCATAGGTAAGCATAAAGGATATGAATATTCACGTACCGGCAATCCGACGCGCGCCGCACTGGAAAAGGCGCTGGCTTCAATTGAAGGGGGAAGGTTTGGTCTGGCATTCGCATCGGGAGTTGCGGCCACGATAGCGTTTTTCAGTATCCTAAAAACAGGGGATCATGTTGTGGCTGGTGATGAAATGTACGGTGGCTCTTACAGACTTCTCGAAAGAATAGTCAGCAAATGGGGGGTCACAACCACATATGCAGATGTCGATGATCCAGGCAGTTTCGAGAGAGCGCTTCAGAAAAATACTCGGGCGATCTGGATGGAATCTCCTACGAATCCGCTCTTGAAAATCGTCGATATAAAGAAAGTTGTTTCTATCGCACGTGACAGAAGAATAGCGGTAGCGGTGGATAACACATTCGCGAGCCCTTATTTTCAGAAACCGCTTCTTTTGGGCGCTGATGTTGTGGTGCACAGCACGACAAAATACATAGCCGGACACAGCGATATAGTTGGCGGCGCTGTTATTACAAATAATGAGGCGCTATATAACCAGATCAAGTTTTATCAAAATGCGGCAGGGGCTGTCCCCGGGCCGTTAGATTCCTGGCTGGCGCTACGCGGTATAAAAACCTTGGCTATACGAATGAGAGAGCATGAAAGAAATGCCTTGTATCTTGCGCGCTATCTTTCTACGCATCCGAAGGTGCGAGAGGTTTATTATCCGGGATTGCAAAAGGACAAAAACTTCAATTTGGCTAAAAAGCAAATGAGCGGTTTTGGCGGTATGATTAGTTTTGAGTTAAAAGGCGGGCTTTCCACCGTGGAGCGGTTTATTTCGAACCTTAAATTGTTTATTCTTGCTGAAAGCCTAGGCGGAGTCGAATCGCTTATCTGTTATCCCGCAAGGATGACGCATGCCTCAATTCCAGAAGAGGAGAGGCTGAGATGCGGCATAAAAGATAATCTTGTAAGGTTATCAGTAGGCATAGAGGATAAAGTGGACTTAAAAGACGATCTTGCTCAAGCGCTATCGTTTGCATAAAGAATTAGGAAGAAACTAATGGCAATCAAAGTTGGTATTAATGGGTTCTGCCGTATCGGCCGCACGGTTCTGCGGCTACAATAGCGTCCTTACCTACTCATGAGCCATGGGGCGCATCTTCTGGCGTATTCGACCTACATAATCTTTATTTTCTACATTCTGTTGCACGTTTTCATGCACAGATCCCACGGGACGCTCGGCAGACACGGTGAAAAAAGGTCCAGTGAGCATGAGCACGGCCCGGAGGAAGACCTGCAAGCGATTGTGCGCGTGAGGTCTTTAGTCCCTCGTTCTAATCAGCTCCGGATAATCACGATTAGTGGTATAGTATCCGTGTGACGTAGTGAAGAGAGCTATCTTTTCCGTGCATCTCTGGACTGCATCCATCCCACTGAGGGGGGAGCATAACTCCTACCGATTACAAAAGGTGAATGAATAAAAACGAGGTTATTAGAGGTTCTTGACTTGCTCAACCATGAGAAAGAAGACCTAGATCAACTGTCTAAAGACGTTTCGTTCCCTGAAACGAGGCTGGCCCGTTCTGCTGCGATGACCAATAGACGGGTGAGAGAAATCTTAGAAGAAGTTCTTGAGGGCATTAAGGATGAGTGAATGAATCTATCGATGTTGTAGAACAATTCCACTAAACAAGGATTGAAGCACTGATGCGCACGTGCGACAAAACTTCAGTCTTCTTCACCCCCTCCATTGATCGCACGTTTCGTCGCCGGTTAGTATCTTCTTCGATGGTATGCGGTCTGGGCATATATCGCAGGTTATCTTCCCGTTTAGATTTCGGTGATAGTGAATACAAGTGTACAAATATGGGAGCAAAAGCGATATCAGTCCCTCTACTGTAAGGACTCGGCCTTAGACTCACCAAATCTCTCCAGTTCAAGGTGAGGGCATTTGCTGAGATCTCCCTTCAACGAGATTTCTCCTGCATAATCCTTGCACTATCTGTGACTGCGTTCGCTGCAATTACAACCCACCAACATTTTGGATATTTTGGCCATATCTAAACCCTTCCTTCTGCTGCCGGACAAAGTGGTCCCAGTTCCAGGGCTCATCAAGAACCTTAACCTCAACCTGCCGGATGCCATGCAGACCTTCCACCCGGCGCTTTACCTGTTCGGAGAGGTGGCTGGCCAAGGGGCAAACCTGAGAGGTGAGCACCAAGTCCACCTCCACCGTATCGTCGCCACGTATGATTATATCTTTGATCAGGCCCAGGTCAACGATATCGATGCCCACTTCGGGATCGAGCACGTCCCGTAAAGCTTCCCGAATCTCCTCTTCTCGTTCCATTTGGACCATAAGCCTCTCGGTCTCCGGTCCCGGCAGGGTTTTTTGCATGGAGCGCAGCCGCCCTTCCAGTCGATTTTGCCGGTCAAGTAGCCTGCTGACCACGCGCAGCATAGGATCGGGCAGATTGGCATAATTTAGGTCCGTTCCTGTGGCGGGACATTCGGGCTCGGCAATTCTTCCCGGAACACCGACAACGGTCGCTCCGGCCGGGACCGGGCGAACCACTACTGAGCCTGCGCCGATCTTTGCACCTTTTCCCACGGTTATCGGTCCGAGGACGCTGGAACCTGCGCCTATGACCACACGGTCCCCGATGGTAGGATGGCGCTTCACTTTTTCCAGGCTTGTGCCGCCCAAGACCGTTCCCATGTACATCAGCACGTCATCTCCTACTTCTGCAGTCTCGCCGATCACCACGCCCGTGCCGTGGTCTATGAAGAAACGCTTGCCGATTTTTGCTCCAGGGTGAATCTCCACGCCGGTCAGGAAGCGGGCTATGTGGGAGCTGAGCCGGGCTAAAAAAAAGAGCTTATGCGTCCAGAGGAAGTGGGAGAACCGGTACATCCAGATGGCATGCAGGCCCGGATAGCAGGTGATAACCTCTAAAGTGGTTTTAGCAGCGGGATCTTTAGCAAAGACCGTCTGGATGTCCTCTCTGATGCTCATCTTCCGGCCACCTCTTAAATCTCGAAGAGCTCTGTACTCAGGTATCGCTCGCCAGTATCGGGAAGTATTACCACTATCAGCTTGTCTTTGTTTTCAGATCTTGCGGCCACCTTCAAAGCAGCCCAGGTTGCAGCGCCGCTTGACATTCCTACCACTAATCCTTCCTCTTTGGCCAGTCTGCGGGTTGTAGCGAAGGCATCTTCATTTGTTACCGGGATGATCTCATCAATCAGATCGAGCTGTAGAACATCCGGAATAAACCCCGCACCGATTCCCTGTATCTTGTGAGGTCCTGGCTTTCCGCCCTCCAGAACAGGGGACGCGGCAGGCTCGACGGCAATGGCTTTAAAGCCGCTCTTGCGGGACTTTATTACATCAGCAATTCCAGTGATCGTTCCGCCCGTGCCCACACCTGACACCACTATGTCAACCTTGCCGTCCGTATCACGCCATATTTCCTCGGCAGTAGTCTTCCTGTGGATCTCTGGATTGGAAGGATTCCTAAACTGCTGGGGTATGTAATAGTAGCGCGGGTCCTTGGCCAGCATATCTTCTGCAGTTGCAACTGCCCCTTTCATTCCTAAGGGGCCCGGAGTTAACACCAAGTCCGCCCCCTGGGCTTTGAGAAGCTTGCGCCGTTCAACCGACATCGTCTCAGGCATCACCAGCACTAGCTTATAGCCCTTGGCAGCGCAGACGAAGGCCAGAGCTATGCCGGTATTTCCGCTCGTAGGCTCCAGGATGATTGTATCATCTTTAATATGCCCCGCTTTCTCGGCAGCCTCGATCATGGCCACTCCTATTCGGTCTTTAACGCTCCCTAGGGGGTTGAAGAGCTCAAGCTTGGCAACGACTGTTGCATCCAGACCCTTTGTAATTCTATTCAATCTGACTAGCGGCGTATTGCCAACGGTCTTGGTGAGATCTTCGTAGATCTTTCCCATAAATCAACCTCTTTTTTTTATGAACATGCAAGGATCGATTACGGAGGCCTTGCTTCTTGGTCGTATTCTGTACCCTTTTTCGAAAAGATAAAGGTCTTTATAGCGGCAATGTTGATTTATCCGGGTGCTGAAGGATCTGAGTATTTATTGTAGTGACCAGGAATCGGCAGCGAAAGGCGACAATATATAAGCCCGATTTGACGTAGCAATCACGTTGAGCTTCGCTAGGGAAACGTGTAACTTTTTGAGTAGATAGATCAACATTTTGACTTTGACGTTATGCTACTTGTCCTGCCACACGTGCTAAAGGTTGTGACGCTATATCTTCTTAGAGCGTACCGGAGCTGCAGAATCAGGAAATTAACAATGTTAAGCCGTGTTAAGTTTTTATTTCCGTCTGCTTTTGTGAACAAATTGTTATGCTTTCGATCGACCTTTTGTATTACAAGGATTGCCCCCACTACGAAGAAGCTGCTCAAGCCTTAAGGGGGGGTCTTAAAGAGGAGAATGTGCTTGCAGAGGTACATATGGTGTCGGTCTCTCCCGGCGAGGATGCCGAGACATGGGGATTAATTGGTTCGCCGACCATCCTCATCAACGGAGAAGACCTAGAACCGGAAGTCGCGTTCAGTTGTCGTTTCTCTTCCGTTCAGTTGTCGTTTCAGTCGTTACTATTCACGTCTTGAATGCTGATTCCTTAGTCACCAGATCTGACGTCTTGACGACAACAGAGTTGCCGCTGATGTTCATCGGCAGATGGCTTGGCGAGCAACCGCCACTCACATTAGCCGTTCCAATGGTGTTTATCGCAAAGTGCTTGCCACAGTTGTTGCACACCACGTCGTTGCCGGACTGCTTATACCCCTTTGGACCGCAGACATCGCATGTGTCAAAAGCCACGTGGACGTTGCCATCGGTGCCCTTTACTGCGAAGAACTTTATGGCCGTTCCATTTGATTCGTAGGTATAGAAGGAAAGGGTATTGGTGATG
>Ga0181533_1004555_pt1 | contig 14044 bp, 12 predicted proteins | sample PEATcosm2014_Bin_45_FD_119772 | JGI IMG/M metagenome (GOLD analysis project Ga0181533, IMG submission 119772) | Peatland microbial communities from MTU Mesocosm Facility, Houghton, MI, USA - PEATcosm2014_Bin11_60_metaG | ecosystem: Environmental > Terrestrial > Soil > Wetlands > Peat | place... | reverse complement strand
CCCGTCCCGCTCTCGCGCTCCCCGAGCTTCCAGAGCGCAAGGCCGAGATTGTTCTGCGTCGTCGCCCAATCGAGCGGAACCCGTTCGCGCGTCTCTTCCTGCAACGCCTCGCGATAGGCAGCCACCGCCTGCTCAAGCCGCGCCGTCCCGCTCTCGCGCTCCCCGAGCCTTTGGAGCGCAAGGCCGAGATTGTTCTGCGCCTGCGCCCATAGGAGCGGAACGCGTTCGCGCGTCTCTTCCTGCAACGCCTTGCGAAAGGCCGCCACCGCCTGCTCAAGCCGCCCCGTCCCGCTCTCGCGCTCCCCGAGCTTCCAGAGCGCGAGGCCGAGACTGTTCTGCGTCATCGCCCAGTCGAGCGGAACGCGCGCGCGTGAGCGTAGCAATAGCAATGCGTTGCAACGATCAATCGCCGAGACAAGCGCGGCGTTGTCGCCAAATTCATTTCCTTCCTGATAAAAGGCCGAGGCCTCTTGATCGAGATATTTTAATCTCTGCTGAGCGAAGTCATCCGTTGGCGGTAGCAATCGCGCCGCTTCACCGAATTGCTTCGCCGCATCGAGGTAATGCAAACGCGCAAGAGCGACTTCGCCTCGACGCCCAATCGTCGCCGCCGCGTTCGAAGCGAGTTGCCCAAGCGCCGCGCGCTGTTTCGTCTCGATCCGCGCCAGCACGCCGTCGGCGCGAACAAGATCACCCGCGTCGATCGCGGCTTGGGCCTGCTTGCGCAATTCCGCAACTTCCGCGTCATCCCCCGGCTGCGCCGCGCTGGCCGATTTTAGGTCGTTGAATTTTTGAGCGATCTCGATCAGCTTCGCGGCGAGCCGTTCCTGCGGAATATTTTTCTCGCCCACGGTTTCCAGCGCGGCGCGCATCTGACGCTCGTTGAGATCGAGATCGCTCTCAAGCCGGTTGATTAGTGCTTTCTGGGCATCCGTGAGGTCTTGAAGCGGCTGCGTCCGCAATTTGACGATCCGCTCGATCTCCTCGGGCGAGTCGTGAATTTGTGAATTAACGACGCTCCCGCCGACCGCGACGCCACCGGTCTCCGCGCGAACTGGACCTTGTTGAGCCTCCGCAATTGAATTCGAGTTAAACACCGCGGCTACAACAACGACTATGAGAGAGTAAAACTTCCTCACGGACGGGTCCCGCTCTTGCCTGAAGCGTTTCCAGGCGTAGTCGGCGAACCCGGCGTTACGTTCGAATTGATGACACTGCCGCCTATGGCGACGCCGCCGGTAGTGGCCTCAACATTTGGAGTCGAAGCGTGGGTCACGTAGACCCATGCGCCAATTCCGACAATGGCGACCGACCACACGGCCAATGTGATCAGCCGCAAAAGCCGGTAGGCCTCTTCCGGAGGCAAGGTGGGAAAGATGTTCTTGCGGATGATGTCCCGAAACACAATCAGCAACACACCAAGGGCGAGGCCGCCGATGCCGGCGACTTGACCAACGGTCTTCAAAATATCCCCGTCCATGAAATTCTCCAAATTGATCAGTTGCGTGAAGGAGTCAGAGGCTTTCGTCCAGGGCCGCGTCGCACGACGCCACTATCATACCCCACGGCTAGCGCGTTGTCCTCGTTCCTCTGCGCGATGTCGTATTACCCAAATATGGAACGTGGCGACGACGATCCCGCAACCGTCTTCACACTTCTTCCTTCCTGTCCCACGGCGGGGACAAAAAGTGCATTTCAGTCATATTTCGCGGGCATTTCCCCGCTATTCAAAAGTTTCAATTTCCGCAGACAAGCGCTTTGGGTCGAACGCGGAAATGCAAACTTACCCACTCCCCCGCGCCTAATGGTTTGGGTCACTCAAATTAAGGACTTTCAGAAGCGTAGCTTCTGGCTCGCGTTTCGCCTCCCGGCGAACAAGATCACGCGAACCGCCACCTAATACCAAATCCCTTAAACTCCGACTCATCCAAGAAGCGGCTCCCGTCATTGCGAGCGGAGCGAAGCAATCCAGGAGTCGCGGGCGGCCCCTGGATTGCTTCGTCGGCTTCGCCTCCTCGCAATGACGGGCTCCGATTGGTCGTTGTCAGTTAGGCTTGGCGCAAGCCATTGATAAATATATCTGGACAGGAAATCGTCCGCCGCGACGGCCGTTTCGGGGCAATTGTCACGCTTGCGCCGCTTGTGCGTCGCAACATCGCCATATTGCAGTGCGATATTCCGCGACATGGGATGGCCAAGACGCGCATCGCGATAACGGCGACATCACGCTAGAATCCGACAGTCACGAATTCCGGATTCTAGGTTTTTGAGTATCCGCTTCATATCTTGGGAATCGCGGGCCGCTAGGCGACTCGCCCTTCAACGGGGCGGATATTAGCGCGGTCGTTCCGTGAGCGCCTTGGTCGCTCCATCGCACGGCGATGAAAGGAATCGATCATGAAATCAGGCAAATCAATCCTCGCGGCGGCGCTCGGCGGAGCGCTGTCCTTAGCTGCGAGCGCGGGGCCAGCGGCGGCCGAATCCTGGTCGGTGGTGACGATGAAGCCGCTGATGGCGGCGAGCTTCGACGCGGCCTCGCATCATATACTGGGCTTTTTCGTCAATGCGAACGGCCTGTGCAAGCTGACGCTGATGATCGCCGACGCGGACGAAGCCAGCGAAACACCCCCGGCCCGGCTGCAACTGCTGGTCGAGCCGGGCCGACGCGCCCGCTTCGACGCCGCCGATGGCGAGACGCTGCAATTCGCTTGCAAATCCGACGCGCGGGCGATGACGGCGACCATGCTCGAAAGCGTCGCCGCCGCTCCGGTGGAGGAGTGAAGGCCCCAATAGGCCTCTCACTCTTGACAAATGGTATGTTGCAGTGCAATATGAATTGCTGCACCGCAATATCGCAGCCCATGCGGACGGACGCCGGATCGCGCCTCTCGCGCGATCCCAAGGAGCGGCTTCGATGGCCTTTTCCGCGTCCGCCGGCATGACGACGATGAAAGGAATCAATATGAAATCGGCATCGACTTTCGTTGCGGCCACGCTCGCGGGAGCGTTGTGCCTCTCGACAACCGCGAACGCGCCGGCCGCCGAGTCATGGTCGGCCCTCACGATGAAGCCGCGCATGGCCGCCAGCCTCGACGCCGGCGCCAAGCATGTCGTCAGCTATTTTGTCAGCGCCGACGGCGTGTGCAAGCTCACGGTGATGATCGCCGACGCGGTGGGCGGAGACGCCGGGGCTCAGGCCGCGCAACTGCAACTGTCGGTTGAACCCGGGCGGGCCGCGCGTTTCGCCACGGGCGACGGAAACACCCTGCGCTTCGTGTGTCTTGGCCGCGCCGAGACGATGAGCGCCACCGCCCTCGGCCACGTCGCCATGCGGCCGGACGAGAACTAAAACGCGCGCGAGCAAAAGCGGCGCGTCAAGCGCGGAGTTGATCGAGATGCGCTCGACGCGCCTCCAAGGCGGGCGCCATTTCGAAAGCCCAAAAAATATATCCATCATAGCCCGTTGGGTCGATAGGACGCCCCGCCGCCTCGCGCTCGTGCTGCAAGGCCGGATCGTATGGCGGAAGCGTATCGGCCGCGAAATAGGCCGGCTTCTTGCCGTGGCGGGCGAGCCCGCCCGCGCTAATGGCGCATGTCGACCGCGACGGATCCAGGGAATTGGCGGCGAGCGGCTCGACCTGTTGCACGATTTCCGCGACCTCCTGCAAAAACCAATATTCCGGACGCGCCGCCGCCGCCCCGTTGCGCTTCTGGCGCGCCGCGACATTGGCGGCGATGGCTGGAAAATCCTTTTCCACGGTCCGATGCGCGACGGTCCATGACGGGCCGGAAATCGTGATCGCGCTCAGGGCGCCATGATCGTCCCAGATCACCAATTCGCCATAAGGATTGGACCATAGTTTCGCGGCGTGGCCGTGAACCGCGTTGCCTGGAAAATAGGGGATCAAAACGAATGTCCTGGTCCCGCGACGCCCGACATAGGCGGCCTTGCCAATGTCGCCGTTTCTCGGAGACGCGCCCGGCAGGCCCGAGGCGGAAACCGTCGCCTGCAATATCTCGAATTGCGCGTTGAGCAGGCGCTCAAGACCGAGGCCCGGCTCCCAGGCGTTTGGCCAAGCCGCCGCTCGGCGCGGCGCGTCCGGGTCCGCCGCCGGTCGCTTGACGAACAGGTTTTGCGAACATTGAGTAAACAGCTCCTCCACGCCGCCGACCAGGAACCTGAGGCGACGCCCCCGTTCCGACGCCGCGTGGCGCCAGGGATCGAGAACTTCGGCTCGAAATCCGTATTCCTCTTCGACGCGATCGGCTTCCAGCGCTTGCGTCCCGAACAAGGTGATGTGCAGGCCCATCGCGTCGGGGTCATGGGGATGCAGGGCGAGAATGGCCAGTTTCCCGCTTTGAAGAACGGCGTCGGTCAGTTCGATGAGCGCGCCGTCGGCGCCGCGCCGGCGCGCGCGCGCCCGGCGTTCGGCGCAACGGACCTCCTCGCCGGCGGCGATGGCGCGATAGAAGCCCGGCATCGGCTTGCGTCCCGCGAGCCACGCCTCCACCTCGGCGGCCTCCGTCGCGGGCTCCGGCAACAGCAGCGGCAAGGCGACGGTCTGCCGGTCGATCACGATGATCGGCGGCGCGCCGGCGATCTCTTCCAGCATCGCGGCGTGGACGCGGCGACGGCGGCCCCAAAGCCAACCGCGCGGAGCGTCGCCGCTGCAAACGAACGCCATTTTCGCCGTCACCGCGAACGCGCCCATAGTGGAATTGAAATATTGCCTGTATTGCCGCTGGTAAAAATGATCGGCGCCCTTGGCGACGGTCGCCTCCTCCGGATGTCTCGCCCCGCCTTTCTCCTTGGCCATCTCGGCGCTCAGCAAATATTGAAAGACATGCTCGGCGGCCGGCCCCGGCGATCCGGCGCGGCGCAAGAATCTCTCGGCCGCCTTTTCCCGCAAGATCGTCGGGAGCGCTCCGACGGCGCGATGAAGACTGGAGCGAAGGGGCGTGAGGCGATATCGCTCCCCTCCATGGCCGGCTTCGCGATCATGCTTTTGAAGGAGCGTTTGGAGCTGGACTCCGCGAAATGAAACTTGATCGAGATGCGTCCGCTCCAGGAAACGGAACCCGAAATCACCGAGCACGCGCGCAAAGCTCGCCATGCCACCGCTCCGCTATCAAAACCGCGAAAATACCGCCGCCCGCATCACAAGTTACAAGGAGATTGTCGCAAAATTAAATGCTGTGCAAGCTTGGCGTTTCGAGCCTCGCGCGCCCGCCCCGCCTAACCCATGTCGCCGCCGCCGAGCGCCCGGCGCGCCAGGGCGATCGTCTCGGGTTTCACCTGCTGTTCCCTCGCGAAGGAAAGCAATAGTTCCTCGTCGCCGGCGAGGTGGTCCAGCACGGCGAGCAGAAAGCTCGGACGCGACGCCAAGCCGGGAAGCGCGGACGGGTCGACTCCGGTCAGTTGCAAAAATCTTTGAACTCGATCATCCTCCTCGACCAGAAAGGTGAGGCCGCACAGCGCCAGCGCCTCCGCCTCGTCGCGGTTTTGCGCCGCCGCGCGCTTGGACGCGGGCCTCTGCGGCGGCCCCTTGGTTATTCTCATTTCATCAATCTTCCTGAGCTAGAAGTTGAGCCCAACGTAGAATGGGCGTCGAAACCGGTCCGCCGCGCGAAAACGAGGGCCTGCGTCATTACGAGTAGAGAAAAGAGTCACCCGCCATGGTCAAAACCGTCCTCATTGTAGAGGATAACGAGCTGAACATGAAGCTCTTCAACGATTTGTTGGAGCGGAGCGGCCATGCGACCTTGCGCACGAAGAGCGGAGTGGAGGCGATCGCGCTCGCGCGCGAGCATCACCCCGACCTGATCCTCATGGATATTCAGTTGCCCGAGGTCTCCGGCCTCGAAGTGACGCGCTGGATCAAGGACGACGAGGAACTGAAGGCGATTCCGGTCATAGCCGTGACCGCCTTCGCGATGAAGGGCGACGAGGAAAAAATCCGGCAAGGCGGATGCGAGGCCTATCTTTCCAAGCCGATTTCGGTCTCGAAATTTCTCGAAACGGTAAACGCCTTTCTCGTGGATAAGTAAGAGGATCGAATCGCATGACCGCGCGGGTGCTGATAGTCGACGATTTGCTTCCCAACATCAAACTGCTGGAAGCGCGTCTGACCGCCGAATATTTCGACGTCATCTCCGCGACCAACGGTTTCGAGGCGCTCGAACTGTGTCGGGAGGGGCGCTGCGACATCGTGCTGCTCGACGTCATGATGCCGGGAATGGACGGATTCGAAGTCTGCCGGCGCCTCAAATCCGACCCCGCGACGCTGCATCTGCCCGTCGTCATGGTGACGGCGCTCGACCAGCCGGCCGACCGGGTGCGCGGCCTCGACGTCGGCGCCGACGACTTCTTGACGAAGCCGGTCGACGAAATCGCGCTGCTCGCGCGCGTGCGCTCGCTGTCGCGGCTGAAGATGATGCTCGACGAATTGCGGGCCCGCGTCGCGACATCGGCCAATCTCGGCTTGAAGGACGCCGCCGACCTCATTCGCGCCGACGCCGGCGACAATGGCCGCATTCTGCTGGTCGAGGACCGGCCAAGCTCGTCGGAGCGCATCGTCGCGGCGCTGCGCGGCCTGCACACGGTCGAAGTCGAAAGCATGCCGCAGGAGGCGCTGTTCCGGGCCGCCGAAGGCAATTTCGACCTCGTGGTGGTCGCGCTCACCCTCGCCAATTTCGACGCGCTGCGGCTGTGCAGCCAATTGCGCTCGCTGGAGCGCACGCGGGCGCTGCCGATTCTGCTCATCACCGACCCCGAGGAGCGTCCACGCATTTTGCGCGGCCTCGATCTCGGCGTGAACGACTATATTCTGCGTCCGATCGACCGCAACGAGCTGGTGGCGCGCGTGCGCACGCAATTGCGGCGCAAGCGCTACGCCGACACGCTGCGCGAGAACGTGCTGGCCGCCTTCGAACTCGCCGTCGTCGACGCGCTGACCGGACTGAACAACCGCCGCTTCCTCGAAACGCATCTCTCCAGCGCGCTCGATCACGCCGCCCATATGGGGCGCCCGCTGTCGCTGATGATCCTCGACGTGGACCACTTCAAGGCGGTCAACGACACTTATGGCCACGACGCCGGCGACGAAGTGCTGAAGGGCCTGGCGCAGCGGGTGCGCCGCGTCGTGCGCAGCGCCGATCTCGTGTGCCGGCTCGGCGGCGAGGAATTCGTCATCGTGATGCCGGACACGCCTTTGCTGATCGCCGCCAAGATCGCCGAGCGCGTGCGCGCCGCCGTGCAATCCGAGATGTTCAGGATCGACGCCGGCGGACGCAGCATTCCCGTCACCGCCTCGATCGGAATCGCCGAACGCGCCAACGACGCCAATCCCGACGCGCTGCTGCGCCGCGCCGACAAGGCGCTCTACGACTCGAAGTCCGCCGGCCGCAACCGCGTCACCGCGGCGGCGGCCTAGCGATCGAAATCGCCGCGCTTGGTACCCGCGACATGGAACGGCGAAAGCAGTCGCCGTTGGACCGCCATCGACCCCAAGCGGAACTCGCGAAGCCCTTTTCCTGCTTATGCTCTTTCGAACTTATGCTCTTTCGAAAAGGAAGGCGTTCCGAGATTCCATCGGCGACATGATCTGAACGAAACGAAGGGATTATTCCAGCGAGCTAAGATAGGCCGCGACGGCTTTTGTCTGCGGCTCCGTCAGTCCGTGCGCGATCGGCTCCATGATCGCCGAAGTGTCGGGCTTGGATTTGTCCTGACCTCGCTCCTTGCTCCAGTTCACCAGTTTGTTGAAGACATAGTCGTTAAGCTGACCGGCCAAGCGGGGAAACGCCCCCTCTCCCTTGGCCTCGGGGCCATGGCACGACGAACAAGGCGCGACATTGGCTTCTGGAACGCCTTCATCGTAGATTTTTTTGCCGGCGCTCGCGAGTTCCTTGGGCGCGCCTCCCAAGGGTTTGGGATTGAGATTCTTGAAATGCGCGCCGAGACCTTTGAGCATCGCGGGGCTCAAAACATGGGCCACGTTAAACATGACCGGGTTCGTTCGCCTGCGCTCGATAAAGGCTTGCAGCTGATTTTCGAGATATTCGGTCTGCTGGCCCGCCAGACGCGGCATGGGATAAGCGCCACGAAAGCCTTGTCCGTTGGTTCCGTGACAGGTCTTGCAGTAGTTGATCTTGGCGTCGAGGTCGCGTGGCGAGACGGTCGCGCTGTCTTCGGCGCGACTCGCCGCGGCGGAAGCGATTACGACAATCGCCGCGAGAGACAGTGACGTTAAGCTGATGCGTTTCATGATCCCGCCCCGATATGATTCAGCGCCGCGAAAACTTCCATAAGCCGATCCGGAAATCCGCGCGCGTGCGTATTAATCCGTGGTCGCATAGAGGATCGACGATGCAGGGATTGCGATTAGTAAATCAAGGCGCGCGTCGCCTCAACTCCCCGGCCGAGACCATTGGCCGCGGTGATTCATTCTATATCATGATACGAAAGCATTTTGCGATTGGAGAGGCGTATTGTAACTGTAAGTCGTCGCGCGCTTGTCCGAATCGCGTGATAGGGAATGAGCACGAAGGCCGCTTTGTCCCTTTGGTCAGCCGGTTCGGCGTACAGCGGGCGCGATAAAGCAGCAATACAAGGGCGCGGAGACCGGAGCATGAAGATCGTTGGTTTGCGATTGGCGACGACGGCGGTGTTCGCTCTCGCGTTTGCCTTTGCCGTCCAGGCGGCGGATCGGGACGAAGGCGGCAATTCGCCGCATGGATTCCAAGCGAAGCTCGAATACTGCAAAACTTGCCACGGCCTGTCGGGAGAAGGCTATCGCGGCTATTTTCCCATGCCGCGGCTCGCCGGACAGCAGCCGAAATATATCGAGAATCAGTTGCGCGCTTTCATTGAACGCCGGCGCGTGAACCCCGTCATGTTCAACGTCGCGCATGTCCTCAGTCCCTCGACGCTCGCGTCCTTGTCCGAGCATTTCAGGAACTTGAACCCCGAACCCATCGGCGGCGGGCCCAAAGATCACATGGCCTTGGGAAAAACGATCTATGAACAGGGACTTCCCGAGTCCAATGTTCCCGCGTGCTCCGCGTGTCACGGTCCCGAGGCGAAAGGACATGAGGAAATCCCGCGTCTCGCGGGTCAGCTCTTCCCCTATACGCTGAAGGCGTTGTCCTATTGGGGCAAGGAGCGCGGTCTTGGAGGCTCTAGGGACGACACCTCGGCGATCATGGTGCCAACGACGCATAATCTGACCCACGAGCAAATGTCCGCCATCGCGGCTTATCTAAGTTACATGAAGTGAAAGCGTCTCCATTGGCTTCAAAAAGCACGAGAATCGGGGACATGAAACGAATCACGTCAAAGCGAGCGGTCTTGGCGATCATTTTGGCTTGCGCCGCCAATCCCCTCTCGGCGCAGGAGTCGCTCCCGATCCGCAACTGCACGTGGTGTCATGGCGCCTCGGCGCAAGGCTACACCAGCGCGCCGCGTCTCGCCGGACAGACACACCGCTATATCGAAAATTCGCTTTTGAGTTTTAAGAACCATACGAGGGACAACCCTAATTCCAAGCAATATATGTGGGGCGCGGCGGGCAATCTCAGCAGGGAGACGGCGCGCGGCTTCGCGGTTTACTTTTCCGAGCTGCCAGCCTCGCCCGCCAATGACGGCGACGAAGCGCTCGCGACCGAAGGGAAGTCGATCTACGTTGACGGGAGACCCGACTCGAACGTCGTCTCTTGCATTGTATGTCATGGTCCGAACGCGGAAGGCTTCGAAGGCATCCCGCGTTTAGGCGGCATGGGCCACGACTATCTGAAACGACGGCTCGAACAGTGGAACGAAGGCTATCATGCCGCCGCCGAGCCCATGCCCAGAATCGCGAAGAGATTGTCCGCGAATGAGATCGAGGCTCTCGCTTCATATCTAAGCTTTGTGCGGTAAGCCGCGAACCGGATCTTGTTAAACCGGATTTTTCGGATTCACCGCGAATGGCCCCTCCTGTGGCAGATACCGGTCGTCGAGAGGGACGGATATTGGGCGCCCGGACCTGACGCGCCGGGTTCCGCGCTTTCTTATCCAAGCAAGTTCGGGAAGATGACGCGGAAACCTCCACGGCGGATCACCGAGGCGAGGCGACCCGTTTCAAAAGCGCCTGAACCCTGGCGGCCAGTTCATCGAGAGTGAAAGGCTTGCGCAGAACCTCCATATTCGGCGCCAGCCGCATTGTTTCGAGCGCTTTGCCCGCATATCCCGTAATTAGCAAGATCGGTAAATCAGGCCGCGAAGCGCGAGCGGCCTCGGCCAACTCGCGCCCGCTCAACCCCGGAAGGCCCACGTCGGTGATCAGCAGGTCCAACGGCTCGCCCGATTCCAGTATTTTCAACGCGGCCGTCCCGTCGCCCGCTTCCATGACCGTGTAGCCCGCTTCATTGAGCGCATCGGCGATTTGGGAGCGGACCTCGGTTTGATCCTCGACGATAAGGGTTTTCCCTCGATGCGCCGCGCCAGCGGAATCGATCCCTTCGACGGCCGGCCTGTCTTCGGCGGCTTGCTTCGCCGGCGGCTCCTGTCCCGGCAAGTAAATACGCACGCTGGTCCCCTCGCCAGGGCTGCTTTCAATCCGCACGAACCCGCCCGATTGCTTCACGAAACCGTAAATCTGCGACAAGCCCAGACCCGTTCCTTGACCGGTCGGCTTTGTCGTGAAGAAAGGTTCAAAGACGCGGCTCAGCACGTCATGGCTCATGCCCAGGCCACTGTCCGTCACCTCGATCTCAACATAGTCTCCATGCCGCGCATCCGGATCGGGCGTTTGATCGGCGGCCAGCTTCCGGTCCGCCGTCGCGATCCTGAGCACGCCCCCTCGCGGCATGGCGTCGCGAGCGTTGATCGCGAGATTCAACAAAGCGCTCTCAAGTTGAGACGGATCGCAGCTTACGCTCCATCGACAGCGCCCCAAGCGCAGATCCAGCTTGACTTCGGGTCCCAACGTCCGCCGCAGCATCTCCTCCATGCCCACGACGAGCTTATCGGGCTCGATCACTCGAGGCAGCAATGTCTGCCGGAGGGAGAACGCCAACATCCTGTTGATGAGACTCGCCGCGGTTTTCGTCGCTTTTCTTATGGAGGCTATCGCGGGCTTTATCTCGTCGCCGCGTCCACGCGCGACTTGACGTTCGATCACGGTAAGGGAGACCGTGATCACCTGAAGCAGGTTGTTGAAGTCGTGCGCGATCCCGCCCGTCAATTGGCCTATTGCTTCCATTTTCTGCGCATGGGCCAAGCGTTCCTCGCTCGCGAGCAGCGCGGCGTTGGCTTGGCGCAATTGAGCAATCGAAGGAAGGGCGAGAAAACTCGGCAGGGACCACCATAGCGCGACCGCCGTGAGAATCGAGGTGATCGCGGTCGCCGCCTTGACAAGGCCCTGGAGGCCATAGAGCGGCGTCCACAGGGTCGCCAAATCGAGCCAATGGGTTGCGCCGCAAAGCAGAATGAACGCGGCGAACAGCCATAGCAGCGGCCGAAACACGAGGTCGCCGCGTCGTCTTCCGATTATGACGAGCGCCAAGGGGATGGAAAAATAGGCTAGCGCGATCACCGTGTCGGAAATCGCATAGAGCCAAATCAGTCCCGGTTCCCAAAGCAGGCAGAATCCATGCGGCGCTAGGCCAGAGGTGTTAAAGAGCCACTCGCTCAGCGCAGACAACATGTGAACCACTCCCGAGGACGAGAGATCGCGGACGGCCAGCAAAACCGCCGCGCCCGAATCGAGCCGTCCTGAAATCCGCGGCGGCCAAGCCCCACGAGCCCGCGAACGCTTCATTGTAAATGCCCGGCCCGGGAAAATCCAAAACCGGGGCCCAATGTCCAAAACCGGCGCGACCCTGAGATAGACAAAGCTTCGCGTCATGAGCGCTTTCTAGGAAAAAGCGGACATCGGCACGTGGGCCCGAACACGCGGGTTTGATCCAATGAGGACGCCCGGATCGGGTTTTCTCCGGCCTTTCGAAGTCGCCGCGCCGCCTTTCGCTTGGATCATTCTTGCGAGCCCTTCGTCATGACGCGCATGCTTCGGGTATAGTGGTCAGGTCGAAGTCCGAGGGATTGCACCATGTCGACGCGTCGCCAAACGATGATGCAAATCGGCGCCGCCGGGGCGTCACTGTTGCTGCCTGGCGCCGCTTTTCCCGCCGCGGACGAAGACAGTTTCCAACTGGGCGAGTGGACCGGCGACAGTTTCGCTCCCATGCACGCCATTCGCGACGGCAAATGGAACCGGCCGCCGCCGACGCCCGAGCGGCGGGTGGAGGTCGCGGTGGTGGGCGGCGGCATTGCCGGGTTGGCGGTGGCGTCGATCCTCGACGACGTCGACCTCGTTTTATTGGAGCGGGAAGCCGAGCTTGGCGGAAACGCGAAATCGGGTAATTGGCGCGGCGTCGACTACGCGCTCGGCTCGGCCTATTTTGTCGACATTTCCGGACCTTTCGGCAAGTTCTACGAGCGGTTGGGCATAGTCCCCCGTCCCGTTCCCGAGCCCGCCGACCGCGTGCTAACCGGCGCCCCCCATTCGCTCGACGCGCTCGAGGGGCCGTTGCGAAAGCCCTTCGCGAAACTCCGCGAGCATCTCGCGGCCGTCGCCGCCAGCCCTGATTTCCCGAGAATTCCCATTGGAGACGCGACGGCGGCCGCGCTCGCTCTCGATCGCATCTCGTTCCTCGACTACCTGAAGCAGCAGCATGTCGAGCCAAGCCTCTTCGGACTGATAGACGCCTACTGCTATTCTTCCCTCGGCGCCGGCGCCGCCGAGGTTTCGGCCTACGCCGGGGTCAATTTCTATTCCGAGATCGCCGGTCGCATCTACGCCTTCCCCGGCGGCAACGCCGTATTGGCTCGGACAATGGTCGACCGGATATCGCGCGCTGGAGCCGGTCGGCTTGTCACTGGGGCGGCGGTGTTCGCCGTGGAGCCGAGCGAGGACGGACTGGCGCGCGTCGGATGGTTCGACGCCGCGCGGCCAGGCGAGCCGCGCTGCGTCGCCGCGCGCTGGGTCGTGGTCGCGGCGCCGTTCTTCTTCGCCGGCCGCATTCTGCGCGGGATTGACCCCAAAGTCGCGACGGCGATGACCGGGCTGAGCCAAGGCAGCTATCTGGTCGCCAACTGCTGTTTCGAAGGCCGAGCCGCGGCTTCGGCATATGACAGTTGGACGCCCGGCAACCCGGCTTTCACCGACGTAGTCGACGCGACCGCCACGCTATCGGCGGCGTCGAGGCCAGCCAGCCACAATGTTCTCACCGTCTATGCGCCCTTTAAGGACCCCGCGCGGGGCCGCGACCTGCTGCTGGCCGGCGACCGGAAGGCGCTCGCCGACCCGATTGTCGCGGGGCTGAAACGCTTGCTGCCCGACGCCTTCGCCAAAGCATGGCTAGCCGAGGTGCGGCTGACCCGGTGGGGTCACCAGCACTTGATCTCGCGACCCGGCTTGATCACGCAAATGCGCGCGATGCCCAAACGCTTCGGTAATGTGCTGCTCGCCCATTCGGACGGCCAGGGCGTGCCAGCGGTGGAAAGCGCCATCGCCGAAGCCTTGCGCGCGGCCGCCGCGATCCGCGGCTAGGCGTTGGGCCACGGTTGAAGCGTTTCGCGGCCCGCGCGCCGAACTGGCGTCCGCTCCCGCGGCGCATCGCCGACTCCGGCGACGTCCCCCGCTCGGAGCCTGAAACAGGGTTTCATACGAACTCCGCCTGATCGCTTCGCGACGCGAAATGCCCCAAGCCCCTCGGGGCATTGAATCTGAACGAACCGATCAAGCGTAACCCGCATCATGCGTCGGATTTTATCCACTCGATTCTTTCCGGTTCAATGCGAATCGAAAAGATCTTGGGCGGCTAAAGCTCCTCCTCGAGCCGCTCGACGATGGTTCGCAACACCTTCAGCCGCGCGAATTTCTTGTCGTTGGCCTCGACCAGCGTCCAGGGCGCGAGGCGGGCGCTGGTGCGGTCGATCATCTCGTTCGTGGCCTCCTCGTAGAGCGGCCATTTCTCGCGATTGCGCCAATCGTCGGGCGTG
>Ga0181533_1004548_pt1 | contig 14072 bp, 11 predicted proteins | sample PEATcosm2014_Bin_45_FD_119772 | JGI IMG/M metagenome (GOLD analysis project Ga0181533, IMG submission 119772) | Peatland microbial communities from MTU Mesocosm Facility, Houghton, MI, USA - PEATcosm2014_Bin11_60_metaG | ecosystem: Environmental > Terrestrial > Soil > Wetlands > Peat | place... | reverse complement strand
TCCACCTTCGTGAAGGACATGTTTTCCCGGTAGTTCTCGTAGTGGCCGGACTTCTTCCACAAATCTACCTTGAGGATCTGCGGACCGATGACGAACTGATAACCCCGCTTCAGGTGTTCTTTCTTCTCGAAGTCTTCGAGGATGTAGCGGAGCAGGGCGCCGCTCGGGTGGTAGATCACGAGACCCGCGCCGACCTCGTCGGAGATGCTGAAAAGATCGAGCTCCCTGCCGAGCCGCCTGTGGTCCCTCTTCCTGACCTCTTCAAGGAACTTCAGATGCTCCTGGAGGGCCTCCGCGCTCGGGAAAGCCGTCCCGTAAATCCTCGTCAGCATCTTGTTCTTTTCATCGCCCCTCCAATACGCGCCGGCAAGGCTGAGGAGCTTGAAAGCCGGTATCCTTCCGGTCGAGGGGAGGTGGGGGCCGCGGCAGAAGTCGGTGAAGCCGTCCTGTGTGTAGAGGCTCACCTGCTCGTCCGGAATGGCGCTGATCAGCTCCACCTTGAAGGGCTCCCCCATGCCATGGAACAGCTCGACTGCCTCCTTCTTCGGGACGACCCGACGCGTGATGGGGATGTCCTTGTCGATGATCGCCTGCATCCTCTCTTCTATCCGGGGCAGGTCTTCCTCCGTAAAGCCGGGCTCGTAATCGAAGTCGTAGTAGAAGCCCGTCTCTATGGCCGGGCCGATTGTCACCTTTGCCTCCGGGAAGAGCTCCTTTACCGCCTCCGCCATGACGTGGGCGGCGCTGTGGCGCAGGATATGCGTGCCTTCGGCGGAGTTTATATACACGGGCTCGAGGCTGCCTTCCCTCAGTGGCGAGGAGAGGTCGAGCAGCTCACCCCCTGTTTTCACCGCAATGATCTCTTTGTCAAAGGCGCCGAGACCTTTGAGGAAATCGAAAAAACTGACGCTTCCGTCCGGAGCGGCGTACTCCTTATCCCTGAATCGTACGATCAAGACTCACTCCCGTGCAAGGCATCCAAGAAATCAAAAGGCATCACATGATGCCCCTGTTGAAAAAATGCGGCCTAGAGCGCCGCGGTCCCGATTGTTTATTCCGTCCGCAGGCCAGGCACTTCCTCTTCGTATCGGCATACAACTGAGGTATTCTACTGTTTTTTTCTTTGCCTTGTCAATTGGAATTGGCAGAGATTTGGGGTAGAATAGGCGGGGACAGCCCTTTTTGGGGAGGAAGCAGAATGGGAGGGAACGCAAAGGTGGTACTGACGGACTGCACCCTTTGTTATCACTCCTGCGGCACACGAGTGACCGTACAGGATGGGAGGGCGGTCAAAGTCGAAGGTCTGGACGCCCATCCCCTCAATAAGGGGAAGCTCTGTCCGAAGGGCGAGGCAGCCCTGGACAACGTCTATCACCCGGCCCGATTGATGCACCCATTGAAAAAGGCCGGTGGACGCCGGGAGCAGGTCACCTGGGATCAGGCCCTTACGGAGATCGCCGAAAAACTGCTGCGCCTCAAGGACGAGTTCGGTCCCGCGGTGTTGGGTGTCTTTAGCGGGTCCATCGGCGTCGAGAATCTGGAGATGGCGGGATTAACCCAGCGATTCAAGGCGGCCTTCGGATCACCCAACTTCTTCTCCGTCGAAAGCATCTGCTACCGCATGCGCATCCGCACCCGGCAGATCACCTTCGGCAAATATCCCACGGAGGAACTCGACTCGAACCTTTATATCCTCTGGGGGCACAACCCGGATGAATCCGACTTCCCGCTCCGGCTCGCCCTCGAGGAGAACCTGAAGAAAGGGGCGAAGCTGGTGGTGATCGACCCGAAGCGGATTCCCCTGGCGGACCGCGCGGACATGTATCTGCGGATACGGCCCGGCACCGACGGCGCCATGGCCCTTGCCATGATCAATGTGATAGTCGACGAAAGGCTCTACGATGAAGAGTTTATCGCCGCGTATACGACGGGCTTCGACAAGCTGACGACGCACATCCGGCGGTTCACCCCCGAATGGGCGGAAAAAATCACGTGGGTGAGGGCGGAGGCAATCCGGAAGCTGGCACGCCTCTTCTCTCAGACGAAAGGGGCAGGCATCTACCAGGGCACCTGCACGCAGGACCAGACAGCCAACGGGACCCAGAACAGCCGCGCCTTCTCGATCCTTCAGATCATTACGGGCAACATTAATAATCCGGGCGGCTGGGTGATCAGCCCGAGGCTGCCCCTTGGGAACGTGGGGATGAGTGTGGAGGGAGAGCCTCTCGGCGCCGATCAATATCCGCTTTTCTACGAGGTGTGGGGCAGGAAGAGCCCCTACGGCGTGGTGACATGCGTACCGGAGAGCATACCGGAGCGGATCAAGGCATTCCTCGTCAGCGGCGGCAACCCTCTCGTTTCCATGGCCGACTCCAACGCCTTCCGGGAGGCTTTCAATAAGCTGGACCTGCTTGTCGTCCACGACCTTTTCATGACCGAGACGGGGGAAGCGGCCCATTACGTGCTTCCGGCCTGCTCGCACCTGGAGAAATGGGGTGTTGCGTATACCTACAACGTGTGCCATTGTCTTCCCTATCTGATGCTGAGAAAGAAGGCGGTAGAGCCTTTGGGCGAATGCTGGTCCGAGTGGAAATTCTTCACGGAATTGGCGGGCAGGCTCGGTATGGGCGACAAGTTCCCCTGGAAAACGGAGGAGGAGTTGATTGAGTACGAGCTGGAGCCGACCGGTCTGACCTTTAGAGAACTCCTGGAAGACAAACCGGAGGGTGCCTATTATCAGCAGAAGCACTACGGCATGGAGGGGGCCCGCTTTTCGACGCCGACGAAGAAAATCGAGATCTACAGCGACGCCCTGGAGCACATCGGTTTCGATCCTCTCCCCACGTACCTCGAGCCGGAGCGAAGTCCGGTCTCATCTCCCGAGTTGCTTGGCCGGTACCCGCTCATCCTTTCAACGGGAAACCGGAACATGTATTACACGCATGGACAATTTCGCGACATAGAGGCGCTCCGGGAGAAAAACCCCGAGCCGCACGCGGAGCTGGGGCCGGAGACGGCGGCCCGGTACGGCATAGGAAATGGGGATAAGGTCATCATCGAAACGAACCGGGGCCGGGTCCTGATGAAAGCCCGGATAGACGAGCGGGTCGCGGAAGGGGTCCTGCTGGTGCCGCACGGGTGGCCGGGGGATGCAAACGCCAACCTGCTCACCGATACCCGTTGCCGGGAGCCGATCATGGGGTACCCTGAGGTGAAATCGCTCCTGGCCGCGATCAGAAAGGCATAGACGACGGTGACTCGATTCGTGTCCCTTTTTGAGGCTCCCGGTTGGTTTCGCTGCGTATCCCTTATGTGAAGTGAAGACCGTGATCGAAGAGGAGAATCATGTTTATCTGGCCTGACTGCATCCCCTGTATCCTCAAGATGTCTCTGGAGATCGCGCGCTTCTCCATGAAGGAAGAGCGCACGGTTAAGGCTTTCATGGGCGAGATCGTTGGTCTACCCCCGCTCAGGGGTGAGGAATGGGACATCACGTCCCCCGAGATCATTCAGTGGATCTGGGAGAAGATGGCGCGTATCACGAAGGACGAGGACCCTCTGAGGGAGATAAAGGCCGGGCAGAACCGAAAAGCCCTCGATCTTTACGGTGCTGCGAGCGACCGGGTGAGGAAAAGCGCAGACCCTTTTCTGGCGGCCCTTAAGCTTGCCATCGCAGCCAATTCCATCGATGCCATGGTCGATATTCACCGTGATCGATCTGCCGGCGCGTTCCAGGGCGACCTTATCGGGGATTGGGTCCTGACGGATGAGGGCGCCGAGGGCCTGAGGAACCGGCTGCTGGAGGCGAGGAGGATCGTGTATCTCCTCGATAATTGCGGGGAAATCGTTTTTGACAGGCTTTTTCTCGAGGTTCTCAAGGAGACGTATACGCGAGAGGTCTCGGTAGTAGTACGAAGCCGGCCAATCCTGAACGATGCAACGATCGTGGAAGCGACGTCGGTCGGACTGCCTGCGGTGGCGCAGGTCGTCGAGAACGGCATTCCCGGACCCTTTGCCGGAACAAGGCTGCACCTTGTTTCGGCCGACGTTCGGCGTCTCCTTATGGACGCCGACCTTGTAGTCGCGAAAGGCGGCGGTAATCTGGACAGCCTGACGGAGGATTCCGAGCTCGAGGGACGGATCTCTTTTCTCTTCCATGGGAAGTGCCATCCCTTCTGCGCGCCTCGCAATGTTTCTCCCGGTACGCTTATCGTCGATAACCGGTGACGGAGCTTTTCATCGCTGCCGTTTCCCAAGGCAAAGCATGTGGAAATCCCAATTTGAGTCAGACCGTATGGCGCCCTTCCTGAGCCTGCCTATTCAACCTTTATTTCACACCTTCGGCCCCGCATCATAGCAGTCCCTCAATCCGGTGATCGTGGGCTTGGTCCCGCAGAGGGGACAGGAGGGGTCCTTCGTGAGGGAGAGCGTCCTGAAGTCCGTCTCCAGGGCGCGATAAATGAGGAAGCGGCCTAGAAGAGGTCGTCCTATTTTCAAAATCAGCTTGAGGGCTTCGGCGGCCTGCACCAGGCCGATCTGTCCGGGGACAACACCCAGGACGCCGACCTCGCTTCAGGTCGGCACGAGGTCCTGCCGGGGAGGCCGGGGGAAGATGCAGCGCAGGCACGGGCCTCCTTCTTTGGGAAAAAACAGACTCGCCTGACCTTTCATCCTGATGGCAGCGCCAAAGATGTAGGGTTTGCCGGCAAAGAACGCGGCATCGTTAAGCAGATATTTTGTCTGAAAGTTGTCGGAACCGTCCAGGACGACATCAAAATCTTTGATGATGTCTAACGCGTTGGCGGGGGTGAGGCGGTCATTGAACGTAATGACCTGTACCTCGGGATTGATGCGTGCGATGCCCTCCCTTGCCGATTCGGTTTTTGCCTTTCCCACGTTGCCATAGGCGTGCACGATCTGACGACTGAGATTGCTCGCATCCACCCGATCGAAATCGACCAGCCCGATGGTACCCACACCGGAGGCCGCAAGATAGAGTGACGCAGCGCTGCCGAGGCCGCCCGCCCCGACCAGAAGCACCTTCGCCTTCAGGAGCCGTGCTTGACCGTCCACGCTCACCTCGGGCAGGAGCATCTGCCTGCTGTAGTGGGTGAGCTGATCCTGGGTAAGGAGCGTCTCGTTTTCAATCTCGTAGCCTGCCTCCATCCACGCCTGTATGCCGCCGGCCATGGTGGATGCGTTCTTGTAGCCCATCTCTTTGAGGGTAAGGGCGGTGAAGAGGGAGCGACGACCGGACTCGCAATAGAGGAGAAGGGGCTTGTTCTTGTCCGGAAGCAGGTGGTGCACCGTCATTTCAAGCTCGTCAGCGGGGATAAGCGCGGCGCCCTTGATATAGCCGAGGGCCATCTGTTTGCGGCTCCTGATATCGACAAGCCGCACCTCTTCGCCACCCTTGCGGAGCATCTCATACGCGCGTTCGACGCTGATCTCCTCAATCTCGGAGCGCGCCTGTTCGAGTAGTTCCTTGTAGCCTATCACCCTGTCCTGCTGATCGAGAGAAGAGGTTCTTCAAGACCCTGTTTACCCGGACGGCTCATCTCCCCATCCTGTCTGGTTTCCAAAGGGCCGGCTTCGCCCTCTTTCGCCGGCGGTGCGGCCCGGTCAAGGTGAAAAGCCCGATCCGGGAACCAGAGGGGGGAAGGGGTCTGGACCAGAGAACCCGGACCCTGTGTTCCCGGACGGGCACCTTCTTTCATTTTCCCTTCATCGCCGAAGCGGCGGCCATCACTGCATCCACAATCTGCTGGTAGCCCGTGCAGCGACAGAGATTGCCCGAAATGGCCTTTCTCACCTCGTCGGCTGTCGGATCAGCGTTTTCGTCGAGAAACGCCTTTGCGGCCATGACCATCCCCGGCGTACAGTAGCCGCACTGGATCGCCGTATACTTCACGAAGGCTTCCTGCAGAGGATGAAGGTTCGTGCCCTGCGCCAGCCCTTCGATGGTTGTGATCTCCTTTCCCTGAGCGGCTACGGCGAGGACCAGGCAGGACGCCGCAGGCCTGCCGTCCATGAGAACCGTGCATGCGCCGCACTCCCCTTCGGCACAAGACTTCTTTGTGCCGGTGAGACCGAGAGTCTCGCGCAATACCTCCACAAGAGTCCGGTGCGTCTCGATAGTCAAATTGTAGGTGTAGCCATTGACTTTCAACGTGATATCCTGTTTCATAGATAGTTCTCCTCTCGAATCTTGTTTCAGCCGGAGATTCTCTTGTGGGCCTCCGTGAGCGCCCGTCTGGTAAGTACCTCCACCATGCTGCACCGATACTCAAGCGAGGCCCGGATGTCCGTAATCGGCCGGCACTGCATGCCTGCGGCCTTTGCTGCCTGGGCTATCAGTGCCTCGTCAACCGGCTTGTTCATGAGAACCGCTTCTCCCTCGGGAACCGTGATCGGCGTCGGCGCGACGGCGCCCAACGCAATCCGTACGCCTTTGCAGACCTTCGTTTTGCCCTCGAGCTCGAGATATACGGCAACGCCGACGAGAGCAAGGTCCATGGCGCGTCTCCGCATCAGTTTGAGGTAGCATCCCGCGGACGACGGCTTAGGCTTCGGGATGAGGATTTCAGCCAGTATCTCGTCCGTTTTGCAGACCGTCTGTTTGGGGCCGGTGAAGAAGCCTTCAACCGGAACGGTCCGCTCCCCTTTCGGACCCACAATCTTGAGAGAGGCGTTGAGGGCCATGAGCGGGGGCGCAGTATCCGCCGAAGGCACGGCGCTGCACAGGTTCCCCCCTACCGTGGCCAGGCTCCGTATTTGAGGCGATGACATCACCTCCACTGCCTCCCACAAGGGAAGAAACTGCTTCTTCACCATGGCCGAGCGCTGGACGTCGGCGAGCGTCGTCAGCGCACCGATCTTTATCCCTCCGGCCCCATCGGCGGTTATACCCTTCAGGCCGTCTATGCCGTTGAGACTCACGAGGTGTTCAGGTGTGGTTTCCCGTTCTTTCATGGCTACCAACAAGTCGGTGCCCCCTGCGATGAAGCGGGCGTTGCTTCCGTACCGGCTTGCGAGGTCGATCGCCTCCGCCAGGGAGGACGGAGTATGGTAGGCGAATTTGGGCAATCTTTTGAGAAACATTACTTTCCCTCCTTTGCGTTGAGCGCCGCGAGGATCTTTTCAGCGGTAATGGGAAGATCCGTGATTCTCACCCCGACTGCGTCGTAGATGCCGTTTGCGATCGCAGCCATGGAGGAGCAGGAGCTCGCCTCGCCCGCGCCTTTTGCGCCAAATGGACCGTAGGGATCGTGTGTATGAACGTGTTCGACCACATACTCCGGCACATCCATTGCCGTCGGCTGCTTGTAGTCCCGCCAGGAGTAGTTGATCGCGCGTCCCTTTTCATCGTACAGCGAATCTTCCCATAAGGCCTGCCCTGTCAGGTGAGCGCTGCCGCCGTTTACCTGGCCTTCGAGCATGGCCGGATTGATGGGCTGGCCGGCGTCGTCGCCGTGGATGCCGCGCAGGAGTCTGACCTTGCCCGTCTCCCGGTCCACGTCGAGTTCGATGGCGGTCGCTATAAAATCAAGGCCGTGGGCCAGGTTGCCCTTGCCCGTCTTCCAGTCAACAACGTCTATGTCCGTTGCCGACCAATGGCCTCGCCCGTAAAGCGGCGCCCCCTTCTCGTAGTACGCCCGCCTGACGGCGCGCTGGAAATCCATCCCTTTTTCAGGGTTATCTCTGACGAACACACACGCGTCGGCGAACTCCAGATCCTCCGGGCGCGCGCCGAGCTCCGCCGCGACGATCTCAGCCAATTGCTTCTTCAAGTCCTGGGCGGCGGCGATCGTCGCATTGCCGTCCCAGTATGTGCATCGATCACCGAACATGCCCGAGTCGAAGATCGTGGTATCAGAATCGCTCACGCCCTGGATAATGTCCTCGTAAGGGAGGCCAAGCTCCTCTGCTGCCATCTGACAGAAGACGGTGTTCGCGCCCTGCCCGATCTCGGTGCCGCCGTGCGTCACGATCACCTTCCCGTCTTCCATGAGCTTCAGTACGACGGCCGACCCGAAATGGCCGCCGAGCCTGGGACCGGACGGGTGCGACGCGCAGGAAAAACCGATCCCCCTGTCTGCCGGCCTCGCTTTGCGAGATTCCTTCCATGCGACCTTTTCGGCGCTCTTCGTGATGCACTCCGGTAGCCCCGACACGTCGCACTTGATGCCGTTCGCACAGGTCCAGTTGTCCGTGACCGCGTTGATTTGACGCATTTCCACCGGATCGAGGCCGAGCTCCTCACCTGCCATGTGGAGGAGCGAATCGAGACAGAACTGGGCAAGGACGATTTCCTGGCCGCGCACCGTCCCGCAGGGGGCCCTGTTTGAATAAACAAGTTTTCCATGGTACTCGATGGCCGGGATTTTATAGGGGATGTTGAGGAAGGCGCCGTAGTAGTAAATATTGAACGGACCGATCCCGCTAATGGGGCCGCCTTCGAGGATATTCTCCGCGTGGAGCGCGGTGATCTGACCGTTCTTCTTGACGCCGAGCCTGAGGCGCGCGTTCATTGCGTTGCGCTGCCGGTATGCCGCGAGGATTTCGCCATTATTAAGCACGATTTTGACGGGCCGGCCCGTTACCTGCGCCAGCTTGACCGCGGCGAAGTCAACGTCCATGGGGTCATGCTTCCCCGAGAAGCCGCCGCCGACGAAGGGGTTGATGATTCTCATACTGCTGAGAGGTACATCAAGGGCGCGGCACATGTGACGCCACGTGATGTACGGACTTTGTTTCGAGCCCTGGAGCAAGATGCGCCCCGAATTGTCGACCTCTGCGAGACATGCGTGGGGCTCGATGAAACCGACCGTGACACGCTGCGAGCTAAAGGCCTGTTCCTGAATGTGGTCGGCCTCCGCGAAGCCCTTCTCCACGTCTCCAAAAAGAAAGTCTGATTGGTAGCATATATTGCTCTTCTTGAACTCGTTGACGAGGGGCGCCCCGGCCGCCAGCGCATCCTGCGCGGTAAGCACCACGGGAAGCTCCTCGTAGTCTACCCTGATGAGGTCGAGGGCCTCTTCCGCCGTATCCTCGTCAATCGCGGCAACCGCTGCAACCCCTTCGCCGAAATGGTGAACCTTCGTTATGGGCATGGGGATCTGGTCGCGAATATCAGGCCGCGTCCCGAAAGGGATACCGGGAAAATCCCTGCCGGTGATAACTCCCAGCACACCGGGAAGCGCGATTGCCCTGCTTGTATCGATATTGGGGATGTTCGCGTGAGCCACCGGACTCCTCAGTATCTTGCCATGGAGCATGCCCGGGGCGACGAGGTCCCCCGCGTACCGCGCTTTTCCCGTTACCTTGGGGCGCGCATCAGTACGTTCAACCGACTTACCTACTACCTTGTACTCCTTTTTCATAGTCATCCATCCTCCTTTTATCCGCCTCCGGTTGCGACAACCCGGATCACCACCAAATCGGCGTCCTTCAGCACTGTCTCCAGCCGTCTCTCATAAGAATAATGAGGCACATTGTTGATGTCCACTTCCCAGTCATCGGGGTCGAGGACTTCCGATCCCCGGGGAAAAAAATCAAGGCCGGAAAGGCCTTCAACCCTGGCGAGCAGTTGTCTGAGCGTGCTTTCTTCCTCAAGCGCAAGGCCGTCCCCGCCCTCTAGACCCGTGATCACGAAGTTCGATTCTATTCGTATTTGCATCACGCCCCCTTACCTTCCATCGAGTGTACTTAACTAATCAGGCAATCTCTTCGCCTGTGAAGCCTCGCGGTGCGTCGCCTGTTACTTTGCAATTCCGGATCCAACCCCGATCTCCAGGAAAAGCTTGAGCGCCTCCTCCGCAAACTCCCTTGTGTCCAGGTTACAATCCAACTCCACGACCCTGATCTTTCGATCAAGGAGTCTCCGAAGCTCGTCGATGAAAGCCGCGTCGGCGTCGGGGTCCCACAACGGCATACCCTCCTTGTCCAGAGAAGACCAGCCTTTTTTCGGGATCATAAAGACCACGGGTCCCCTGGCCATGTTAAGCTTACGCGCCACCTCGGCCGCTATCAAGGTGAGCTCCTCTGCATTGATCCGCGCCTGAACCCTGAAGGCATCGGGAATGAAAAGTTTCCTCTTCTTTAATTGCCTCGAGACCCATAACGGATCGTCCCCTTTCTCGCGACGGTCAAGAGGACCGCAGCTAAGGGCATCGAACCCGCACGGCGCAATAATCTAGGGGATGCCTGCTCTTCCCGCACTCTCCAGCCGCCCGGTTTCCTCCCAGCAGCTCCTCTCCCACCCCGGCAGGAACGATGTCGATCACTGCGTCAAAAACGCCGTCTGCCACAAGCTCTTCCATAGCCCGGTCGCCGGTGCCCTGCGCATGGAACGGAATGACGACATATCCTTTATCTTCCAGCATCTGCCGGAGGGGCGACGTGCAATGCTCGGAGAACTTGAACTCTGTGAGGGCAACCAGGCCCTTACCCCTCGACCCTTGCAGGGAGACCGACCGGTCTTTCTGCATCTCGACCATGCCGCAGATTGCCCCTGCGGTCCTCCTCAGCAGATCCTCCACAAGCGAATTGAGCCCGGCAATATCGACGACGGAATGGAGCGCGGCGATGTCCCTGGTGCTGAAACATTGGGCAGCGTAAGCAGGGATGGCCACCATGCTGGTGAGCACAAGCTTCGGTATCCCAAAGGGAAAGGCCTTCATGACACTCGTTGCCATCGTCGTATTACTTGTGCCTCCGAACCCCACCATCCCATGAACCTCGCCCTTCTCGACGAGACCTTGGAGTATCTTCGTGGCGCCGGCAATCATAAATGCCGAGGCCTTGCCCGTTTCCTTCATTTTCCGGATCTCGTCTATATTGCCGCCCCCGGCTTCAGCAACCGCCCTGGCGGTGTAATCAGCGGTGATCGCGGGCTCGCCCCCCATATTGACGTCGATCAGGAGAACACGGTGGCCTCTGCCCGCTATAAGGTCTTTCAACAAACTGGCCTCCGCCTTTTTTGTATCGAGGCTCGCCAGGATGGCGATAGTTGTGTGAGTCCTCATGTTGTTTCCTCTTGGGATAGTTTCTCTGAAATTACGCGCCTGAGATCTTTCTTGTCGATTTTGCCCACGTTCGTCATCGGAAAAGACGTCACCAGCTCCAGCCGTTCAGGAAGCTTGAAGGTTGCTATATTCCTTTCCTCGCGCAAAAATTTGTTCAGCTCTTCCAGGGTGAGGGGCTGGTTATTCCTCGTGAGCACAAAGGCGCATCCCTTCTCGTCCGTGATGTAGCATCATCGAACTCCAGACCCTGAACCCAATCGTCCATCTTCATAATCGTTCCCCTCTTTATTTGGTTTGTACGTAAAAACTATATTTAATGCATCGCCCTCCCGCCATCGACGAGGATGGTCTGGCCCGTGATGAAATCTGCCGCATCCGACGACAGGAATATCGTGGCCCCCACGATATCCTCCGGCACCCCAAGTCGCTTGAGGGGGGTTTTTGACGTGTCGTATATCGTCACGTCGGCGATCGTTCTGCTCGCCTCTGTATCGGTAAAACCGGGAGCCACCGCATTGACGGTGATATTGTCCGGCCCCAGTTCTGCCGCAAGGGCCCGTGTGAGGCTTACAACCGCGCCCTTCGTGGCGACATAGTGAGCGAAGCCGTGGGACCCGGTAAAAAAGACTTCCGACGTCAGGTTGACGATCTTTCCCTTGCCTGCCTGTTTCATGTACGGGAAGACCGCCATTATGGAGAGCCACGTGCCCTTCACATTGACCGCCATCATCATGTCCCATTCTTCTTCGCTGATCTCGTAGAAGCTCTTGCGCTTCACTCCGTAGTAAAAGGCAGCATTGTTGACCAGGATATCTATCTTGCCGAAGCGGTCGATGGCATATTTGGCCATCTTGTCCGTACCAGCCTTCGATGTTACATCAATCTGCAGGTGTTCCGCCTCGCCGCCCAGTTCCCTGACCCTTCGTACCGTCTCCTCAAGGCCCTGTATATCTTTCCGGGTCACCGCGAGCACTTTTGCCCCTTCCCGCGCAAATCCCTCGCAGAATGCCCTCCCAAGCCCCTTGGCTCCACCCGTTACAATGGCAACTTTTCCCTCAAGATGTTTCATGATTGATCTCCTTTCGTTTCCCCTTTTATCCGCATCCCATCATGCTGCCCCCATCCGCAATGCGATCGTCCTAGTAGTCTTTTCTCGATCTTTAACCTTCCACCATCACCACGACCCTGCCTTGCTCGACGCCTATGTCCCTGCTGATCGGTCCACATTTCACCTTCAGCATGAAGACCGCTTTTTTCCCCGTTGTTTCACCCCGGAGCGCCTCGAAACCCCCGGTACCCTTCACGAACAGCACATCGCAGCCGAGATAGGCGCTTTGCAGCCGGGCATCGACTTCGCCGGACACGAAGAAGCCCTTTGCCGTCAGGACCTCGTCCACCAGTTCTTCCAGGTGGAAATAGTCCACGTCATCCATCCTCACGTCTTCGAAAAAGGGATCCTCCTTCACAACGAGCGTCACCTGTACCCCGGCGCCCTTTAGGGCTTTCAGGACAAGCGAGTCGAATCCCACTTCTCCAGCATTATCCGTAATGTAAAGCACTCGGCGGCCGTTCCGGACCGTCTCATAGAGGTCGCCCATAACAACCGCAGACAGCCTGCCCTCCATGATGTCTATGGCTTCCTGAAAAGTAAACGTGGCCGCGGGGGCAAGTAAGGGGGCTACGTTGCTCGCCGCGGCAAGAACACACGCACGCTCAATTCTCTCTTTCTCCGTCTCTCCGCCCTCTATATACTTCTGTGCAAAGGGTAACAGTGTCGCGGCCCGTTCGTTGCTTCTCTGCTTGAACGCCGCATAAAATGCATACCGGCTCGACTCGATGTCCCCGGCTGAATAGACAGCCTTGTTGCAGAGAAGACCGATGTTCTCGGTTTCCGGCCTGAAGTATACCGCCAACGTGATTGCTTCCGACAGGCGCGGCCTCATTGCCTCTTCCACATGAGAAGCGGTCCTCTCATAGACCCAGGTAAAAACACATGCCGCACATTCCAAGCTCGGTCTCAAGAGCCCCTCCTGCCCCGGTAAAGGCAGCGCTTTCCACCTTTCCGCAGAGTCAGGACCTCCGGCAGAGCCGGGGATTTACCGTAATGCAAATTATTTCTCCTCACCCCCGTCACACCTAAAACTCACGGGACTCCCAGGGTTTGTAGCTGAGGCCCAGGTCCTTCGCGATGGCTTTGTAACAGTTGTAGCTGCTGCCCCTGCCGATGCCGTGCGCCGAATGTGCCGCGGAGGAGCACAGATAGTAGTTCTTCGCCGGCAGGCGGTAGTTCGAGACCTCGGGGAACGGCCGGAGCCTCCCGGCGCACTCGTAATGGGCGTCCAGGGCACCCCATCCGCCCTGGGGCATGCACGGGTTCCTGTTGACCACGTCATCGGGCGTGGCGATCCATGCCGAGATGAAGTTCTCCTTGTTGACGTTGGGCGCATACCTGCCCCACTCTTCCACCATTCTGAACTCGATCTCCTTCTTGATCCGCAGCCAGTCTTTCTCCGGGAACTGCCGCCACGGGCAGGTGAACTCCTCAACCAGAGCGGCAAAGCGCCCTGCAGGTGAGCGGGTCTTGTCCCACTGCGTGTCGGGCGCGACGAGGAGATAGAGCTGGTTCGCGATACCCTGGGCCCACCGCTCCTTCTGATAGCGGCCGCTCAGGAAATACTCGGGGTCCGCAGGGCCGAAGTAGAGGCGGGGCACCATGCCGAGCTCGGGGGTCTGGGGATAGACGGGCGGCTCCATAAGGGCGATGTTGCCCCAAAGGAGCTGCGTCCGCTCATACCCCTTGTCGTCCAGTGTCGGGGGTTTCTCCTTCAGCTTCTGGGCCTTTTTCCAGAGGTCGTCGGGCACCCAGTCCTTTCCTAGTTTGTCGAGGGTCAGCTCTATGCTCAGATCGCTCACGACGATATCGGCTTTGATGGTATCGCCATTCTTGAGCTTGATGCCGTGTGCCTTGTTGTTGTCGACGAGCACCTGGTCCACCTCGTTGAGGACGAAGAATTCTCCGCCGTAATCCTCGAATGCCCTGAGGAG
>Ga0181533_1004545_pt1 | contig 14086 bp, 15 predicted proteins | sample PEATcosm2014_Bin_45_FD_119772 | JGI IMG/M metagenome (GOLD analysis project Ga0181533, IMG submission 119772) | Peatland microbial communities from MTU Mesocosm Facility, Houghton, MI, USA - PEATcosm2014_Bin11_60_metaG | ecosystem: Environmental > Terrestrial > Soil > Wetlands > Peat | place... | reverse complement strand
GAAAACGGCTCGTTTCAACAGCAAACCCATGAATGAAAATAGCTTAGCCCAAAATCAAAATTCAATGACCGGACAGTTCTGGTCAGTTATCAGTAATCAGTTTTCAGTGACAGCCGAAAACCCGGGCCGCTTTTACTGATAACTGAGGACTGATGACTGACGACTCTTTTTTCAAGCAGATCGACGCCCAACTCGCTGCGAGTCTTTCGCGCCGTTTTGACCTGGTCCGCCGCCTGGGTCAAGGCGGCATGGGTGCGGTCTTCTTCGCCCTAGCTCGCCGCGTTGCTAGAATCCAAGGAGCGAGGACGAGGCCATGACAAACTTAGACCGCATCACAACCGACGCGGCCCTTGAACGCCTTCATAAAATGACATAATATGAAGATATGCCCATGACCTCTCTAAACATCTCTTTACCCGAAGTTCTCAAAGCCTACGTGGAAGGCCAGGTTGCCTCCGGAGACTGGGGCACGCCGAGCGAATATGTCCGGGAGTTGATTCGCCAGGACAAAGAACGCCGCATGGCCAACCTGGAACAGGAACTGCTGGCCGCCACACGAGGTCCCAAGATTGAGGTGTCGATTGCCGAAATTCGCAAGAAAGGCTTGATCACGGCACTCCGCGAGCGGGTACGGACCCGGTGAAAGCGCCTTCTCGTCTCAAATCTCAAATCTCCGATTTTCGATGACGCCACGCGGGTTCAGTAGACTTCCTCATGTGTTCCAACCGTTAACAGCAGAATACCCTCGGATCCTTCGTGTTCAACAAACTTGAATACGATCCCCGTATCCCGCACTGCACGCCCAGGATCCTTCCAAGTCACCCTTAAGTTTATGTGTCTTCAGGCGGGGGTCAAAACAGTCTGTAGCGAGTAACGTCAGGGCAGATTGAATGTCCTGGAACGCTTGCGCATTTTTCCTGAGAACTCTCTTTGCTCTGCGAACGAAGGCGTTGGAGCGAAATAAGAGCCGCTTCTCGAGAGGATCTCTTTCATGATCTCGTCAGGGCTGGTAGGCCGGAGCGTGCCACGCTCAAACTCTCTCTGCGCTTCCCGGATGTCTCGCGCGAGTTCCGCCCGTCTTCGGTCCGCCAGACGGCGATTCAGGACCGTCACCAGGGTTTCTTGTTCCTCCAGCGTCAAGCGGTCGGCAGCCTCGACGACAACGTGAAACCTCGAAGTGCGCTTCGGATTCTTCATCATAATTCCAACATAGCACTTCGCCTCATCGCAAGCAACCCGAATGCAGGTCAATTCCCCTGCCATGAATCAGCAGGAGTCCTGTCTGCTAGTTTGTGCCGTGGTGTCTTCATGGTTCATTTTCGCCTCGCATCTGCTAGAATCGCGCAATCGGAGCTAACGCTGTGAATGAGGCAGTTGTCAGTTGTCAGTTATCAGTCATCAGTTTTCAGTCACAGCCGAAGGAGCGAGTGGTTTTTACTGATGACTGACGACTGAAAACTGATGACTGATAACTGACGACTGAAGACCGATGACTTTAGTCGACCCCCAACTCGCTGCGAGTCTTTCGTGCCGTTTCCGGCTGGTCCGCCAATTGGGAGCGGGCGGCACGGGTGCGGTCTTCCTCGCCGAACAGATCGCGGTGGGCAACTGTCCGGTGGCGCTCAAAGTCCTGAACCGCAAGTTGCTGGATGACCCCGACTTCCTGCTGCGCTTCCAGAATGAAGCGGCTTCCACGGGGCGCATTCATCACCCCAACGTCGTCACCATTTACGAATCCGGCCAGGCCGATGACGGCACGCCCTACATCGCCATGGAGTTTCTGGAAGGTACCCGAAGGCGCGCCTCTGACCTTGGGTGAGGGCAACACGAAATACCCGCTTTTCGCCGTTGACTTGCCGTTGACTTACTTGTCCCGAGTATGTATCATCCACTTCTGTTTAAGAAGATAACGCCAGATAGTGGTGCCCAGCGTGTTCTCTCTGTTGCTGGTGAAGTTCGTATGGGAGAAATGAACCCCCAGTCGGCCCAGGCTGGTTACGGGTTGGCTCTGCGTGCAAGGCAAATAGGCTGGCACCGGCTGGCGGGAGTAAGCAGCGCCTCACAGTGCCGTACGATGAACGACAAGAACGAGTCAGACCGAAGGGGCGCCACTCAGCCGCTGCTCTACTCTTCGCAGTTCGAGCTGACACCAATAGCGGAGGACAAAGCGTATGCCCAAGAACTGTTGGAAAATTGATGTTTCCAATCCTTCGCCGTACGAGAGAAGCGACTATGTTCAGGTAGACCTCAAGACGCTAGGCGTTGATCCATCGCTTGACGAGAAGCAGCTCAAGCTCAGTCGGAAGAACAAAGACGGAACTCCGACCGAAGTGCCATATCAAATTGATTACCCAGAAGGCAAAGAACCTCTTGGAGGTATCTTGTCATTTCGGTCCGAGCGAACGCCGCCAGGTCCAGACGACTACAGTCAAATAGGAGCAACTTTCGTGCTCGAAGAAGGTACTCCTACGCCGTTCCATGGACCAGACAAGCTCTCTGTGTCGCACTACTATGACCCGGCCAAAACGGGCGAGCCAACGGACGGTTTCAACAAGAAATGGGACAAGACGCGCAAGGCGTACGGGGTCAAGCTCCATAATGATTCTTTTGACTTCTACATGAGCCTCGTCCCTCATCCCAGGGTTCCGACAGACGTGGACTACACAGGCTCAGTGACGGACGTTTGTCACCATGAGGCGAAATGGCGGACGGGCGCGGCAGAGATGTTGTGTCCATGGGGGGAACGCCCGGACAAGCGTTGGGGACAATTGACCAGACTGGTGTTCTTCCCCTTGCCGTGGGAACCAAAAGGGGTCGAGACTGTGTCGCTTCTAGGACAAGAATACGAAATCGTTTGGTCGCAGTCCGGTCCGATCCGGGCGATCGTGGCTTTGAAGTCCCAGCCTTTCACGATCCCGTATGAGGGCGTACCATTCTTTGAGCCAGGCCACCATGACGTGCGCTGCAACCTATACCGCGTGCTTTCGGTTTATCCGTCAGAGGCTTGCTATATCGAAGAGCTCTTTGTTCTGACGGGAGATGGCATCTCCATAAGCTTTAGACCCTTTTTTCTTTCGGATGTCCACTACCCTGAAGCCCTCCAGATCTCCTGCGCGAGGTTTGAGCAAATCCCTGATTACTTTGCGGTTTGGAAGCATTTCGCAGGCCTACGCTTCGGTTATGGGTTCGCGGCTGACTCTCACGTCCGCGAACTTGAAACAAAAGGAAACAAAATCGTGTGGCGCCTTAGCCTCAGTCATCGCGCCACATCGGTCCACTCATTCATGTTCCATGGGGTAGGCGACCGTGTGGACCCCTTCCATTGGATTGGGCATTACGGATGGTACGAGAAAGTTTATAAACCGTTTCGAACGTTTCCCCTTCAACACTGCTACGGACCAATTGCATGATAGATCCTAGGGATTGGGAGAGTCTAAATGGACAACAGCCTGGAAGCTCCAAGGGGCGATGGCCAGCACGACGAAAAGAAAAAGGGGTACCAGGAAATAGTCCTGGACAGGCTCGGAATCACCAAAGATTTCTTTGTGTCACATTCCGGCACAATGCTTGACAGGCTGCGCGCCGTATCTAGAGCGCTGACAGGGCTCGGGTCCGAACCCTCGAACCGGTCCCCCCGCCGTCCGTCAGGACCAGGGAACATTCACTACCATGTCCAGGATATCTACGATCCTGATATATCTCACAATCTTATTAACATATGCGTGCATATCGCGAGCAGTGTAGTGTTGTTGGAAAGCAAGGCCACGCTTCTCAATACAGCATTGGTCTCCGTGGCCGAGGAGTTCCCAAATGTAGACAGTTCCACGGTGTTAACCGCATGCACCTTGTACTACATTATGCACGATAGTGCAGAGGCTGCGAAGACTAACGGGGAACTTGAGACTATTCACAGACACTTTGATGCGATGGACTGGTTGATAGGGCAGGAAGCCATGCGGAGACTGAATATTGAACGACTCCCGTAGTAAATGGGGCAACCGTAAGGGCAACACCACTGCTGTTGAAAAGCAGCATCATCCATCAGGATGGAACGTTTCTCAAATCTCTCCCGCGTTCGTAGTGGATGATTGTTTGGTAGCGCGGCGTCAGCCTAGCAACTGGTTTCGGTTTGGTTGTCGGAGCAACCTTCCTTATGCCAAAGCAATACTTGGTCTTTCTGAGCCACGCGACCAGCAATGCCGGGGACGCTCGCAGAATAAAGAGCGATATAGAGCGCCAAGGGGCAACGGTATTCCTCGCTGCCGATAGTGTCGAAAAGGGAGAGCTGTTTGAGAACGCAATCAAGTTCAAACTGGAGGCGTGCGACGAGTTTTGGGTTCTGGTCACGTACACAACAATCCGAGTGATCCAGGGCGTCGTCGAAGTCGGTAATCGATTCACTGGCTCCCTGGATCGGCCATATGTCTGGGTGGAAATCGGGATCGCCTGGGCTTCGCGCAAGAAGCAAGTCGCGCTCCTGAAGGGATTAACTGCGAGGGAATTTTGGTGCGACCCGGACATTCCCGTGTTCCTGAAGGCGATGAACCCCGTGGACATCGAGAACGATTTCTCGGGCTACGAGACCTTACTCGCGGAGCTAAAACGCCGCGTCGAGTCCTTTCGTGGTCCCCTCGAAATGCCCGCAGCCGGGGGTGGCGGAGGCGTGCCATAGTGGGGATCTTCGTGCCACCGCGCTAGCTCTGATGAGTGAAGTGCGAGTCCGGTAAGCTAGCCCTGAGATATTTTTCGGAGCACGTCCGCATACTCGACAATCTGTTGGTTGACAGCCTTCAGGTCTTTGACTAAAGCGTCGTACTCAGGAAACTGCCGTTGAATGGCCTGCGGCGAGACGCCCTCCTGAGCCTTAAGTTGCGCTTCATACCAACGTCGGAACCTCGCCTGCCACCTTGTCAAATGCGGACGCAAGCCCATGTTCAGCGCGTCTATTAGGAGCCTGACCAGTTCTCGAGTATCGCGGCTGGACCGAAGCTTCTGGGCCGGTATTTCCTTCACTAAATCTCGCGTGCGGCCAAATAACTCGTACCAGGAATTGTACACCTCAACAATCACATCGTTCTCTTCGTCAAATAGAAGAGCAGCCTTCCGTGTCGCCAATTCGGTCCAGGCCTCATGCGCGATTTGAACTTCTTCGTAACTGGGCTTGATCTTTATTCTGCCAATACCTCCGAGCGCTATTTCCGCATCCACAACTTCGAAGCCAAGCCGTTTCCTAAGGATGACGAACCTCACAACACAGTACGCTCCAAGCAAGACGAGCAAAACAACGATTAGTGCAAGCCCCAGGGTAACTTGAATCCCCCACGTTTCTGTAAGGCGAATGTGCAGAAGATCGCGCCAAGTCATGGCCTGTTCCTTTGCATGCGAGGTAAGCTGTTGTCGATTGCGGACTTCTTTCCGCCCTTTCGGATTGCCTCTTCGATATTCCACTTCAAGTTGGGCGCGTTGGTCTGCCAGTTCATCAGATGGGCGTATCCGCTTACCAGATTCGCATGGAGCCTGCCGGGAACTATTATCTTACCGTCACAGGTCATCTGGGCAGTCGGCAAAATGATACCCAGGAGCGCATGTTCGTAATGAAGTGTAGAGTAGATTTCCCAGTCGACGTATTTGCGTTTCCCCGTTTCCCGACCGCAGAGTACGATGGTCAGCGACGATCCGCGGATATTGTCCTCGCGGATGGCCCTGTTCACATACTCCGGGTCGTCACTGCGGATGTGACCGTCGAGGGACTGGTCGTAAAAGACGTCGTAGCTCTCGCCAAAGGTTCCAATGAAGAGGTCAAAGTAATACTGGTCATTTCCATGGTGAAAGCTGACAAACACTTTCCGTTTCGGTGGCTCGGGCGGCTGGACTCGTGGCAGAAAAAAGGGATTAGACATGCCGGACGCCTATCGAAGTGAACTGCCCACGGCAGGATACGAACTTAGCAGCCCCCCCCCATGCTTCCCTTGGGATCTAAGGCTGGTGCATACATCGCGCCCCGCGCGATCGGTGTGCGGTAAAGTCATCACCCTACCCGTCTTCCCAACCCTGGGACCACCCATGGTTGGCATTCGTTTCGGCCATAGGCCCCACCGCTGCGTACGGTGGGGTTTCAGCTTCGGGGTAACAGTAATACGTCTGGAAACGGGCTGCAAGGGAATTTACAGAAAAAGCGAGGTAGCACAACCCCCTTGTCTCTGGGGGCTGCAGTTCCTCCTCAGATTCGCCCTTTCGAATCCAAGGGCAAACTGGTAATCGTTAACCCGCAGCGGCACATGGGAAGCCGGTATCCACGCTTAGCGCAGTCCTGACCGTGGCCTTTTCTCATGCCTGATACTTTTCGCATCTCACGAATTGTTCGTGAGCGCTTTTTCCACCGCTTGCGGGTTTCTATCCATCACCGTCAAGTAGGCGCAAGGAATTTCCGATTGCCGATTTTCGATTGCCGATTGACGCGGGTGGCGGATACGTTGCCTTTTATGCATGCGCCCCACGAACACAGGCAGCATCTCTGTCACCGCGTCCTATCCGTGGCCTGTTCTGGCTTCTTAACGATGGCACCCCGATGCATCGGGGTGCGCTATGCATGGAATGCATCAGCCCTAGACACAGGCAAGAGTGCCTGTGCTACCCGTGAAACGAAATACTATTCACACAGCTTCAGTGATGATTGTCAGCCCTGGTATGTCGTGAAAGTCTCTGGCGTTGTGGGTTACGAGCGGGCAGGCGTATTCGATGGCAGTGGCAGCAATCCAGGCATCCTCGGCGGAGATCGGCTGCCGCCTCCGCATGCCGCGAATCTCGCCCCATCGCGAGCACAGCTTCCTGTCTGACGGAATCACCACGAAAAAGTCGTGAATCTCGTCCAGATAGCGGCGCTTCTCAGCGCCCCAGTTGCCGCGAAAGGCCCCTTCGTATAATTCCGCCAGGGTCATGAAGGAAATTGCCAGCGAGTGATTGGCCAGATGCGGCCTATAAAGGCGGGCGAGGGGATCGCCCCTCATTAGGTAGGAGACAATATTAGTGTCCAGCAGCAGGTTGTTCACAGTTTGCCGAGGCTCAGGCCCTCTCTGCGCCGGTCGTATATCCCCTGGACAAATTCACTGAACTCTTCATCGCTCGCCCAGAGGTTGACTCCAGCCCCCATAATCCTATCGACCTGACCCTCGAGCCTGACGCCTTGCTCCGCCGCGAGCTCTGCAATCGACTTTCGTTCCGGAAAACCCGCTGAAGACTTTCCGCCATTCCTTCCGAGCGTGGCACGCTTGGAACCCGGTTTGGGATTGCGTGGCCGGCCAACCTTCGACCGCCGATTCAGGGTTGCTTTTGCCATGGTGTCACCGTCCTCTGGGTCTTATGGGGCTCTTGGCGAGCTCATCGGGCATTGCGCTGCCCCCCCATAGTCTAACATCGGGCGACCGGCGAATACATTGCCTTTTGTTTATGCGCCCCACGAACACGGGCAACATCTCCGTCACCGCGTCCCCTCCGTGGCCTGTTCTGGCTTTAGTGGCACAGGCACTCTTGCCTGTGTTCTATGCATGGAATGCATCAGCCCTAGCCACAGGCAGGAGTGCCTGTGCTACCCACGACTTGTTCATCAGCGCTTTTTCCGGCGCTTTCGGGTTTCTATCCATCACCGTCAAGGAGGCGCGCACGGCGCTTTCCGGACGCCTGCGCCCTTGCTCCCATTCCTGGACCGAACGCGGGCTGAGGATGTAGCGCAGACCGCCGCCTTTGCGGTCTGCGGTTCTTCCTGAGGTTCACGCTCCCGAACCCGAGGGCAGATCCCTGTCTTTGAGATTTGTGGTTTTCTTACGGAAGAACCGCGGACCCCAACGACGGGGGTCCGCGCTACACGTTGCGGTTCTTCCTCAGGTTCGCGCTTTGGAATCCAAGGGCAGACTCACACCGGTCAATCGTTAACGTGCCACAGAGAACGCTGGGGAAGCTTACCGTTGGAAAATCAGGAAGTACTGGTGCGGGCAAAATGGAATCATGGATTGTGCCCCGCGAGCGATCGTTACCGTCAGCGAACGTACTCGACTCCGTAAAACCGGCCGGAGTTGCCTTCCGCCGTCCAAATAATCTTTCCCATCGTTTCCACCGGGGCCTGGTTCTGCGCATACGGCAGGGTGATATAGATCTCGTCTCCGGGTGAAAAGCGCTGGCTGCTGATAAAGCAGAGGCCCAATTTGGAAACATCGCGCGTTTGTGCGATATCCACGATACCCCAAGAGTTGCGCACGCGAAGTTGCATGGTAAGCTTCAAGCGGCGCGTCCGGCGGGTCTCTTGCGTCACCTTGGAAGCAGCTTTGCTGCCTCGGACCAGCATCTCCGGGGTCACAACCTGGTCACTGGGCTTCCAACGGGTCGTCTCATTGCAGCGGTCGCAATGGCGCGAGATGAGTCCGGTGGCCAGCAGGACCTCGTATTCGATGCTCGAAAGGGTGCTCTGCGCAGCCGTCTTGCAAGCCGCGCATTCAACCAGCACCTTGGGTTGGGCGCTGTCATCGTTGGGGGCAAACTCCACGCCCCAGATGCCGCTCTCCGGATTGATCGCTTCCACGCCCCATTCGCGGCGGCTGCCAAAAACTTCTTGGAATGCACCGACCACACGGAACTCTTCCTCCACCCCATTCTCGAGGTTCTTCATTAGCACGATATCGTCGGGCAACAAGGAGTGGGTCAGGCTGATGCGCGCTCCCTGTTGATTGAAGCTGACAGTGACAGTCTCTTCGGAGAAAGAAACTCCCGATATGTCGTTTCCGATCACCCGAATGCGAACGGGCGCCAGGATACGTTCAGTGCGGCGTCGCCCCAAGATGTTCATGAGCTCACGATTTGAACAAGCCGGTAGTTGATAATGCTATAGCCGTCAACCTCACTCCGGCAGATTGCTGAGTGTCGCCCAGCACGAGGAGGCACTCCCGGACTGTACTCTAAACCAGCCGCTGCAGACTTAAAACTGAAAATAACCTAACCCACTGCCACTGTCAATCGGTGGATTTCGAGTAGGTCTGGAAAAAACCTGTAGACGCGACATTAAGTTGCAAGGCGGTCACACTTCCGCTACGCGACCGGAGCGCTTCTTCCCTTTTTCTTCGCGCTTGCCCGGCTCGGGAGCATCTCCCGCCGCCGTGTCCGGCGGATTCAGCAAGGGCAGAGCCGCAGCCTCACTGTCGGCGATCACAAAGAACTGCGTCAAGTTCACGTCGTCCAGAATCTTTCGTACGTGGCGGTTCAAACTGGCCAGGACAATCTTCGCGCCAGCGTTCTGCACGGTCATTCGGGCTCCCGCAAGGAACCCCAGACCCGTCGAGTCGATGTAGGGCACGTCGGCGAAATCGACCATCAGCTTCCGGGTTCCGGCATCCATCAAATCCTTGACCTTCTGCCGCAGATAAGGTCCGTCACCGCCCGCCAGGAATTTCCCACTCAGGCTTAAGATTGCCACATCATCTTTGAAGCGCACCGCAATTCGCACAATCTCACCTCGCCGCTGCCACCCGCTGGAGTTCCACACCCTTGCGCTCTGGGCGGAATTCCAGGCACCTCGATGATCGTTGGAGATTTCTCGCCTAAACTCAATGTGGCAACCAGTTCGAATGCTACGAGAGGGAGCGAAGCCGTGTCAAGTGCGACACCGGGAAAAGTCCGTTCGACCTTACTTGGGGAAGAAATCCACGCCTTCTTTCCCGAACCAAGTGAAGCGTTCAGTCTTTCCTCCCAACCGCCAACGCGCGGGAGAAGTGGTTTCCGTCCAATCCAGCGGCTCCGCTTCCGGCTGGAGCCGAGCGGCGGCGCTGAGGGCCGTCTTGAGCAAGCCCTTTTCTTCCGGCGTAACACTCGCAGGATCGGCAGAAATAAAGAGCACGGCTCCACTCCGCGCCACCACGTCGAGCCATTGACGCGTCATAGCGAGGGGGACGGATTTTGATACCGGCGCACAATCCGGATCCACCAGGAAAAAGGTTCGGTGTTGCGGCAACCGGAATCCCAGGGTATTCACCCCCATCTTGCGCGTCCGGTTCCAGTCGCGGCCGCTCGTGTCGTCACCGGTCCGCTGCACTTCAAATATTCCTGCGCCCAAGTGGCCCACGGTGTTGCATCCGAGCAGGACCGCGTCGCCCACCGCTTGGCGAAGGGCGCGATAGAATTGCAATACAATCTCAGCCGAGGTCTTGCTGCGATCGGCAAAGTGCCATCCCTCGGACGTCAACTCCTCTCCCATTTTCATGCCCCAGCGGCCCAGGATGTCAAAAGTGGAAAAGTCGTGCTTCACCAGTTCGTATCCCCACCCCGTTATCCTTCGCAGCCCCTCCTGGATATAGGCCAGAACCTCCGGCAAGCTGGGATCAATGACAAAGGGGGAATCCGGAGGTTGCGGTTTCCGGTCCCCGGCAAGCTCCCATCCCTTCGCCCTGGGGTCAATGGTGATAAGTGGCCGCACCCAAATTCCCGGTCGCACGCCAAGCTTTTTCATTTGGGCAGGCAAACTGGGCACTTCCGGAAATCGCAGATTGTTTTCGGTCCAAGGGCCCGCCCCACCCCGTGCCTTCCCCCATCCCTCATCGATGACCATGTACGGCGGATTGACGGCGAGGGGAGACAACTCGGCCAACTGCACGACATCTCGCAGGACATTCTCGGCCGACATGTTTTCACCATATAGGTAATACCAATTATTTGAACCATAGACCGGCTTTTCCGGCAACCGCGGCTGCTCGGAGAGGGCACGGCAAAGCGCGCAGGCGGCACGGTAGGGGGAAACATCCGGATGCCCCCGCAGCGCCACCACCTCAGCCGCCGCCAGGCGCCGGTCGCCCAACTGCACGCCGCTGCCACCGTTGCGAACATCGAGCCAAAGGGAAATGCCTTCCTCATCCACCTGCCAAAAACAAAAGGCGCTCGCCCCAGTCTTCACCCCGTAACCGTGGGTCCCCTGCCCCGTCGCCACCAGGAAATACCACGGCATAACGCGGTCCGCGGCAAAACCGCGCCATTCCAAGTCCCCGTAGGAACGCTCCCAATGATCACCGAGAAATCGCGAACCCTCCGGCAGGCGACCCAACCAGCGCAATTGCAAGCGCTCAAGCGGGCGGCGCGGCGATGCCACCGAAAACGCAAGGGTTTTTCCCGCGCCAAGCTGTTTCCCTTCGGTGGTGACTTCCACATCCTCGGCCTGCCAGCGGTCAGCGGATCTCGATAACGTGATCCGGCCGGACCCTTCCACGTACGCCGCTACAAAATTGGGCGGCCGGATGATGTCCACGAAGGTCTGTTTCGTTTCAGCCGCGGATACCCTTGGCGCGTGGGCTGCCGCCACTGCCGCCATGCCGGCTCCGAGAAACGCCCTGCGAGATTTGTTCATGGTGCCGGGTCCCTCCGTTCTACGTTGGACGAGCCATCGCCGCAAGCGCCCCGCTCGAAAACGTGAGTAAGATCGGGAGGTCGTGCCTGCGCCTTGATCGGGAATCAAAATGGACCGAATGGGTTTTCGGGCCTGGGGATAGGAAATGCAAGTTAAACTCTGGCAGCCGCAGGGGGAGATCTCCCGCCGGAATCGAGAATTTGCCTCGCCCGTCGCACGCGGTATGGGCAGGCGACTCACACCCACTCACTCCCGCGAGTCACCGGCCCGTCTCTGCCGCGCATTCACCGGCATCAGGTGTGCGCTTCAATGCGATTGACCACCGTCTTCAGGGCTTTGATACGCGCCCACCATTTCCAGTTTCCCTCGATGATGGTCCAAGGAGCGAATTCCGTGTCCGTCTTCTGGAACATCTCTTCCAGGGCTTCGATATAGGCATCCCACTTTTCCCGATTGCGCCAATCCTCTTCCGTCAGCTTCCAGTTCTTCCAGGGATCTTTCTCCCGTTTCTTGAAACGGTCGAGCTGCTCTTTCTTGGAAATGTGAATCCAGAACTTGACCAACACCAACCCGTCGTCGGTCAGCGTTTTCTCAAATTCGTTGATCTCGCGGTAGGCGCGCTGCCATTCTTCCTTCTTGGCGAATTTCTCCACCCGCTCCACCAGCACGCGCCCGTACCAGGTGCGGTCAAAGATGCCAATGCGTCCGCGGGGTGGCAACCGCAGCCAGAAACGCCGCAGCCAATGGTGGGCCTTCTCCCCCGGGTTCGGCGCGCCGATCGGATGCACCTCGTATCCGCGGGGGTCGAGGGATTCGGTGATGCGCTTGATGTTTCCTCCCTTGCCCGCTGCGTCGCAGCCTTCGTAGGCCACGGCGACGGCAATTCCCTCCTCGATAATCTTGCGCTGCAACTTCAACAGCTTGAACTGGTACTCCTCCAACAACTCTTCATATTCATCCTTCGATTCCAGCTTCTTGTCGAGATCGAGTTTGTCGAGGTACCCCATGGATCCACCTCCTGTAGGTCAAGACCTGTTCTACCGGCAAACGTGAAGGAGCACGCCCCGAGCGGGCAAACAGGCGATTGCGTGCTTGAGCTGACATCCGATACGAATGTACTACACCATCTGGGCGCGAATTCTACCAGAACGCCATGCCGGGCCGCAAAGGATTTTCGCATTGCTGGATTTTGGATGGGGTGGGGGGATGAGGTCTGAAGACTTCGACTTGGAGGGATGACGGCTTGAGACCTATGAAGGGCTTCGTTCGTAAAACAAAAGCGCCGGTCCCGCATCGCGAAACCGGCGCCGATCGAAAAAGGCTCGACCGTTCTAAAGCCGTCCCCGTCCTAGTGCTTTCCGTGGGAAGGGTGATGGTCCGAATGCTCAGCGTGCTCCCCAGGCTCGGAGTGCTCCGCCTTGGCGCCGGTTTTGGCGCGCTGGTCGCGCAAAACGGCTTTGCGGCTCAAGCGCACCTTGTTGCCCTCAACGGAAATGACCTTCACCAAGAGCTGGTCACCCACTTTCAACTCGTCCCGGACATCCCGAATGCGATGCTCCGCTACTTCGCTGATGTGAAGCAAACCGTCCGTGCCGGGGAAAATCTCCACGAAGGCCCCGAAATCCGCCAGCCGCACCACTTTGCCGAGGTAGGTCTTCCCAATCTCGGCTTCCGCCAGCAAGTCGCGGATCATCTTCAATGCCTTCGAGGCCGAGGGCTCGTCGATTGCGGCCACGTTCACGCTGCCATCATCTTCGACGTCAATCTTCACGCCCGTCTGCTCGATGATGCCACGAATGACTTTGCCGCCCGGCCCGATGAGTTCACCGATCCTTGAGGGATTGATCTTCATCGCGTAAATGTGCGGCGCATAGGTTGAGATATTAGTGCGCGGGGTGGCCAGTGTCTCCAGCATTTTGCCGAGCACGTGCAAACGCGCACCCTGGGCCTGGGTCAAGGCTTCCGCCATAATCGCCGGAGTAATGCCCGTGATTTTAATATCCATCTGTAGGGCTGTGATTCCGTCCTTGGTTCCGGCAACTTTAAAGTCCATGTCGCCGTAATGATCCTCGGGACCGGCGATGTCGGTAAGGATGGCGTACTTGTCACCTTCCTTCACCAAACCCATGGCAATTCCCGCCACCGGAGACTTAACCGGAACCCCAGCGTCCATCAAGGCCAGCGTTCCGCCGCAGACCGTGGCCATGGACGATGAACCATTCGATTCCAGGATGTCCGACACCACGCGAACCGTGTAGGGGAAATCTTTCTCTTCCGGAAGCATGCTGAGCAGCGCACGCTCGGCCAAAGCTCCGTGCCCGATCTCGCGCCGGCCGGGACCCCGCAGGAATCCGACCTCACCCACACTGAAAGGAGGAAAGTTGTAATGGAGCATGAAGCGTTTGAAAGCTTCACCCTCCAGCACATCGAGACGCTGCTGATCTTCGCCGGTTCCCAGCGTAGCGGTAACCAACGCCTGTGTTTCACCGCGTGTAAACAGCGCTGAGCCGTGCGTGCGCGGCAGCAACCCAACTTCGGAACTGATGGCACGCACTTGATCGAAGGCGCGTTTATCAGGCCGCTGCCGCTTCAACAGCACGTCATCGCGGAACAATCGCTCTTCCACCTCGTCAACAAAGTGCGCCACCATCTTGCGTTTCGCCACATCCTCCTCGGGATAGCTTGCCACCAACGCTTTTCGCAGCTCGG
>Ga0181533_1004538_pt1 | contig 14102 bp, 11 predicted proteins | sample PEATcosm2014_Bin_45_FD_119772 | JGI IMG/M metagenome (GOLD analysis project Ga0181533, IMG submission 119772) | Peatland microbial communities from MTU Mesocosm Facility, Houghton, MI, USA - PEATcosm2014_Bin11_60_metaG | ecosystem: Environmental > Terrestrial > Soil > Wetlands > Peat | place... | reverse complement strand
GGCGGCGACATCCTCTTCATCGAATCCACGCGCTATCCGGGCAACGGCAAACTGGCGCTCACCGGGCAGTTGGGCGAGGTGATGAAAGAATCCGCGCAGGCGGCGCTTTCGTACATCCGCGCGCGGTCGCACATGCTGCACATCCCGGACAAGCAATTCAGCCAGTACGACGTGCACGTCCACGTCCCCGCCGGCGCGATCCCGAAAGACGGCCCTTCCGCCGGCGTCACCCTGGCGATGTCCATGATCAGCCTCTTCACCGGCCGGCCGGTCAAGCCCGACGTGGCCATGACCGGCGAGATCACCCTGCGCGGACGCGTCCTGCCCGTGGGCGGCATCAAAGAGAAAGTCCTCGCAGCACACCGCGCCGGCATCCACACCCTCGTCCTGCCCAAGCAGAACGAGAAAGACCTCGCCGACGTGCCCGAGGCGGCCCAAAAAGGCATGCGGTTCGTCTTCGTCCAGACCGTGGACGAAATGCTCCCGGTCGTCTTCAACGGCCGTCCGGTCCCCGCGCGGGACCGCGCCCGGCGGCCACGCCGAAGGCGGCGCAATTCCCGGTGAGTGGACCTCGGCGGCCGTCGGGGTCGGTTTGAAGCCGGGAGCGCGTTGCCGTAGAATCATCCGAAACCGGGGCGTAGCGCAGCTTGGCTAGCGCGTCCCGCTCGGAGAGCGGGAAGGGCGGCTGATGGACAAATGCGAATGGCAAATCACGTATACATCATCCGGAGCGCCGCGGACGGCACGTATTACGTGGGGATGACGGGCGATCTCGCAAAACGCCTCGTCAAGCATAATTCCGGCGCCACAGTTTACACGCGGAGTTGCGGACCATGGGTCATGGTCTATACGGAAGAGCATCCTTCGAGGACGGCGGCGTTGCGGCGGGAGCGCCAGATCAAGAAGCGCAAATCCAGATATTACCTCGAAGAGCTCATCCGTTCGCGATCGGTTGACGCGACCGCGAGAGCGACATAGAATTGCGTTCATTTCGGGGTGTAGCGCAACTTGGCTAGCGCGCGTGGTTTGGGTCCACGAGGTTGCGGGTTCGAATCCCGCCACCCCGACTTTCCTTTCGGGTGTAGTCAACTTGGCTAGGCGTCCCGCTCGGAGAGCGGGAAGGTTGCGGTTCAAATCCGCCCGCCCCGACCATTTTGGAGAGGCACTTGCACTACGCAAGTGCCTTTTCTATTTGAGGTTGCGGCGGCAGCCCTTTTTCCGCAAAATCGACTTCCCCATTTCTTCCCCACTTTTATGGGGAAGTTTTGGGGAAGAATGCTCCCCATCTGAACGGAGTTCTACGCTCGCAGAAACGGCACACGAGATGGCGGACTACAGGTTTATCCCCGCACACACAGCGGCTTGGACTCGGCCCCCCGGTCGGTGTATGATACTCGTGCCGGTGGGCTGGCGGATTCACCGGCAAGGTTCATAAGGGGATTACGTCATGCCGGCAGAGTTGAGGGACATGAGGAAATCGGCTAAAGACAGAAAGATAGCCGGAATATGCGGGGGATTGGGAGAGTACACGCCTCTTCCTGCGTGGTTATGGCGGGTTCTGTTTCTCACCTCGCTGTTTGTCGGCGGGGTTGGCCTGATTGCGTATCTCCTCCTATGGATATTTATGCCCGCTGCAAAGAGCAGTGAATAGATGACTGCCGAACTGCCATAGAGTTTCACTGACACTCTCTACGCCGACAAGGAACCCTCGATGACGTTGCCGGTGAAATGTGAGCGTTGCGGAGTATCGGTTCATCCTTTTGATGGCGGCATCTGCGGGAAATGTGGACGGATGCTGTGCAGGGAATGTTTGCCTGGATTTCCGCTTCTCCGGCGAAAGGAGCATCAATGCGTTGACTGCGGAGGCAAGCGGCCGTGGTGGCATATCTTCTCTTGGCCGCATCACATGATTCGTGGGGTAAAGCGCGTCCACGCGCGTCTGCGTCTCGATGTAGTCGCGCAGGTCCGCGAGGAGCATATAACGATCGCCTCTGTCAAGCAGCGCGTTGAGGATCGTGCGGAAGAAGCCCGGCTCTAGCATGCTGAAAGAATCCGCCTCGACCAGTTTGAGCGCGCGGCGGATCTCCTCGTCGCTGTTGTAGACGTCCCAGGGATGATAGTTGGGACGGCGCTGCTCGACCTGGTCCGCCGTCAGGCCGAAGATGAAGATGTTCTCCTCGCCGACCTCCTCGCGGATCTCGATGCCGGCGCCGTCGAGCGCGCCAATTGTCAGCGCTCCGTTGAGCTGGAGTTTCATGTTGCCGGCGCCGGAGGCCTCCGTGCCGGCGAAGGAAATCTTCTCGCTCAGGTCAGCGGCAGGGATGATCCGCTCGGCGAGCGATAGCCTGACCATCGTGAGGCGGGCGGCCATATGGTAAATCCCAGCTTCGAGGAGTTACTGCATACGCAGGATTTCTAGTCACGCCAACGGTGTCGATGGCCGTAACAAGTTCGTCCCGTTGATTCTGCGATCCTGTCAAAGGACCTTTCAAACGATCCTTGCAAAACTCTTGACGACATCCGCATGAGGCGTTATCATCGGCGCGGTATTCCATGCTCCAAACGGCTTGTCCGCCGCGTCTTGAGGCACCGCCATGGGAGAGCAGCGTTCGGAAGAGACCCTCGAACGCTTGCTCTATCCGATCGTAATCGTCAACCGGCAGGGAAACATCTGCTTCAAGAACGGCACCGCCCGGCACCTGCTCCCCGAAGGGCTCGACCGGCGGCTTGTGTCCCACGTCCGCAGCAATCCGGACATCAGGCCGATCACTCAAGTGCGCTTCAAGCTCCAAAATGGGCACGACCTGATCCTCCAGGTTCGACTCGGCGAGATCGAATGGCTTGGCGAAAGGGCGACCCAGGTCTCGGTCTGGAACGTGACGCCCTACCTGGCCATGATCCAGCGGTTGCAGAAAGAGCTGGGGACCCAAAAGCAGGCGCTGGAGGAACTGGGGACCCATCGGGCGCAAGCGGAGCAGGAACTGGCCGCGCGGGTCGAGATGCTCCAATCCGAACTCTCCGTCAGCACGGCTGAGCGCGCGGAATTGCGGCGCGAGATCGCCAAACGGGAATCGCTGGAGAAGGAAGTCGCCACGCTGCGGCAGGAGCTGGTCGCCGCAGAGGAGGCTCGGGCGGAGTGGACCGAGAAGTTCGAGATGCTGAAGGGCGAAGCCCGGAGCTATGCCGACGCGCTGGCCCACGCGCGCGAGGAAGCGGCCCAAGCCGCCGGGTTCGCGGAGACTCAGCAGGCCAAAGCCGCAGAGGCGGAGAAACACGCGGCTTCGACAGCGTGGCAACTGGAGCAGGTGCGCGGCGAATTGAGCCGCCGATTGGACGAAGCACAGGTCTCGGAAAAAGCCTGGGCGCAGGAGCGCGCCGAGTTTCAACATGGCGCGCAGGGAAGTCTGGACCAGGCGGCCGCGCAGACGGCTGAGAAGCTCCGGAACTTGCGCGTGAAACTCGCTGTGGGAGTCCACGCGCGCCGGGTCGCGCAGGAGAAGATCACGCAACTTCAGCGGGAGATGGCCGGCTACCGGCAGAACCCCCAGAATCCGGTCGCGCTGCGCGAGGCGGAAGAACAGCTTGCCGAGTGGGGCAGAGGATTGACCGTGGCGGAGGAGCAAGTTCGCAACCTCACCGAAGAGTTGCGCACCGCCGGTGCCGCGGACGTCCAGCAGGACGAGCGAGTGGACAACCTCCGCTGATTCGCGAGCGAAATGAAGAAGAAACGAGATGCCCTGGGAGCGAGCGTGAAGACGCACGCCCAGGAGTAGGATCTGCTCCAGATTAAGCGCCGCGAGGAGATGGTGAAGCGGGGGGGCGCCCGGAAGGCTATTGTAGAGTCACCAGCAGCGACATCATCGTTGTGGCCCAAGAGACGGGGGAAGTTGTGTTCCACGGATCGGCCGGTGACGAGGGGCAGCGGCGGCATACGCGCCTTCGAGACTGTCACCGTAGTCCAGGCGGCCGGAGCAGAGGTATTCTTTCGCCGCGCGAATTTTCCTTGACAAGCCGAATTGCGAGGGTCAGAATGCGACATGTGATGGCTGACCGTCATGTGGACAGCGGCCATCGAGGGAATTCCGGGGGCAGCGCTTGACCGAGGACCAGCGTAATTCGGCCGAAGAGGATTGGACGGCCGCCTGCGAGGATTCGGTCCTCCAGGACCTACTTGAGCGCGGCGAGCAACCCGACCTTGACCGCATCCTCGAAGTCTTTCCTCGCCCGATCGGGATGCCCGCTTTCGATGCCGACGTGATCGCGGGAAACATTCAACGGTTAAAGACGACTCCGCCGGTTCAAACCGGCCATCCCTATCTCGACCTTTCCGTCAAGACGGGCCTTGCCTTCATTGACGCGACCTTTCAGGGCGACCACCCGAAGTACGGAGTCAAGAGCTACGGCCTGAACGTGCACGACGGCTTCCCGCCCACCATCGTCTCCGCCGTGGACGCCCTGACCGCTTGGGGCCTTCATTGCAGGGCGGCGCAACTCTTCCGCTATTGGCTCCTCAATTTTGTGCGCGATGACGGCACGATTGATTACTACGGCACCGCCGTCTCGGAGCTTGGCCAGCTCCTTCACACCGCCTCACTTCTGGACGAACGCGCAGGTCCGGCCGGCTGGTGGGAGGACGGATTCGCTCCGCTCGAGCGCATTGCCCAATTGCTGCTCAGGCTTCGATCGGAAGCCGAAAAGGATGATGGCCTGCTGGTCGGAGGCCCGGAGGCGGATGAAAGGGAAAAGCGCGGGAGGTACTTCCACAACAATGCCTGGGCCGCGAAAGGTCTGGCCGAATGGGCTGATCTTTGCAGACGCCGCAGGGCCGCACCGTTGACGCCGGGCCTTTCCGTGCGTCGCACCGCTCGGGCGCTGGCCAGGGATACGCTCGCGGCCATTCGCAGAACCTGGCCTGCCGACCCGTCGGACTGGTGGCTGCCACCGCAAGTCGAGCCGTTGGCCCGGCCCGCATCGCTCACAGCCACCCGCGAGGCGTCCTACACCAACTATCGCTATTGGCCGGAACTGCTCTCGAGCGGGCTGCTGCCGCCGGATATGGCGAATCGGCTCGTCGAAGCCCGGCTCCGCGCCGGTGGGCAATTCTGCGGCATGACGCGCTTCATGGGATGGCTCGATGATTGGCCCTTGGCGGAGTACCTCTACGGACTTTGGTCGCTTGGCCGGAAGCGCGACTTTCGGTTAAGCCTCTACGGCCACGTAGCCTGCCACCAGGCCGGCGGGCACCTCACTGCTTACGAATCGGTCAGTTTCCCTCCCGGAGTCGAGAAATCCGCCTATTGCCTGCCCTGTCAACTGGTAGCCACGCGCGCCGCCCGGCTGCTCGTCAAAAAGCGCTGACCGCACTTCCACAGCGCCAAAAACGGCTTGACGGGGCTTACCTCAGTCGTCAGACCATGCATGCTCGCTGACCTTGCCGTATGAGCGGATGGAGAAGGAGTGACCGCGCATCCCGTCACCCGCCCGGACGTCCTAAGGATTGCCGAAGATTATCTGAAGGCGCACCCTTACCCGAACTGCGACGGCATCGAAAAAGTCTTCACCATCCAGAACTCGAGGAGTTCATGATCCGAAGGCCATGCGTTTACGGTCTGACTCCAGAAACGCTCCGGCGGTGCTGGATCGCCTACGCTGGGCGTCCGGCGAGCTACTGTATGGTCGCCAGCAGCGACATCATCGTTACGGCCCACGAGACGGGCGGAAGTCGTCTGCTCCGGGCTGGCAAACAACGAGGGGTGAGAGGGATCGGAGAAGAGGGTGGGAGCAATTGCAGCATATGCGTCCCCCAACCGCAGGAGCTTCAGGGGCCGAACGGACCGCGCAGATAGGGCTACGCTGCTGAGAAAATCCTTGACATGGGGAAGGAAATATGTGATAACTCCGCCGATGGGCGAAAGGGGAACGGGCAGCAATGGAGGGCGTGGAACTTCTTGCGGAACACTGTCACCTGCGCAGGTAACCCGACGGCGGAAGAGTGACCCTATCGGCAGAGATAAAGTAGCCTCGCCGTCGGGGGGGATTCCGCTCACAGCCGCCACGGAGGGCCGCGAGGTCTCGCTAATGCCTATCGCAGATTGCATCTGACGTTTGTCATACCTGCTCGAGAGGGAGGGATAGTCATGGCCGACAACGGATCGTCAGCACAGATTGATCTATTGCGCGTCAAGTACGGGTATAGGATCGTTATTTCCGGCCTTGTGCTAGTTGTTGTGGTGTTCGCCGTGGGTATCCTCAAGATGGACAAACCTTGCGCGGATGTGGCCACTCTTGTAACTTCAGTTACAGGTGTCATCGGCACGATTGTCGGCGCCTTCTTTGGCGTCCACGCTGGCTCTGCTGGGAAGGGGAAGGCAGACGATGATCGGAACAAAGCTGTAGACTTGGCATTGCACCTGGCGGCGGCTTGCCCGCACGATGTCGCTGCTGGGATTCTAGAGCAGTGGCGGACACGCTGCAAGTAGTACCGGAGAACGTATGGCTCCCCATGCCACTCGTTGACGCATCAGCGTGTCAGAACTTGATCAGAAGGTTTCGAGACGCCACGGTGGTCCATCCATAGCGAATCAATTCTCCTTTTAATAATAAGTATGGATTGTTCATCCTCAGTTTGGCGCATGTGCCAGGCGGTAGGGCGGGTGTTGCAGCCATCGCTAAATGGCCTGCTGCTTCCCGAGAGGGGGTTACCCCGTAGTGGGCCGCTTCCCCACAGGCTGCTAGAAAAGGAGGCACAATTCGAAAGCTACGATAAGCCATGCACCTGGAACGTGAAGTTCCGGAGGTAAGTATGGCGTCCCCGGAACTTCCTTGTAGCGGTATGTAGCATTTATCTCCCCACGGACGGCGGAGGCTCTTCTGAGTACAGAAAGGATCAGCAATGGCACCGATTAAGAAATACATGATTCTTGTTTTGGCTATAGGGCTCACCGGCTGCGCGGGGGTTAACGTCGTGCGTTTGACGGACGAAAACTACATTTCTGCTGAAGGTGTGCGATTCTATGCGTCGCAACCCTATCTTTTTGTGACTCAAGTGCCACCCTTGCCGCCCAAGGCGAGCGATCCAACCCCTCCGCCCACACTTGAGATGAAAATTATTTGGCTGCCGAAATTCGACGAGCAATACGCTGTCAGTATCCACGGGGGTTGTGGTAGCGTGGACGCAAACGTCCAATTGGAAGACGGTTGGGAGTTAAAGTCCTTAGCAGCGAAGACGGACTCCCAAATCCCGCAAATGATGAATGCGATTTCTGGTTTGATCACAGCTGCTGCAGGCGCTGCCAGGAGCCCAGGATTTGCCATCAGTCGTGAGGTCACCACGATTAAGCCAGGCTTGTACCGCATCGTAATCCAAAACGGCCAGGTGGTGAAGCTCAAATATGTAAACATAGAGGATGAGTAACGCCATGGGGCGATACAGCTATGTGCGTTACGCAGGCGCAATCGCCCAGGCAAGCACTGGACCCTAGCTCCTCTTGCGGTTCAACGCCAGCTGGACGCGATTTTGGGCCAAGGGCTCCGAACGGCGCGGGAATCGAGCGTGCAGATGGGCCAATACTACCGCTGAGAAAATCCTTGACACGGCGAGGGGGATGTGTGATACTTCCCCCGGCGGCAAAGGGGAATCGGGCAACGATGAATGATGAGCCGGCAAGGGATAGCCGGTCGGGATGACGAGTATCGCTCATAGTGGAGTGCTCAAACTACTCCGCTGGCCGTCCGTCCGCGGCTGCGAATGCTCAAAGCCCTTCATGTCTGCCAGGAAGCCGGGGTACCCGGCGGGGCTGCCTTCAGGCAAGGCCTTTCCATAGGAGGACATATCCCCCAAAGAGCGCTTCTCGCAATTGTCGTCGTGGCGGCAGGATTGTCAGTGTCAGCAGATTGTGCGGCAACGACAGAAAAGTCGAGCGCAGAAAAGGCACGACAGGCTTTTGTGTAATGAGAATTCTTGAACATGAAAGGGCGGACGATGGCGAAGGGAAAGAAAAGACGGAAGGGGTATGCGGGGGGAACGGTTTGGTACCAACTGCTCAGAACAGACTATGCCACAGACGACTGCTCAGGCGAGCCGATCTCTACTAATGTTTGTGGCTGCTACCCGCCCGACGCGGCGGCAGATTTAGTGAAGGCGGGCTGCGTGCCGGCCGGGGCCGGCTTACCGAGGAGTGCATCCTATGTGTATGGCCCCAACGGCGGCGGCCCGTATGCTACGGAGCAGCTGTGTGACCAGAAATGCGCTACATTGCGGAAGCATCGCCCGCAAACGCACAGAGCGCCAAAGCGCGGCGTGCGTAAATAAGCGGCGGCGGTCACTCGCGCCGGGCAGCTTGTTCTCCCGGCGCCCGGCACGCATGAGGCGGTTATGGGCCTCGCAGAGCAGCCGCGAGCGCAACGGTAGTCCCTTCAGGCGCGATCTCGGCGCGGGCGAACGCCAGCGCGGCGACGTAGTTGCACACTTCCTCGCCACCCGCCGGTCGTTCGGCCTTCGGCGTGGCCTGATGACGCCCATCTGAGGACGCAGTGCCAAGGTGGGCTATATTTTGATGCCCCGCTCACAGAGAGGCAAGTACGGTCTTCGGGTTGAGAAGGGCTGACAACCGCAGATATCCGGCAACGCCGCTCGTGAGGGCTTGCAGGCCATGGACGCAGAATTCCATCGCGAGTACCTGCTGCGTTTGCCGCTGCCTCTGGCGCAACTGTACAGCCGGGCGTACAACGCCAAGGACGCCCGGAGCCGACACGACAACTGCTATTACCTGTTCGAAGTGCTCATCAAGCTCTCCGCCTGCCCGTTGACGGCCTGTTACGCGCAGGGGATACGCCAAGGCGGCCCGCGCATCGCCAAGCTGGATCAACTTCTTCTGCAACTGGCGTTCCCGTCGCTGGGGCAGTGGATGGCCATCCTTCGGGAGACAGCGCGGCATTACGGGTCGCTGCCGGATGCGGCGTCGCATCCGCTGGGGCAGATGTGGGGCCAGTTGAACCGCCCGCACCGCGATCCCTCCGCCCTCGCCGCTCTGTACCGCCGGATCAAGAACGGGCCGGACGGCCAGCCCTCGGGCGACGAGAGTTGCACGATCCTTCAATTGTTCGAGGCGCTGGTGCAGTACCGCAATGGGGTGATCGGACACGGCGCCGGCCGGTTCGAGCCGCTTTACGCGAATGACATGGGACCGCTGCTCTTTCCGGCGGTGAACGAGATCCTGGCGGAGGGGGTGTTCTCGCCGCTGGGTCCGCCGGGAGCGCGTCTGGCATACCTGACGGAACTGCGGGCGGTGTCGGAGGACCGGTTCGAGCTGGGGATGCGGGAGCTGACCGGGGAGCAGGGAGAGCGGATCGCGCCGCTGTCGCTGGAGGCGGGCGAGGCGGCGGGGCTGGCGGCGAACCGCGTGGCGGTGCTGTGGCCGGGCCGGCGGGCCCCGCTGCGGCTGGATCCGCTGGTGATCTTTCGGGAGAGCGAGATCGCCGACGAAGTGCTGCTGCTCAACGTAGAGCGCAGCGGCCCGCAGGTGGAGTACCTGAGCTACACGACGGGGCGGACGGAGCGAACGAAGGACACAGCGAACGAACTGGCGGCCCTGCTCTCCATCCTGGCCGGGAGAGAAGTCACGGAGTCGAAGCTTCAGGAACTGGCGGAACAGACCCGGGCTGCGACGCCTTCGGTCGAGGCGCTGGCGGAGCCGGCCGGACCGGTGCGGCGCCAATTGGGGGACTACGAGATCCTGGCGGAAATCGGAAGAGGCGGAATGGGCGTGGTGTATCTCGCCCGCCAGTTGTCGCTGGGCCGCTTGGTCGCCTTGAAGATGCTCCCGGCCGATCTGACGGGAGACGAGGCGGCGCTGGCGCGCTTCCGGAGGGAGATGCGGGCGCTGGGGCGGTGCGATCACCGGAACATCGTCAAGCTCTTCGACAGCGACACATTGCCGGACGGTCAGGTGTATTACACGATGGAATACGTTTCCGGCTGCGACCTGGAGCAGGTGTGGAGCGAACTGTCGCGGCCGGGACTGCCGCCGGAGTCGTCGAGGCTGGGGGATACGACGTTTGCGCGCGCGGTGATCTCGGCGAGCGGGCGGCGGCGCAAGGAGGTCGAATCGCGTTGCGCCGCCTTCAGTGTGGGCGAAGCGAAGCCCGCCGCCGGCCAGGAGCCGCCTGCCGTGCCGAAGCTGCCGCCACTGCCGCCGTTGCCGGAGGCGGACGACGACTCCGGCGGGTATGTGCGCAAGGTGGTGGCGCTGATGCGGGATGCGGCGCTGGCGCTCCAGGCGGTGCACGATCAGGGGATCGTACACCGCGACATCAGCCCGCCGAACCTGATGCTGACGCCGGACGGGACGCGCGTGGTGCTGATGGACTTCGGGCTGGCGAAGGGGGAGAACCTGTCGCGCTCGCTGACGGAGAAGGGAGGCTTCGTCGGAAAACTGCGATACGCCGCCCCGGAGCAGTTGGCAACGTCCCTGCTGAAAGTGGGTCCGCAGGCGGACGTGCGCGGATTGGGCGTGACGCTTTGGGAGCTGCTGACTCGGCATCGGCTCTTCGAGAAAGCGCAGGGCGCGCTGCAACTGGCCGAGCTGGTGCGCAGGGAGGATGTCCCGCGCCTTCGGCAGGTGGATCCGAGCTTCGACGCGGACCTGGAAGCGATCGTGGCGCGAGCGACGGAGCGAAACGTCGCCGACCGCATTGAATCGGCCGGTCGGGTCGCGGAGTACCTGCAGCTTTACCTGGAGGGAAAGCCGCTTCCGATCCGCACGCCGACGTTGCGGGAGATCACCTGCCGCTGGGCGAGGGAGCACAAGGCCATTGCAGCCACAGCGGCGATCGTCCTGGGCACCATCATCGCTGCGCTCGTGGCGGTCAGCATTGAATGGAAGGCGGAACGGCAAGCCAAAGAAACGGCGGACGAAAAGAAACAGGAGGCGGACCTCCAGAAGCAGGCCGTACTCGTGAGGGAAAGGACGATCCGCAAGAACGCCGTTCAGTCCGATTTCCTTCTCGCCAGCGAAGAGGCCGAGCGAGGACGTCCAGAGCAGGCGCTGGCGTACCTGGGGCGGGCTCTGAAACTGGACCACGGCCACACGCCGTGTCAGGCGAGGATGTTCACCCTCGTGGCAGAACGGCATTGGCACGCCCTCCTTTGGTGCGCGGAACTTGAGGGCGACGTCCATTCCGCCCAGTTCAGTCGCGATGGACGGTGGGTGGTCATTTCGTCGAGCGACAATACCGCGCGCGTCTGGGAGGCGGCCACGGGCAAACCGGTGGGCGAGCCAATGCGGCATGAGGATACGGTCTGGGCCGCGCAGTTCAGTCCCGATGGGCGGTGGGTGCTCACGGCGTCGGCTGACAAGACCGCGCGCGTCTGGGAGGCGGCGACGGGCAAACCGGTGGGCGAGCCCATGCGGCATGGGGCGTCGGTCCAGTCTGCGCAATTCAGTCCTGATGGGCGTTGGGTGGTCACGGCGTCTCAGGATAGGACCGCGCGCGTCTGGGAGGCGGCGACGGGCAAACCGGTGGGCGAGCCGATGCGGCATGGAGACAAGGTTGTGTCTGCCCAGTTCAGTCCCGATGGGCGTTGGGTGGTCACGGCCTCGTATGACAAGACCGCGCGCGTCTGGGAGGCGGCGACGGGCAAACCGGTGGGCGAGCCCATGCGGCATGGGGGTTGGGTCCAGTCTGCGCAGTTCAGTCCTGATGGGCGTTGGGTGGTCACGGCGTCGTATGACAATACCGCGCGCGTCTGGGAGGCCGCGACGGGCAAACCGGTGGGCGAGCCCATGCGGCATGAGAGCGAGGTTGAGTGTGCACAGGTAAGTCCTGATGGACGCTGGGTCGTGACGGCGTCCAGGGACCATACCGCGCGCGTCTGGGAGACTGCCACGGGCAAACCGGTGGGCAAACCCATGCGGCATGAGGATATGGTCTGTTCTGCGCAGTTCAGTCCCGACGGGCGGTGGGTGGTCACGGCGGCGCGGGACGGGACTGCGCGCGTCTGGGAGGCGGCGACGGGCGAACCGGCGGGCGACCCCATGTGGCATGAGGCGGAGGTCGAGTCCGCGCAGTTCAGTCCCGACGGGCGGTGGGTGGTCACGGCGTCTCAGGACAAGACCGCGCGCCTGTGGGAGGCCGCTGCGGGCAAACCGGTGAGGGAGCCCATGCGGCATGAGGGGCGGGTCCGTTCTGCGCAGTTCAGTCCCGACGGGCGGTGGGTGGTCACGGCGTCTGGTGACAACACCGCGCGCATCTGGGAGGCCGCGACGGCCAAACCGGTAGGCGAGCCCATGCGGCATGAGGCGGACGTCTTTTCTGCGCAGTTCAGTCCCGACGGGCGGTGGGTAGTCACGGCGTCTCAGGACAAGACCGCGCGCGTCTGGGAGGCCGCAACGGGCAAACCGGTGGGCGAGCCCATGCGACATGAGAAAGGGGTCTTATCTGCCCAGTTCAGTCCCGATGGGCGGCGGGTAGTGACGGTGTCGAGTGACAATACGGCGCGTGTCTGGGAGGCGGCGACGGGCAAACCGGTGGGCGAGCCCATGCGGCATGAGAAAGGGGTCTTATCTGCCCAGTTCAGTCCCGATGGGCGGTGGGTGGTCACGGCGTCTCAGGACAGGACTGCGCGCGTCTGGGAGGCGGCGACGGGCAAACCGGTGGACGAGCCCATGCGGCATGAGGATATGCTCCGGTCTGCGCAGTTCAGTCCCGATGGGCGGTGGGTGGTGACGGCGGCTGAGGACAAGACCGCGCGCGTCTGGGAGGCTGCCACGGGCAAACCGGTGGGCGAGCCCATGCGGCATGGAGACAAGGTAGTGTCTGCCCAGTTCAGTCCCGATGGGCGGTGGGTAGTGACGGCGTCGAGTGACAATACGGCGCGTGTCTGGGAGGCGGCGACGGGCAAACCGGTGGGCGAGCCCATGCGGCATGAGGCGGGCGAGTCCATCGGGATTGAGATGGGCGTCGTGTCTGCCCAGTTCAGTCCCGATGGGCGGTGGGTGGTCACGGCGGCTGAGGACAACACCGCGCGCGTCTGGGAGGCCGGCACGGGCAACCCGGTGAGCGAGCCGATGCGGCATCGAGAGTGGGTACAGTCTGCGCAGTTCAGTCCGGATGGGCGGTGGGTGGTCACGGCGTCTGGTGACAACACCGCGCGCGTCTGGGAGGCCGCGACGGGCAAACCGGTGGGCGAGCCCATGCGGCATGAGGATACGGTCTGGTCTGCGCAGTTCAGTCCCGACGGGCGGTGGGTAGCCACGGCGTCGAGTGACTTGACCGCGCGCGTCTGGGAGACCGCGACGGGCAAACCGGTGGGCGAGCCCATGCGGCACGAGGATACAGTCTGGTCTGCGCAGTTCAGTCCCGATGGGCGGTGGGTGGTCACGGCGTCTCAGGACAAGACCGCGCGCGTCTGGGAGGCCGCGACGGGCAAACCGGTGAGCGAGCCCATGCGGCATGAGAAAGGGGTCTTATCTGCCCAGTTCAGTCCGGATGGGCGGTGGGTGGTCACGGCGTCGGACGACAACAGCGCGCGCGTCTGGGAGGCCGCGACGGGCAAACCGGTGGGCGAGCCCATGCGGCATGAGAAGGCGATCTGGTCTGTGCAGTTCAGTCCTGATGGGCGGCGAGTGGTCACGGCGTCTCAGGACAACACTGCGCGCGTCTGGGAGGCCGCGACGGGCAAGCCGGTGGGCGAGCCCATGCGGCATGAGAAGGGGGTCTGGCGTGCGCAGTTCAGTCCCGATGGGCAGTCCGTGGTCACCGGGTCTGAGGACAATACTGCGCGCGTCTGGGAGGCCGCTACAGGTAAACCGGTGAGCGGGCCCATGCGGCATGAGGCGGGCAAGTCCATGGGGATTGAGGCAGAGGTCGTGTCTGCGCAGTTCAGTCCCGATGGGCGGTGGGTGGTCACGGCTTCGGCGAACAACACCGCGCGCGTCTGGGAGGCTGCCACGGGCAAACCGGTGAGCGAGCCCATGCGGCATGAGGAGTCCTTGTCTTCTGCCCAGTTCAGCCCTGATGGGCGGTGGGTGGTCACGGCGTCGCTGGACAAAACCGCGCGCGTGTGGCCCTTTGCCGAATACAGTCCATCGGCCGAGGTGACG
>Ga0181533_1004537_pt1 | contig 14104 bp, 11 predicted proteins | sample PEATcosm2014_Bin_45_FD_119772 | JGI IMG/M metagenome (GOLD analysis project Ga0181533, IMG submission 119772) | Peatland microbial communities from MTU Mesocosm Facility, Houghton, MI, USA - PEATcosm2014_Bin11_60_metaG | ecosystem: Environmental > Terrestrial > Soil > Wetlands > Peat | place... | reverse complement strand
CGATTCTGGGACTAAGGTGCGGGTTGGACAGGTGGAGCAACCGAGTGCCTCCTGCGACCAGTAAAGACAATCACCAATCCCACCAAGAGAAGGATTAGCCCAAAGACTATGCTGATTAAGAGGAAGAGGAGGACACCCACTACGACTAAAACAACGCCTACATTTCGGTGGCCATTCGACGTCGATCTAGGTGCCATTGGGACTGGTTGCGTCTGTTGGATGCCCTTTAGTTTCAATCCGACTGCAAGTGTGATAACTCCAATGAACTCGACAGGAAACCCGATTACGAAGAATGCTCCGAAGGTAGAGAAGCCACCAATGAAGGCCACTAGCATAGAGAGCAGGCCGATTACGAAGATGACCACGCCTACAACGACGACCTTTTGGTTTGACAGGTAGATCTCCTACCCTTTCCCCGAGAACGCTCTTAAACGATATCCTCTCTATGGAGTCTGTCTGACTCTTTCACTCTACTCTCTCGACTCGTAGTCAAAAGAATAGACGGTGCTGGGCCATGGTGCCCGTCCTTTGAAGCCAACGTTCTTTCTTTGACTTGAGACTGGATAGATGGGAAAAGGAGCTCTACGGCGACCTGCTCGAGTCCATCGTGCCGTTCGGGTCGACAGCGCTCCTGAGCAGACGGACCAGCCCGTGGGGGACCTCCTTTCGGACAAGACCCGCCTTCAGGATTCCCACTCCGTGGTGGTGGGAGAGGGTGGCGTCATGCCTCTCCGCGACCTTGGCGAGGGCATTCCAGATGTCCCAGTAAAGGCCCGCGTCTGGTTTGAAGATCATGGTGAAGTACGTGCAGGCGCCCTGTTCGTAGAGGTGAGAGACGTGAGCGCCCACTGCGGAGACTCCGTCGATTGCGCTCAGTGTAGTCACGACGTCGGAATAGTTGTCAAACACCAGGCTCCACTTGCACCCCATTTCGACCGTGTCCAGCATGTATCCCATGTTCTGGATCGAATCCATCTGCTCGCGGAAGGCGAACCTCTTCTCAAGCCAGACGTCCACCAAGGTAGGTTCCCCAGCTTTTCCACGCGAACCAATGGACTCCATGACCTCCCTGGTCGCTGCCTCCATGACCGACGCACTGGCAAAGGAGTAGACGAGGAGCATCACCGGCTTGGGCGTTCCGAACTGGAAACTCGCCTCGACCTCATCGTATACCCTGCAGACGGCGGGCTTGACATCGAGGTCCATCAGTACCCTCCCAGAAATGACCGCAGTCGCGAAATCTTCGAAGATGTATGCGGCCTTCCACGTGTGGTTAGGGAGCTTGTGGAGCTTCAACTCCGCGGCTGACACTATGCCAAAGATTCCCTCGGCACCGATAAAGAGGCGGGAGAGGTCGGGGCCCACCGAGGACCGGGGGGTGCTTCTGTTCCGAGTCCAGACAACATCGCCGCCAGGGAGGACCACCTGGAGCCGTATGACCGAATCCTCGATTCCGCCGTACTTACTGCTGTACTGCCCCGTCCCCATCGTGGAGATGTAGCCGCCCACCGTGACGAGCTCGTAGGACTGGGGGAACTGCCCCAGGGTGAAGCCCTTCTTGTTCAGCTTCGGCTCGAGTTCGGATAGCTTGATTCCGGCCTGAACCGTGACCGTCCTGTTATTCTCGTCGAGGTCCAGCACCTGGTTCATCCCGGTCATGTCGACCACTATCCCGCCGTGAGGCACAGATGCGCCGGTGACGGAACTGCCCCCGCCGCGACAGAGGACGCGCAGCTTGCTCGAGGCCGCGTACTTCACCACCCGGGACACCTCTTCGACATTCCGGGGCTTCACGCCGACCAAGGCGGTGCCCTCCTCTTTGGGGGAGACCAAGAAAATGGGCCACCAGTCCCTGAGGTACGCCTTGACGTCGGAGACTACCCGCCCGGGTACTACGCTCTGAAGTTCTTCAGCGATTCTGTCAGACTCTTCCAATCCTGGTAATCTCCGTCCCGCCGGTCCTTTCCCGCTTCGTTAATTACCTCTACCTCTTTCCTCGTGGAGCCGACGTCGACGAGCTTTAGTCTGTCCTCGGAAAGCGCCTGGAGCAGGGCAAGTCCTTTCATCGTGCCTTCCAGGTCGGCCTGCCTTTCCACCGGGAGGCCGGTGACGCAAGAGATCCTCCTCAACAGCTCCGTCGAGCGTGAAAGGTTGCCGTTGGCCCGCAGGACTTCGACCCTCCGCTTCGAAGCTTCGAGCACGAGTCTGACGTGAAAAGCTATGGCATCCATAAGTGCTGAGATTATCGAACCCCTGTCCGTGGCCGGCGTGAGTCCGGCGATGAGCCCCTTGGCGTCAGGGAGGCGGGGCAACTGCAGGCCAGCAAAGGCCGGAACGACCTTCACCCTTGAGGCGACCGGCGGGTTCTCCAGTTCTGCGTAGTCTCGGATAATGCCCAGCTCAATCATCAGTTCGACGACCCGGCCTGAAGTGGGGAGGTATCCCTCGACGCCGTGGAAGATTGAGTTCTCCAGCTTCAGGATGACAATCGGAATCAGACCCCCGACGCTGGAATATTCCTCGACCGGGATGTCTAAGAAGGTCCCTGTGCCGTTGGTCACCTTGGCCACAGGGCCGCTGACTGCACCCTCTGCGAGACACGCGGCCTGCTGGTCGGCGGCAAGAGCTTCAAGCTCTAGCCCCTCGGCGGTCCCAATCAGTTCGGCGTTTCCCACCACCTCCGGGATTGGGAGATCCAGCTTCAGTAGTGATTTCGCGATGCCTATTACTTTCAGGGTTTTGGGGTGGATGAGCCCTGTGAGAGTGGCGCTAGTCGCGTCTGAGACGAACCTACCGGTCAGCCGGTAGGCCAGGTACGATTCCAAGGTCCACAGCATGGCCTCCCCCGAAGCGAGCATCGGCTTGATTTCAGGCCTGATTTCCTGAAGCCGGAGGAAGCGGAGCAGGGGCGAGTAGGGCGAGATTATCAGATCGAAGGGAGGGACCTTCGCAACCGTCTTGATGTAGAAAGGCTGCTTCTCGTAGGTCCCCTGGGATTCGGTGTTGACCCAGGTGATGATGGGAGTCAACGGCGTGCCGTCAGTCTTCCATGCGACAACGGAAGCCCTGTAGGTCGCCAGCCCTGCCGATGTCGCCCCCAGGTCCCGGGCCCGCCTCAGCATCTGCTTGACAGTCTGGTAGACTGCCTCAGGGTCGTGGAGACCACTCCGGGAGATTGGGTCAACATTGTATTCGGAGCGGATTCTCGCGAAGTTCTCATCGTAGACCGAGAGCTTGACCCTGGTCGTCCCGACGTCCACGCAAGCGTACCTGTTCATCCTAGAGCTCCACCTAGGTCAACCCCGCCTCTTCTAACTTGTGGAGAACCAAGTCGGCTATGGCAGGGCTCGCAGTGAGCCCTGGAGACTCGATGCCGACAAGGTTCACAGTCCTCGCCGCCTTGGCATATTCGATGATGAAGTCGCCAGTGGGAGAAATCGGCCTCACCCCTGAGAAGAGCCTAACCAGCTTCCCCTGGGCAGTCAGCATCGGGCCAAACTTCTTCATGAGTACGCGGAGGTCTTCTTCGTCCGCCGAGGAGCCTTCCTTCTTCTCGAGCTCCCTCAGCGTGGGTCCGAAGATGACGGTGCCACGCGTGGTCGGGATGATTGCTCCCCCCTTGGTCCTCTTTGCGGGCCGGATTGGGAGAGGTGCTATGATGCTCCTGACGGGAAGGTCTGAGAACTCCGCCATGGCGCCGAGACCTGGGGTGTGCTCCCCGAGGTCCACGCCCATCTTCCTGGCGACCTCGTCTGAATACAGTCCAGCCGCATTCACGACAAATCGGCAGGTGAACTCTCCCGAAGATGTGTGGAGGTGAACGCGTTCGCCGCTCACATCCGCCCCGTCGACCTCCGTGTTGAACTCGAATGCAACGCCATTGCGAGCCAGGTCTTCAGCGAGCCGTTCGACCAACCTCTGCCAGTCTACCACTCCGTAGCCGTGCACAACGATTCCCGCAGTGATCGATTCGGAGAGCTTGGGTTCCATCCTTTGCAGGCTCCCCTTGCCTGCGAGTTCTAGGCGGAAGTCGTGACCGAGGTTCCGCTTCAGGTAGAAATAGGCGCCCAAGAGGACGGGGGTCCTGAGCCACCCCCTGACGACGAGGAGGGAAGGGAGTCTGAGGAGAGGAACCCCGAGGTCAGCGCAGATTCCGTCGAACTGCTTGTTACCGTCGCGTGCCAGTTTGCTCTTCAATGAGCCAAAGGGGAGTTGGACCACGTGGATCACGCTCGACTGCCCCTGAGTGACCCCGAGACCCGGGGCTGAATTCTTCTCGAATACGACCAGTCTCCGCCCGCGGGAGGCTATTCGATGGCAGACCATCAAGCCCACTATGCCGGCGCCGATGATTCCGACGTCATACACCTGGGGCCGATCGACTTCAGGCTCAGCTTGCGCCTTGGTCCCGCTCACTTGTGCTTACCTTCAGTTCGTGCCTCACGCGTAGGGAGGAACCTGCCATCATAAGAATCATGTTCGGGACTGGCTCGGAGCGCGCGCAGCGAAACGACCCTTTCGAATTTCATTGACGAACTCACCTAGGGGTTTCTAGGTGTCTCTTGGTCTTGCTTCCATGGTTTGTCCCGGACAGTTTCAGAGCGTGAGTTGGTTTCCTGTGACCCCGTCGATCCAGACGCTCCTGCTCTTGGTGCCAAGCATCAGTCTAACCCGATACAAAGGATAGAGGAATGGCCTGTAGCTTACAAGGTCGAGGTCCCCTCGGAGCCCCTTGATGACCTCCCTTACTTTGTCCTCGGTGACGACCTCGGGCTGGCCCTCCTTTTGTTGCTCCAACTCGGCCAGCGAGACAGGAGAGTCACGCCAGTCTAGGTTGGGAATGTTTACCGTCCTGCGAAAGACCCTTGCTCTTCCCATTTGCGATGCCCTAACAAGTCTCTTGTTCTCAAGGGCTCTTAGTGTCTCACGCACGAAGTCATCAGATGCCTTTGTCTTTTCCGCTATGTCTATCACACTTGAAAGGCCGTCCGATTTGACGTTCAGGAGCACCTCTACTTGCTTGGATTTGAGTCCGATGAGCCGCTCGAGCCCTTCGTTGAAGTAGAGTCCCCTCTCTAGATTTGCGAAGGCTCCGGTAACGCCATCTAGGAGCAGGTACTTGGTCTCGTACCTTTTCGTAAGCAGGCCTGTTCTAACGTTCACCCCTAGCTCCAAGATGCATCTGAAGGTCGGCTGAACTTCGGCAATGACTTCTTCTTGGCCGAAGAACGCGTGGCTTCTTTGACGCTTAATGTGAGCAGGCACATCCTCCCGAGATATGACGAATTGAATCCCGGCTTGCGGGCTGAGGACAGCCCCTTGCGCGGTTGCCGAAGCATCGGCGGTGGTCAGAACCTCGACTTTGGGACTGTTCCCAGAATCTACGAGGGGCGAGGCAGACTCGGTAGACGCAGGAGGTACGGTGTACCCTGGAGGAAGGCTCCCTTCGGTCTTGAGGTTCTTCATCAGTGCCCTAATCTCTTCCTCCTGCAGCGGGCCTCGATGGTAGGTCATCAACCACCTCGGCGTTATGATTCCACTGCTCCTGGGATCGAATATCTGGCAGAAGAATCGCCCCATCTCGAGTGTCTCTATCGTCTCCGCGACCTCGGACGGAAGGTCAAGACCAACTTTGACCCTCACGACATCCCTTTCGGTGGCCAACCGCCCAATGAACCGTACATTGGCATTCGATATCACCTTATAGTCGAGGTCGATGGGATTCTGAGTTGCGAGGATTATCCCGAGACCAAACGCCCTGGCCTGCTTCATCAAGAGCAGCAAGGCCTTCTTTGAGGGAGGTTCACGGACAGGCGGACAGTAACCAACCACCTCGTCGAAGTAGAGAAGGAACCTGAGATTCTGGACGCCCTGCTGTTTCATGATCCAGCTGTAGAGCTGCTGAAGGAGCATTTCGACAAAGAAGAACTTCTCTTGCTGGGATTGGATTCCCCTCAGATCGACGACGTTTACAGGCGTCCTTGCTCCAGTTTGAAAGAGCTTGTCGAAGTCCAGTGGAGCTCCGTGCATCCAAGCCCGCAGCCTCGGATGTATATTGAACAGGTTGAGGTCAGCAGCGAGCCTGGTCCTTTCCTTCCTGGGGAGAATCTGGTCCAGCGGGAGGTCGCCGATCTTCGCGAAAGGTGGATGCTGGACAAGGTCTATCAGGCTAGCAAGGTCCACTTCGTTGCCATGTTCCCACTCGTGCTCGAGGATCGAGGATAGATATGAGACAGCTTGTTGGTCCTGTTCGGCTTTTCCCGGCCTGACTATGTTGAGAAGCGAAGTGACTGATATGTCCAGAAGGTCGGAAACGGTACCCGGTTCCTCCTCGACCCATTTCGAGAATTGGGGCGGGGCATCAAGCTTCGGAGAGATTGAAACCGGGATTCCCGATGAAGACTTTGGAGTGAAGATACGGACCTCGACGTTCTCGATGAACCTGCTGACTCTCTCCTCGGTTATCCCCATCTCCTTTGCTTTTTCCGTATAGAGACGTTGAAGCTCTTGGGCGTACTCCTCCCGGGGGCGTCGCAGGCTGTCAGCCTCCACGTCGCTCCAAGGCCTGAATGAGAAGTCTTGCGAACATATGGCAAGGCTGGAAATGTCACCCTTCGGGTCAATTGCCAGGATTGGTATACCTCTCAGTGCCGCCTCCTCGATTATCGCCTTGCAGAGGACCGTCTTCCCCGAACCTGTAGCACCCAGCACGATGGTATGCTTCGTTAGAATGGAGGGTTCGATGCTGAACTCCCTGCCCCGGGAATCACGGGCTACGTCGAGCAGGGCACCTTCTTCCGGCAAGCTGCTAGGCGAGGCCAAATAGCGTTCCCCTTTCGTGCATTCTCTTCCAGTTCTCCCACAAGATTTCTCTCCTTCTGTCGAAGTCTTGGGACATGTCACTGCACAGTTCGTGTGTAAATATGAACCTTCAGGCACCCTTCCAGAATCGAGAATTGTGATTACTTTCTTGGTTCAGGCCGACTTCGACGGAGTGCTTTCATTGCGCTCAGGTCGACAGGGGGATGGCTGGAAACTCCTTAATATATTGACCATTAAGTATTTGAACCTGTTTTTTCGCGCCGACAGGCAGAATCCGGTTGTCTGGACCTTCAGATTCTGATTTCGAGCTATGGCAGAACATTAGGGACATCTACAGGGTTGCACTCAAGAGGCTCAATGCCAGGCTGCGCAAGGAAAGAATTACCTTCTCCCAGTATAGTGTCCTCCTTGCGCTCTCGCGGAGCGGGCCCGTGCAAATGAACAAGCTCAGCGAGCACATGCTTGTCGCCCCTGCGAACGTTACTGGACTTGTGGACAGGATGGAGAGGAAAGGCTACGTGCGACGAAAGAGGAACGAGAAGGATCGGAGGCTCTACATGATAGAGGAGACTGAGAAAGGCTCGCGGATTTTCAAGAGCATCTCAAGCAGGTTCAGGCAATATGCGGGCAATCTCGGGTCGACCCTGACTCAGGAGGAGAGGGTCTCCACCCTCGCGGCACTCCGGAAGGTCAGGATGGAAGTAGAGAAGCCCGCGGAACTCTAGGTGGGCCATACGCAATACAAGTGGACTGTGCTCACTGTGACGACCGTCGGCGTGCTGATGAGCGGCATCGATGGCCGCGTCATGATCGTGGGCCTGCCGACGGTCGCGGCCGCGCTCCACGCCGACGCCGAGCAGGCCATCTGGTTCACCCAGGCCTACACTATCGGCAGCACAGTCGCGCTGCTGTTCATCGGCAGGGTGAGCGATATGTTCGGCAAGGTCAAGATTTACTCCGCTGGGTTCACGATCTTCACCATAGGCTCCGTTCTTACCGCAATCTCCGGCAGTCCGAATGCGTTCATCGCAGCCAGGATGGCGCAGGGTCTCGGTTCGGCTGCCTTGTTCGCCAACAGCGCAGCGATAATCACGGACGCGTTTCATACTAAAGAGCTCGGCACGGCCCTGGGCATCAACCAGATAGCGTTCCGGGCAGGCGGCATGGCAGGGTTGACGTTGAGCGGCGTCATCCTGGCCTTCCTGGCGTGGCCGTATCTGTTCTACATAAACGTGCCAATCGGCATCTTCGGCACCGTGTGGGCCCTGAGACGCCTCAAGGACACAGGGAAGCCGGAGAGAGCCGCCCCGATGGACTGGCCGGGGTTCGTCACATTCACCGTCTTCATAACTTCCCTGCTTCTCGCGCTGACCTACGCAGCCTATGGTATCGGCGTGTTCTGGTTTGCGGTAGCCCTCTTCATTGCCTCTGCGGTTTCCCTGGGGCTCTTCATCCGTTTGGAGCTGCACAAGGAACACCCTCTGCTCGACCTGGAACTACTGAAAATCAGGGAGTTCACCGGAGGAATCGTCACCGGGCTCCTCAACTCCGTGGCCTGGGGCTCGTTCATGCTGATCATCAGCCTCTACCTCCAGCTGGTAAAGGGTTACTCACCCTTCAATGCCGGCGTGGCTATCCTTCCATTCGACGCCGCGTTCTTGGCGTTGGGGCCAGTCAGCGGACGGCTCTCGGACAAGTACGGCAAACGGCCGTTCACGACCGCCGGTCTGGCCGTCATAAGCCTGGCACTCTTCCTTTCCAGCACCGTGGGCATCTCGACTCCCTACGAGACGATCGCGTTCTACTTGGTCATCGGCGGCGCGGGGCTGGGGCTGTTCTCCTCCCCTAACATGAGCTCCGTGATGGGCTCGGTGCCCGCCAAAAGGAGGGCGGTCGCGTCGGCCCTCCGAGCCACCTTCTTCAACATCGGCTACACCATCAGCGTGAACCTCGTGATACTGGTGATGACCCTCGACCTTCCGCTTTCTAGAATCACCCAGATCATCTCCTCGATCACCCCGACTGCGCTGACGGTCTCCGAGAGGACGGCGTTCGCCGTGGCGATAGACCACGTCTACATCGTAATGGCAGTAATCAACGCCGTTGCCATCGTGCCGAATCTCCTCAGAGGAAGCAGAAAGGAAGCCGAGTTCGAAGAGGCCCTGCCGGGGCCAACGGCGAGCGCTGTCGAGCATGGGGCTCCTTCGGCGCCATGAGCGCGCGCTCTCGCTAAGATTCACTTCGATGCTGCCATTCTGCAGGGTCAATACCTCCATGTGTTTGACGGGGATGAAAGAGAAGAATCCTTTCTGTCCTTCATGCGACAGGGCGGCCGCCTGATTCCTTCTCGATGTTTGGGCTCCTCCTCAGGGTTTTCTGATGGAACAGACAAAAGGAGGGTATTCCTAAACGCGTTCCGTGAGGCCCATCGGATGCTGCGGCCCTGATCTGTTGACGAGCGCCGCTCTGTCGTTGACTAGCCACCTTCATTATTCTGCCCCGCTCTTCTTCATTCTGGTGGGTCTGTTCGTCGTCTCGCTGGTCTCCAATGCAACTCCCTTCTTCGGTGCGGCCTACACCTTGATAGCAACGGCCGAGCTGATTTCCTTTGGTTTCTCCATTGACGGATTCATACTGGTAGTTGGTATCACTGCAGCCGGCGCAGCCATTGGAAAGCTAGTCATCTATGGTGGGGCCATGGGGTTCAATCGGCAGTTGGCGCGCAACAAGAATGTCCAGTTGCTTTCGCTATGGTTGCAGGATAGACGGTTTCTTGTAGCGGTTTTCGTGACCGCGGTGATACCTATGCTGCCGCTGGATGATTTCATCTACATTGGTGCTGGGGCGGCAAAAGCGAAACTGGCCCCTATACTTTCTGTAACGGTTGCCGCAAAGCTCGTCAAGAGCGCTTTCGAGATTGGACTAGAGTACCTTGGAATACTCGGGACTGCGAACCTCGCAAGGCACTTCCTTGGTTTATCACGCGTCGAGTTTTCGATCCTCCTGATGATCGCAATGATGATCATAGGTGTCTTTCTGTTCAAGTACGATTGGGGACGATTTCTGGACGGTTCATTGGTAACGGCGTCACCAGAGAGAGCGCCACCCAGTGCGGAGCGTGCTGCAACAGTCACACCCAGACGGTCACGTCGAGGACAAGGAAGAGCAGCATCAGGTACGGGCTGGTAGTCTTGAAGAGAGTCCAAGCAGTACTCCGGGTCCGGTCCACGGCCAGCTTGGCGCTGTAGCTCAGGACCAGGTCTCCTCGAGCAATCAGGGGGAGAAGGTCTATAGACAGAGCATCGGCGAAGGCTAAGCGCGTTGAGCAAGGATAGGAAGCTCGTAATAACCTTGGAACCCAACGACAAGACCTAACAAAGCGCTGCACTCGATCGGCCTGGAATCTGGCCGACGCGATATTCCTTTCCCACGACTGGAATCCACTTTCAGAACCCGTTTGGGTGCGGGCCCACCGGACTTGCACAGTTTAGCGCGCGCCTCTCAAAATTCAAGGGCGCTCTGTCATTCGGAACCCTGTGACCTATTTCGCTCAAAACTGGACTCCTCCCTCTCATTACTCAAGCAAGATCTCGAACTGGCACTCTAGCCAATGATAGCGACGACAGGCCCAAGAACTCAAGGAACAGCTAATAAGGTCAGAAAAGCGGCCCAGGAAACAGCGGGAGGAACAGTCTAATGTACAGTTCTCGAAGAACGAGTGACCCTGCAGTCAGGGTTCTTTCCGTCGCAATATGCCTCGTCTTGATTCTGGTCCTATTGACAGCCAAGGTTTCATTGGCAGACAGCGTTACCACTACCGTGTCTGTGGGCGCCAACCCGGAAGGAGTTGCATTCGACCCGACCAACGGGTACCTCTATGTGGCTAACTCCGGTTCGGGCACGGTCTCGGTCATCGACGGCTCGACCAACACTGTGGTCACTGCGGTGACCGTGGGCAGCGGTCCCGATAGCATCGCATTCGACCCGACCAACGGGTACCTCTATGTGGCGAACTTCGGTTCAGGCACGGTCTCGGTCATCGAAGGCTCGACCAACACTGTGGTCACTAATGTGACTGTGGGCACCAACCCGGAAGGAGTTGCATTCGACCCGACCAACGGGTACCTCTATGTGGCTAACTTCGGTTCAGGCACGGTCTCGGTCATCGAAAGCTCGACCAACACTGTGGTCACTAATGTGACTGTGGGCGTCTATCCCATTAGGATCGCATTCGACTCGACCAACGGGCACCTCTACGTGGCGAACGAGGGTTCAGGCACGGTCTCGGTCATCGAAGGCTCGACCAACACTGTGGTCACTAATGTGACTGTGGGCACCAACCCGGAAGGAGTTGCATTCGACCCGACCAACGGGTACCTCTATGTGGCGAACAAAGGTTCAGGCACGGTCTCGGTCATCGAAGGCTCGACCAACACTGTGGTCACTAATGTGACTGTGGGCAGTGAACCCTACGCAGTCACCTTCGACTCTGCCAACGGGGACGTCTACGTGACCAACTCGTATTCAAGATCAGTCTCGGTCATATCCGGGTCGACAAACACTGTGGTAGCTACGGTGGCTGTGGGCATCGGCCCTGATGGAGTCGCCTTCGACTCGACCAATGAGTGCGTCTACGTGGCGAACTACAGTTCGGACACGGTTTCCGTTATTACCCCCTCATCATCGACCTCGACCTCGTCCACGACCCCCACCACTTCAAAGACGCCATCGACCTCGTCCAAGAGCTCCACGACTTCGACCACAACATCGACCTCGTCCACATCCGGGAGTTCAGGGATTCCTGAGTTCCCGTACCAATATGTGGTGGCGATTGCTTTCATTCTCCTCCTTTCCGCATCCTACCTCGTGGTTCGGCGCAACATGCCAAGACGGGGCGACCATTCCCACGATGGTTCAGCCACGGCCTGATTCCAGTCAGCCTGATCCCGAAGAGCCATGACCAGAGTAGACCGGGGGCACGTGAGGCTAGCGGCGTGGTTGGCCGTCACGCTTCTCCTGATTTTCACTATCTACTCTAACCAACTGGCAATCCTGACATCGGGGCTCAACAACCTGCTTTCGTCGACCCTGGGAACCGTGTTCCCGGCCTACCCCTTCCTAGCCCTCCTTTTGCTCCTCACGGCGCTTCGGTGGAAGGACTTCCACAAGGTGCTCCTGTCAGAGCGGGGCCTGAAATCGAAGCCCGTGACCAGATTGGCAGGCTTGGCGCTCATCCTTCTGCCGGCAGCCCTCTGGACCCTCTTCTTCGGTCAAGGGGGACCGACGGCCTACCTCGCGATGGAGATGTCCGCCTCCTCGTTCGTGCTGGTCGCGTACGGCGCTCTGCTGGCGATAAACCCGTCGATGTGGAGGATAATGCTACCCTACGCGTCCTTGTGTGCTCTGGGACTGGTTTCGCCACTTTTCATGGTGAATACTCTCGGGGCGCCGCTGGCTGCCCTCTCCAGCTACTTGGCTGCCGGAATCACCAACGCCCTCGGGCTTCATGTGGCATGGCAAGGCGTGTCGTTCGGGTTCGTATCGACGACCGGGGAGACAATTAGTTCCGTCGTGACGCCCGCTTGCTCGGCGGCCTACTCCATCACCATCTACCTGGGTCTGCTCGGTCTGATGTACCTTGACATGGGGACGAGCTTGACCACAACCGCGAAGTTCGCGATCGCCGGGGTGGCCGTTATCCCCGTGCTCAATTCGGCGAGAATCGCGCTTATGATCTGGTTTGGTTTCGTAGATGGCGCGGCGGCTTTCTGGAGCATCCATGACTGGCTCGGTTACACCATTTTCTTCGTCTTCTACATAGCGGTCCTGGCGGCCTACTCTAGAGCAGAAAGACCATTTTCTAGCAGCCCACCCACCGCGGCTTCTTAGCAACCCATCCACCTCGTATTCTTCCACAAGCTCCATGAGCAGCAGTTCCTCTGACTCGACCAGTACCGTGACCTCCCATACCACGACTTGCACGGCGGCGGGGGTTCTCGTTGTTGTGGTCGTCGTAGCCGCCATTGTTATACTGGCCAGAGGGTGCAAAGCAAGGTAGACCCTCTACTTTGTTCTAGCTTACCAGAGTCATTGGAATCCACTTTTCGAACCCATTTGGGGGCGAGTCCCACAGCGAGTGCCCCTCGCTCAGGTCTGCGCGCGCCGGACACAAGAATGCTGGTTGAGAACGCTTGCCGGACCTGAGCGCAAGAACTAACCCATTGGCTGCCGTCGAAGGAGACCTCTTGGGGGCACAGTATATTAGGGGCTGCCCACACAAATCCGTTTGGCGATTCACGATGGGAAGACGCCTAATCATGGGGACCGTTGTGGCCGTGGCGGCCGGATTTCTTGTTATCTTCATGCTACTCCCGGTCCTCTCTCCTGCGAGCGCCATGGACCTCCCCTACCACCAGGGTATGAGCGCCCCCTACGCCTACGGAAGCTGCAGCTACTTCCAGTTCAATCTCGGCAAGCCAGCCCTGATTACGGGCGCCTTCGCGACGAACAACAGTGCGACCTTCTTCGTCACCTTGGCGGCCCAGAGCTATCCGGGAGATGGAGGATGCCTGAACGCCCTCGGTTACTACTACTCCACAGGCAGTGTCCGGGAGTCTTCGGTGAACTTCACACTCGCGCCCGGGACCTACTGGGTCGGGTTCGCCTTCACCAACCGGACCGGGGGTCAGACTTGGCTCAACATCACGAAGGGGTTCGTTGCAACTTACATCCCCACTTTCGTTGATTACGGCCCGGTGTGTGTGTCGATCTCGTGTCATCAAAGTTACCGGGGGGCCGAAGCACCAAACGGTGCCGAGTAGCCCGCACCCGATGCGCATCGTTAGCCGAAGCGAGCCCGGCGGGACTCGCCCCCAAATGGGTCCGGAAAGTGGATTCCAGTCGTCTTTGAAGAAGAGGGGCGAGACCGCCCAAGTCCTTGGACACTCGGAGGGGTTGCAGTCGGACGCTCGATTCGCTGGTGCTATTGCTCAGGCAAGCGCGCGCCTACCCACCATCAATCACAGACTTTGCAGAACTCACTACAAGTTGTTCATAAGGCATATATATGAAAAGAAAGGGCGTTGAATAAATGAGGACTTTGAAATGAGTGAAAAGGTAAAGACTACGGCCAGTCGCAACATGCATGCCACTATTCTCGGTGTGATAGGAATAATCCTAGTGATCGTTGGAATAGCAATAGCAACTATCCATAGCCATCTGCGAGGCTCAGGTCTAGGCACCGCCGCAATTGTACTAGGCGCCGTGCTGCTGGTCATTGCTG
>Ga0181533_1004535_pt1 | contig 14106 bp, 16 predicted proteins | sample PEATcosm2014_Bin_45_FD_119772 | JGI IMG/M metagenome (GOLD analysis project Ga0181533, IMG submission 119772) | Peatland microbial communities from MTU Mesocosm Facility, Houghton, MI, USA - PEATcosm2014_Bin11_60_metaG | ecosystem: Environmental > Terrestrial > Soil > Wetlands > Peat | place... | reverse complement strand
GCACGCCCTCGCGGATCAGCTTGGTCCATTCGAACGCCTGCATTCCGACGAAGGAGGCGCCGAAGGCGGCGGTCACGAGCATCAAGACGGCGGCTTTGACGCGGTCGCGCGCGTAGCCGAAATTGACAGCCATCGCCATCGTGCCGCTGCTGGTGATCAGGATGAACGTCATGATGGCGATAAGGATGAGCGGAATTTCCTTGCCATTGATCGTCAGGGCGAAGACCTCGCTCGGATGCGGCCAGGGAACCGTCGTCGACATCCGCGCGGTCATGTAGGAAATCAGAAAGCAACTGAAGATGAAAGTGTCGCTGACGAGGAAGATCCACATCATGGTCTTGCCCCAGGAGGCGCTCTTGAACGAGCGCTGATCCGAGGACCAATCGGCGATCACCCCCCGCAATGGCGCCGCGCTCTTTTGAGCATGCCGCTCGTTCGTCAAGGCCGGCTCCGTCGTCATGGGTTTCATCCCCTCTCTTTAGGAAAGCAGCCGACGGCAAATGACGCCGAAACTATCGGCCCAGCCCGCGAGCATCGCGAACAGCAGCAGCCAGACGAACAGCAAGAAATGCCAATAGATGGCGCAGAGTTCCAAGCTAGAGGCCAAACCGGCGATGTCACGCCCGCTCCATGCCTTGTGGGCCGTTCGGGCGAGCGCCGCCAAGCCGCCGACAAGATGCAGCGCGTGCGTTCCGGTCAGCAGATAGAAGAAGGCGTTGGCGGGGTTGCTCGAAGCGTAAAGCCCTCGCGCCGCCAATTCCCGCCATGCCCACAACTGGCCGAGCAGGAAAAGCAACGCGCATCCGCCGCCGACGACCAGCCAGGTCTTGACGCCGTCGGTTTCGCGCTGACCGGCGGCGCGTTCCGCCAGATGCAACGCGAGGCTGCTCGCGATCAAGACGGCCGTGTTGAACCACAAAATCCCGGGAACCGGCGGCGCCTGCCAGTCCGGCGCGTCCATGCGCATGAAGAACGCCGCGCACAGAAGCGAGAACAGGCAGCCGGCGACAGCGAGAAAAACCCCAAGGCCCACTTTCGCCGCGGGCGGGCGCGGCAAAAGCTCCGCGCCGGGGAAGTCGACGATCTCGCCTTCCTCCGCGAAGGATGATCGCAGCACGCCCTGCTTTATAAGCCACCATAGAGCGATGGAGGCGATCAGGACGAAGAACAGGCCCATCACGCTCATGGCGAGTGCTCTCCCTTCAAGGGCGGCGCGTTCTGCGGCAGGAAATCCTCCGGAGCGCCTGGAACGCTATAGGCGTAGGCCCAGCGATAGACGATGGGCAGTTCCTTGCCCCAATTGCCATGACCGGGCGGCGTCTCCGGAGTCTGCCACTCCAGCGACGTCGCGCGCCACGGATTGCTTCCCGAGGGCTTGCCGTGGCGCAGACTCCAGAACACGTTGAAGAAGAAGATCGCCTGCGCGGCGCCGACGATCAGCGCCGCCATGGTGATGAAGATGTTCAGCGCGGCCGCGGAATGGGGGACGAAGGCGGTCTCGCCAAGTTCATAGAAGCGGCGCGGCACGCCGAGAACGCCCAGATAATGCATCGGAAAAAAGATCGCATAGGCGCCGAGGAAGGTGATCCAGAAGTGGATCTTGCCGAGAGTCTCGTCGAGCATTCGGCCCGTGATCTTCGGATACCAGTGATAGATCGCGCCAAAGATCACCAGAACCGGCGCGACGCCCATCACCATATGGAAGTGAGCGACGACGAACATCGTCGCCGACAGGGGCACGTCGACGATGACATTGCCGAGATAAAGGCCGGTGATTCCGCCATTGACGAAGGTGACGATGAAGCCGAGCGCGAACAGCATCGGCGTCGTGAAATGAATGTCGGCGCGCCACAGGGTGAGAACCCAATTATAAACCTTGATGGCCGTGGGAAGGGCGATGGCCAGCGTCGTCACCGCGAAGAAGAACCCGAACAGCGGATTCATGCCGCTGACATACATATGGTGGCCCCACACCACCATGCTGAGAACGCCGATCGCGACGATCGCCCAGACCATCATGCGGTAGCCGAATATATTCTTGCGCGCGTGCGTGCTGATCAGATCGGACACGATGCCGAAGGCGGGCAGCGCGACGATGTAGACTTCCGGATGGCCGAAGAACCAGAACAAATGCTGGAACAGGATCGGACTGCCGCCGTTGTATTTCAGATGCTCTCCACCCTCGACGATGCCGGGCATGAAGAAGCTGGTGCCGAGCGTGCGGTCCAGCAGCAGCATGACGCAGGCGACGAAGAGACCGGGAAAGGCGAGCAGCGCCATCACGGCGGCGGCGAAAATGCCCCAAACGGTCAGAGGCAATCGCATCAAGGTCATGCCGCGCGTGCGGCCTTGCAGCACCGTCACGACATAATTCAATCCGCCCATCGTGAAGCCGACGATGAACAGGATGAGCGAGGCGAGCATCAGAATGATGCCAAAATCATTGCCCGGCGTGCCGGACATGATGGCTTGCGGCGGATAGAGCGTCCAGCCGGCGCCCGTTGGACCGCCGGGCACGAAGAAGCTCGCCGTGAGCACCAGCGTCGCGAGCAGATAGACCCAATAACTCAGCATATTGACGTAAGGGAAAACCATGTCCCGCGCGCCGACCATCAGCGGGATGAGATAATTGCCGAAGCCGCCGAGAAATATGGCGGTCAGCATATAAACCACCATGATCATTCCGTGCATGGTGACGGCCTGGTAATAATGGCTCGCGTCGATGAACGGGATGGCGCCGGGGAACGCCAGTTGCAGTCGGATCACCCAACTCATCACCAGCGCGACCAGTCCGATCGCGATCGCGGTTCCGGCGTATTGAATCGCGATGATCTTCGCGTCCTGACTGAAGACGTAATGCGTCAACCAACTTTTGGCGTGATAAAGCTCGACGTCTTCGACCTCGGCGGGCGGCGGAAGAACATTCTCCTTTTCCCCTAGCGTGGCGTCGGTCATTGATCGCTTCTCCTCTCGCCTTGCTTCCCGCCAGTCATATCGTTGATAGCGCCGCGCTCATTGAGCCGAGGCCCGTCGGTCGTGAGCCGCCTCGCCCCTTCGCGATTGCGCGAAGGTCTGCCGCGCCGCGAGCCAGGTCTTGAATTCATCTTCCGATTCGATGACGACCTTGGCGCGCATCTGCGGATGCCCAACGCCGCAGAACGCGGCGCACAGAATCTCGAACTCGCCGATCTTCGTCGGAGTGAACCAGAAATAGGTGACGATCCCCGGCACCAGATCCATCTTGGCGCGGAACTCCGGCACGTAGAAATCGTGCAGCACGTCGATGGAGCGCAGCAGCATTTTGATTGGTTTGCCGATCGGCAAATGCAAATCGTCGTTCGAAACCAAAATGTCGTCCTGCCCGCGCGGATCGTTCGGATTCACGCCGAAGGCGTTATTGGAATCGATGAAGACGACGTCGGAGGAGCCCATTCGATTGTCGGCCCCGGGAAAGCGAAAGCTCCATTGCCATTGCTGGCCCATGGCCTCGACTTCCATCGCCCCTTCGGGAACGTTTATGAATTGTCCCCACACGAACAAGCCCGGCGCCAAAAGCGCGACGACGGCGATCGTGGTGCCGATAGCGAGCCAGCCTTCAAGCTTCTGGTTTTCGGGCTCGTAGGCGGCGCGGCGGCCCTCCTGGTGACGGAAGCGGAACAGACAATAGGCCATGAACAATATGACGGCGACGAATCCCGCCGCCGTGATCCAAAACGTCGCCCCCATCATATTGTCGATGTAACCCCAGTTCGAGGCGATCGGGGTCATCCGCCAGGGGCTGAGAAAGTGGAACAACAGCGATGCGGCCACCACCGCCACCATGATCAGCGCGACCAGCATTTTTCGTTGCCTCCGAAAAGAGGATGAAGCGGACGGCCAGTCTGTCTTACATTAATATGCAGTTACGCACGAAAATTGCGTTCCGTCAAAAGGGCGCCGCCACTCGTGCTTCCGAAAACCGGAAAATAGCGGGCTCTCTCGCCAGAAGGACAAACGATCCAACGCCGCAGCCAAGCTAAGGCCACGGTTCTCGGCGACCCGGCGGGCGCTTTGGAAAGAACTCCGCCGGCGCCAAGACGCCTTGCCTTTTCGCGAAGCCGCGTCGTTATTCGAGCGCATCCGTCAGCACAACGCCGCAGAAGGCTCCGAGAACCGCGCTGGCTATAGCGCCGGGAAACCCGATCACGGCAAGACCGATGGAGCCGCCGATCAGGGCTCCGACGACGACAAGCGCGACCGCGCCCGCCGAAAGGGCGCCCTCCTGGAAGATTTTAGGCATGGACCGTCTCCCCTTTGAGCGCGACGCATCGCGAGGCACTTCTTTGGCTTCTGTTTCGCCAACTAGAGCGCTTCCAGGGAATGTGAAGCCGCAACGAGGAATTATCGCAACACCGGGTAAGGCGTGGCCACGAAAACAAAAAAACCCGCCGCTGGGCGCGGCGGGCTTGTGATTTTTCGTCTATTGCGCGGGTTACGCCGCGGCGGCCGGCAGCGCGGCCTTCGCCTGCGCGACAATGGCCGCGAAAGCCGCCGGCTGGTTGATGGCGAGATCCGACAGAACCTTGCGGTCGATCGTGACGCCGGCCTTGTTCAGCCCGTCGATGAAACGCGAATAGGTGATGCCGAATTCGCGCACGGCGGCGTTGAGGCGCTGGATCCATAGACCGCGAATCGTGCGCTTCTTGGCCTTGCGGTCGCGCGTCGCATATTGCATCGAGCGATCGACGGCGGCCTTGGCGGCGCGAATGGTGTTCTTGCGGCGGCCGTAAAAGCCCTTGGCGGCCTTAAGTGTCTTCTTGTGCTTGGCGTGGGACGTGACGCCCCGTTTGACGCGAGCCATGATCGAACTCCTTGCAGAAATCTTGCGTTATGTCGCTTGCGGAGGATTCTTGCCGGCTCAGCCGTTCGGCAAGAAATACTTCTTGATGTTGTCGCCGTCTGTCTTGAACAGAACGGACGTCCCCCGCAGATTTCTGATCTGCTTGTTCGTGCGCTTGATCATACCGTGGCGCTTGCCCTTTTGGGCGTAGACCACCTTGCCGGTGCCGGTGATCTTGAAGCGCTTTTTCGCGCCTGATTTGGTCTTCAACTTGGGCATTTTGCTCTCCTGGGCTTTGAGCCCGTTAATTTTTCGCGCGCCGAAAGCCTTTCGGCGATGTTTGACGCGCGCTCGCTTGAGCGAAAAAAACCGCCCCGGCAGCCCATCACTGGCCGGGCGGTTTAGAGTGGCGCTTATAGGCCTAGCCCGGGGCAAAAAGCAAGAGAGGCGCGCCGCGCTTTCATGGGGGCGCGTTGAATTTTCGAATCGCCCCCGAATGGTTGGGACGATGACGGTCGGCGAGCGGCTATGGCTCGGCGAGCCCTAATTCGCGCAGCTTTCTCTTGGTTAGACCTAACGAGACGATGCGATGCGATTGACGAATATGGTCTCTCAATTCTTCGTCCGAGAGCCCCGGGTCGGCATAATGCTGGATCCATTTCATGCCGCGAGACGCGAGATATGGCGCCGGGCGCAGACCTGGCCGCTGTTTCAGCATTTCATATGAAATATCGCTCGTCTTGAAGGTGAAGGCCGGTCCGCCGTCCTCCCAACCACCAATGGCGAAAATCTTGTCGCCAACTTTCCATACATGCGATCCTCCCCATTGGACCACATAGCTTGCGGCTGGAAGGTCGCGGCAAAACCCGTTGAAGTCGTCGTAGGTCATTCGTCGTCCAAGGTCGACGCCCCCGCGCGGAGCCGAAGCGACGCTAGTCGATCTTCACGATTTTCGCTTTTTCGTGAATGGCCTCGAGCGTGTCCCCGACGCTCTTGCCGAGCAACGCCGTGGCGAGCGGCGCGACATGGGGCAGCAGACCGTTCGCCGGGTCCGCCTCGTCCTCGCCGACGATCTTAAAGGAGAGTTTCTCCCCATTGGCGAGTTGGAGCTCGACGCGATGGCCAAAGCGCACATGCGATTTGTCGACGATCGGATGCACGATCTCGGCGCTGCCCCGGCGCGCGGTCCAATAGCGCAGCTCGCGCTGGGCCAAGGCCAGCGCGTGCTGGTCGTCGGTGGCGGTCGCCTGCTCGAGTTCGACCTGCTGGCGCGCCAGCTCCGCCTCGATTCGCACATAGCCCTCCGGCGTCACCAGATTGCGGTATGGGCTGATCGGACGGTCCGCGATGTCCTCGCGCACGATGTCGTCCTGTTCGCGAATGAAGGCGCTGCTCATGACTCTCTCTCGCTTTGATTTATCTCAATAAGCGCGGGACTTACGATGCTCGTGCTTATGACAATGGGACTTCGGCGCCGAAAGCGCAATATGGCGAGACGCCTCATCGTTAGAGGAGAGTTATCGAGAGGACTTCGCTGGATCGGTTTGGAGCGGCGCCGCGCGATCGAGGAAGCGCATCGCAAAATGGGCTACAACCCCAAATCCTCCGGCGTCTTCACTTCGCCGCCGCGCATCCCGTAATTATTCCGCGACCACAGCTGCTCATGCGCGTAATAGAGCGCGAACTTGCCCAGCGCTTCCGTCGCGGTGATCGCCAGCGCGAGGCCGACGTCGCGCGTAAAGCCGAACACGACGATGAAGGTCAGCAGGCTGCCCAGCACGCGCCAGGACAGCGCCTTGGCGAGGCTGCGCCGGCGGGTTTGCAGCGGCGCCGTCGGCGGCGTCGGCAGGCCTTCCATCGAGGAATAGCTCGCCTCCAGCAGCGCGGGCGCGCCGCGTTCCGAGTTTTGCGCCGACGTCACCATGCCGACCGCGACCGTCTCGTTGGTGATGCGGTCGATCAGAATAAAGCCGCCGGTCTCGCGGTTTTCGACGTAAGGATCGCAGACGACGACCGAGTCGAGCGTCAGCTCCGCCTCGCCAATCGCGTTGAAGGCGAGCGTCTCGTCCGCCGCGAGCAGGGGCGCCGCGAGGCCGGTTTCGATCTCGATACGCGCGGTGACAGCCGCGATGCTCGCCGGCGTCGTCTTCGCGCCGATCTTTAGGAGATAGCTCTTGCCGAGCACGAGCGGCTCGCGCACCAGCCAAAGGAGCTTCGCCCGCAAACGGTCGCCGACCTTGGCCGGCGAGACCGGCGAACACAGAAGATCGCCGCGTGAAATGTCGATTTCCTCGGCGAGCGTCAGCGTCACCGACTGGCCGCACACGGCGCTCTTGAGATCGCCGTCCGCCGTGACGATGCGCGCGACTTGCGTGTCGCGGCCGAGCGGCAGAATGCGCACGATGTCGCCGGGCTGCACGTTGCCGCCGCAGATAAAGCCCGAGAAGCCCCGGAAATCATGGCTCGGACGGTTGACCCATTGCACGGGATAGCGGAAGGGCGCGATGATCGAGCCGTCTTCGAGCGCGACGCTTTCGAGATATGAAAGCAGGGGCGGCCCGTCGAACCAGGGCATTCTGGCGCCCGCCTTGACGAGATTGTCGCCGTCCTTGGCGACCAGCGGCAGCACATAGATCGACACGAAGCGCAAATGCTCGGCGAAGGCGCGAAAATCCTTTTCGATCTGGCGAAACACCTCTTCGCGGTAGTCCACGAGATCCATCTTGTTGACCGCGACGACGACGTGGCGCACGCCCAGCATCGAGACGATCACGCTGTGGCGTTGCGTCTGCGCGAGAATGCCCTTGCGCGCGTCGACCAGCAGCACCGCGAGATCGGCGGTGGAGGCGCCGGTCGCCATGTTGCGGGTGTATTGCTCGTGCCCCGGCGTGTCGGCGACGATGAACTTGCGCTTGTCGGTCGCGAAATAGCGATAGGCGACGTCGATGGTGATGCCCTGTTCGCGCTCGGCGGCGAGGCCGTCGACGAGCAGCGCGAAATCGAGTTCCTCGCCCTGCGTGCCGTGCTTCTTCGAGTCCTTTTCGAGCGTTTCGAGCAGATCGTCCTGCGCGAGGCCGGCGTCGTAGAGCATCCGGCCGATCAGCGTCGATTTGCCGTCGTCGACCGAACCGCAGGTGATGAATCGCAGCAGCGGCTTTTCGGCCGCGGGACGATGGGAGGTCGTCTCCGGCGTTGGCGCGGGTCCGCCGTGCATTTAAAAATATCCTTCTTGTTTCTTCTGTTCCATCGAGGTCGCGCCGTCGTGGTCGATCAGCCGCCCTTGCCGCTCGGACGAGCGGCTCACGCGCATCTCCTCGATGATCGCATCCAGCGTCGTCGCCGTGCTCTCGATCGCGCCGGTCAGCGGATAACAGCCGAGCGTGCGGAAGCGCACCATCTTCTGCTCCACGACCTCGCCGGGCAGCAGCTTCATGCGGTCGTCGTCGACCATGATCAGCGAACCCTCGCGCCGCACCACCGGGCGCGGCTTGGCGAAATAGAGGGGCACGACGGGAATGTTTTCGCGCGCGATATAATCCCACACATCGGCCTCGGTCCAATTGGACAGCGGAAACACCCGCAGGCTCTCGCCCGGGCCTTTGCGCGCGTTGTAAAGGCGCCAAAATTCGGGGCGCTGGTTCTTGGGATCCCAGCGATGCTGCGCGGTTCGGAAGGACAGCACGCGCTCCTTGGCGCGCGACTTTTCCTCGTCGCGCCGCGCCCCTCCAAACGCCGCGTCGAAACGCCATTTGTCGAGCGCCTGTTTTAGCCCTTCGGTCTTCATGATCTCGGTGTGCAGTTTCGATCCATGCACAAAGGGATCGATGCCCATCTCGACGCCGGCGGGATTGATGTAGACCAGCAGTTCGACGCCCAGCTCCTTGGCGCGCTGGTCGCGAAAGGCGATCATTTCCTTGAACTTCCATGTCGTATTGACATGCAGCAGCGGAAACGGCGGCTTCGAGGGATAAAACGCCTTCATCGCAAGATGCAGCATGACCGCCGAATCCTTGCCGATGGAATAGAGCATCACGGGACGTTCGCATTCGGCGACGACCTCGCGCATGATATGGATGCTCTCGGCTTCGAGCCGGTCGAGATGGCCGAGCTTGCGGATCGCGAGCGAACTCATCGCGCGGCCTCGTCAGTTGTCGCGGACTCACCTGTTGGCGCGGGACCGCGTCGCAACACGCCATCCTCGCCGACATGCAGGCCGCATTCCTTCTTGGCGTCTTCCTCCCACCACCAGCGTCCGGCGCGTTCGTTCTCCCCGGGTTGAATCGCGCGCGTGCAGGGCGCGCAACCGATGGAGAGAAAGCCTTGCGCGTGCAGTTCGTTCACCGGCACGTCGAACTCCTCCGTCGCGGCGACGATCTTCTCGCGGCTGTAATCGATCAGCGGATTGACCTTGAGCAGCTTGTGGCCGGCGTCGAATTCCACGAGGTCGAACGCGCCGCGCTCACTGGATTGATCGGCGCGCAGTCCGGTGATCCAGGCGGACGCGCCCGCCAGCAGCCGCGTCAAAGGCTCGACCTTGCGCAAATGGCAGCAGGCCTTGCGGTTTTCGACCGATTTGTAAAAGCCGTTGACGCCATTGTCGCGCACCCAGTCCTGCAAGGGCTCGGCTCGCGGATAGACGGCGGCGATGCGACGGGCGTAGCGCGCCTCGGTACGCTCCCACAATTCGTAGGTTTGCGGGAACAATCGGCCAGTGTCGAGCGTCGTCACTTCGATGTCGAGGCCCCGTGTGAAAATCACATGGGCGATCCACTGATCCTCTATGCCGAAACTCGTCGTGAAGACGATGCGGCCCGGCACGAATTCGCGCACCAATTGCAACCGATGATCGAGATCGAGCGGCGCGAGGCGCGGCCCAAGCACGTCGGCGAGCGACGGTTTCATGATGTCGCCTTTCTCCGGCGTTCGAGGATCGAACTTCGCACCCCATAGCCTTCTTGATAGAATTCGCTATAGGCGCCAAGCGCAGCGCGCCATTGCGCCTCGTCCTGCCGCGCGGCGAGATCGGTGGGGATTTCGATGGTGTCGAAGCCGCATTGGCGCGCGTGAACGGACTGATCCGCGACAAGGCGCCCGCTAGCGCGCAATTCGCCGGTGAAGCCCGCGCGCCGCAACAGCCGCGCCAGCGAGAAGCCGCGCCCGTCGGCGAATGACGGAAAGGCGACGGAGATCAAGGCAAGGCGCGAAAAATGGGGCGCCAGTGCAGCCGGATCGGTCGTATTGGCGACGACGACGCCCAGCGGTCTGTCGGCGGGCAGGGCCGCGAGCGCCTCTCCAAGGCGCTTTTGCGAGACGATGATCTTGCCGGCTGTAGGCAAATCTTCTTCGTCGGCGAGGTGACGCCAGTCGTTCTCGACGAAATTGCCGTCAGATATCAGCGCCATCTTCGCCCTCCCGCCGCAGCACGTCCTTGAAGCGGGCGTGGCCCAACCGCCGCCATGTGTCGATGAAACGCTCCTCGCCGCGGCGCTCCGCGAGATAGAAGTCGACAAGGTGTTCGATCACGTCGGGCACTTGATCGGCGGAGACGCCGGGGCCGAGCAATTCGCCGATCGAGGCCGCGAGCGAGGGGTCGCCACCCAGCGTGATCTGGTAGGATTCCTGGCCCTTTTTTTCGAGCCCGAGAATGCCGATCGCACCGATGTGGTGATGACCGCAAGCGTTGATGCAGCCCGAAATCTTTATCCCGAGCTTTCCGATCAGGCGTTGCCGTTCGAAATCCGCGAAGCGGCGGGAAATCGCTTGCGCGATCGGGATCGAGCGCGCCGTCGCCAGCGCGCAATAATCGAGGCCAGGGCAGGAAATGATGTCGGTCAGCAGTCCCGCGTTGGCGGTGGCGAGCCCCGCCGCGTCGAGCGCCCGCCACAGCGCGAAGAGGTCGTCTTTCTTCACATGCGGCAGGATGATGTTCTGCTCGTGGCTGACGCGCAATTCACCGAAGCCGAATTTCTCGCTCAAGTCGGCGAGCACGCGCATCTGCGCGGAGGTCGCGTCGCCGGGAACGCCGCCGATGGGTTTTAGCGACACGGTGACGATGGCGTAGCCCGGCGTCTTATGCGCCAAGACATTGACTTCCGCGAAGGCGTTGAACGCGGCGTTCGCGCGCTTGGCCTCTTCCAGCGCCGGGGACTCTTCCGGCAGGGACTCATAGGGCGGCGGCGCGAAAAAGCCGGCGATGCGCGCGAATTCCACTCCGTCGTGCTTGAACGGCGCGCGGTCCATCGCGCCGAACTCCGCTTCGACCTGCGCCCTGATCGCCTCGATGCCGGTTTCGTGCACGAGGATCTTGATGCGCGCCTTGTATTTGTTGTCGCGGCGTCCGAAGCGGTTGTAGACGCGCAGGATCGCCTCGAGATAGGCGAGCAGGTCCTCACGCGGCAGGAATTCGCGAAGGGTCTTGCCGATGAAGGGCGAGCGCCCGAGGCCGCCGCCGACGATCACTTCGTACCCGGGCTCGCCCTTGTCGTCGCGATGAATGCGCAGGCCGATGTCGTGCGCCTTGATGGCGGCGCGGTCATGCGTCGCGCCGGTCACCGCGATCTTGAACTTGCGTGGCAGGAAGCTGAATTCCGCGTGCAGGCTCGACCATTGCCGCAAGAATTCCGCCGTCGGGCGCGGGTCTTCCAGCTCGTCGATGGCGACGCCGGCGAAATGATCGGCGGTGACATTGCGGATGCAATTGCCGGAGGTCTGGATGGCGTGCATCTCGACATCGGCGAGCGCCTCCAAAATGTCGGGCACGTCGACGAGCCTCGGCCAGTTGTATTGCAGGTTCTGGCGCGTTGTGAAGTGGCCGTAGCCCTTGTCCCACTTGTCGGCGATGTCGGCGAGGCGGCGCATCTGGCGCGCGGTCAGCGTTCCATAGGGAATGGCGACGCGCAGCATGTAGGCGTGCAATTGCAAATAGAGCCCGTTCATCAGCCGGAACGGGCGGAACTCGTCTTCCGTCATCGCGCCTTCGAGGCGGCGGGCCACCTGCGCTCGAAACTCCGCCACGCGCTCGCGCACGAAGGCCGTGTCGTAAGCGTCGTAAAGATAGGTCGTCGTCGGCGCGTTGGAGCGCGCCGCCTGTTGCGGGTCATGCGCGGTCATCGTGGCTCTCCCGCCTGCGCCAATCGGGCCTGTTTGCCGAGATCGCGGCGCACGCTCGGCCCCTTGATCCGCATTTTTTCTCGATAATGCAACGGCTCCGGCGCGCCGCCCGCGCCAATCGCCACATCGGCGAGATAGACGTCGACGACGCGATTGGCGGCGATTTCGGCCTTGCCGCGCGCCTCCAGCGCCAGAGCCTCGTCGCTGTCGCGAGCGACGCTGGCTTGGCGATGATCGCGCGCCCAGCCCGATGGCCCAAGGAACAACACCTCGCCGTCGCGCAGGTCGCTGGCGAATAGAATTTGTGGATTTTTCAACTGCGTCATTACACCGCCAGGGGGATTGTCAGCCGCAACCCGTCCAAGTCGTCCGACCAAATGATTTGGCAAGAGAGGCGGGAGTTTTCGAAGATCAGCGGCAATTCGTCGAGCTTTTCCAGTTCGTCCTCCCGAGGCGGCGGAAGCTTGGCGACCCATTCTTGGTCGATGAGAACGTGACATTCCGCGCAGGCCAGCGCGCCGCCGCAAGTGTTGTCCATGCCTAGCCCGTAATCGCGCAGGATTTCCATCAGCCGCCAGCCTTCGACAGGCTCGATCGCATGCGTGACGCCCGCGCGATCCTCGACATGGATCACCGTCGTCGGTCCCTCCAAGCGCGCTTTCGCTTCGTGCATACGCCCGCCTCGTTTTCGCGCGCCGTCGCGCGAGAGCTCTCTTTCGCTGGCGCCATTTAATCTGATCGCACGGCCGCGCGAGCGGCGAATGTCCATTTTGAGAGATGTTACATACCCGTCGTCGGGCGAATGTCAATTCACTTTAGTAAAGCGCGATATTGTATTATATAACTTATAAAATTCGTGAATTACGCCAAGAGCTGAGTTGAAGCTTGGCGCGAGCCGTCGCTAGGTTGTAAATCAAATTTGTCAAGATTTCGGGAATCGCCCGTGCGCGAACGCCGCGCTGATGCTATAGGATCGCTCCATGACACGGAAACCGTTACGAGACCCAAGGAACCTTTCGTCGAACAAGGCCGAGGAAGCGCGCGAACAGCCCGCTCCGCAACATACGGCGCAAGAAGCGGGACGGAATATGAAGCCTTCAGTCATTATCATCGGGGCGGACAAGGGCGGCGTCGGCAAGACCACCATCGCTCGCGCGGTTTTGGATTATCTTGCAAACAATAATGTGATCACGCGCGCCTTCGACACGGAAAATCCACGTGGGACGCTGCATCGGTTTCATCCCGAGGAAACCGAGATCGTCGATCTGACCTCGACCGCCGACCAGATGAAGATCATCGACACCCTGGAAACGGCGCAAATCAAGGTGAGCGTAATCGACGTGCGCGCCGGCGGCTTGAGCATCGCGTTGCAGGCCCTGCACGACATGGGTTTCCTCGAGGCCGTGAAGGAAGGCGAGTTCAATTTCGTGGTTTTTCATGTGCTCGGCTCGTCCATCTCTTCGCTCGAGGAGATCGAGGAAATCGCGCCCTATGTCGAGGACGCGCAGTATTTTCTGGTCAAGAACCACGTCAACGACACGACTTTCTTCGAATGGGATCCGGTGACGCACCGCAAATATTTCGAGAAGGTGCAAACGGCCGGCGAGGTGATCATCCCAAAGCTCAACGAAATCGCCTATGAGCAGGTCGAGATCGCTGGGACGCCCTTCTCCACCTTCGTAGCCGACAAGACGGCGGAAGGCGACCAGGCCGGACATTCTTTCGTGCTGCGCGGCTATGTGCGCACCTGGCAGAACAAGATCGCTGATGAGTTCGACCGCGTGGGCTTGCTTGGCCTCGTGGCGCCGCTGGCGCCACGCGCGCCGGCCGCCACGCCGGGCAAACCCGGCAAAACCGGCAGGGAGCGTTGAACCGCCTCAGAGAAGGCAATCCCCCGGCGGTGGCGATGGCGCGATAGATGGCAGGACGAAGCGGCGACGTTTTTATAGTTTGTTCGTCCAGCGCCCGTGCTGGCGTAACGACCACGGCGCGCCTGCTCACCGATTATCGTCTGTTTTCGCGAACGCCAGTCGTGGGCTTCGACACCGATCCGCACGAGCCCCGCTACGGGGCGTTTTTTCCCGATCTCGTGAGGACGGTGGATGTTGGCGACATCAAGGGGCAGATCGCGTTGTTCGACAGTCTGCTGGCGCGGGATGGCGCCACCAAGATCGTCG
>Ga0181533_1004530_pt1 | contig 14127 bp, 11 predicted proteins | sample PEATcosm2014_Bin_45_FD_119772 | JGI IMG/M metagenome (GOLD analysis project Ga0181533, IMG submission 119772) | Peatland microbial communities from MTU Mesocosm Facility, Houghton, MI, USA - PEATcosm2014_Bin11_60_metaG | ecosystem: Environmental > Terrestrial > Soil > Wetlands > Peat | place... | reverse complement strand
CTGGACAGTGGATACCGTTGAATCGGCGACTCTGGACACCCAGCTTCGTTTTTTTGACGGCAGGGATATCTACGATAACCTTCTGCGCTTTTTTCTGGCTCATCGAAGTCACACACTATCGAAAATGGACGACTCCTTTTGTTGTTTTCGGTTTGAATCCAATCCTTATTTTTTCCTTTTCCGAACTCGGCAGAATACTGGCAAACAAGAAGGGTGTTACGCTGGAGGATGGACGCTGGCATTCGTTATGGGACTGTGTCTACAGGATGCTGTTTCTGAAAATTGCTGATCCGGTAAATGCGTCATTGTTATTCTCTTTAACTTATGTGTTTATTTTTTTAATTTTCGGTTATGTTATGTATCGTAAAGGCTGGATTGTAAAAATCTAGTCCCTTAACTAAATTGAGGGTATCCATTGTGAAACGCAGAGTTACTATTATTATGTACCATTTTGTAAGGGATCTTGAGAACTCACAATATCCGGAAATAAAGGGCCTGACTTTGAGCAATTTCAAGGAACAGATTGCTTATATCAAGAATTACTATACACCGGTCAAAATGGAAGATCTCATCGAGGCTGTCAAGTCAACTGACGCGGAACTTCCCTCCAATGCTGTATTGCTGACCTTCGATGACGGCTATATAGATCATTTTACCAATGTGTTCCCGGTGCTCGATAGATACGGGATACCGGGGTGCTTTTTCCCTCCGGCAAAGGCAATCACGGAGTATCGGGTGCTTGATGTTAACAAGATCCATTTCATTCTCGCATCGGTTGAGGACAAAACACGAATCATCCGATCAATTTTTGCCGATATCGAAGAGAACCAATCCGAGTACGCTCTTGAACGACCCGAATCCTACTATGAAAAACTGGCGCTTCCAAGCCGCTACGATACGGCAGAAGTCATGTTCATCAAGAAGATACTGCAAAAAGCCCTGCCGGAAGATCTCAGGGCAAGGATGGTGGACAAGCTGTTCGCGGAGTTCGTTACTCGCGACGAGGCGGCCTTTGCCAAGGAATTGTACATGAGCGTGGAGCAACTCGAATGCATGCAGAGAAACGGTATGCACATCGGAAGCCATGGCTATGACCACTACTGGCTGGACTCCCTCTCGAAGAATGAGCAGGAGAGGGAGATTCGGCTTTCGCTTGAGTTTCTGGGCAGGATCGGGAGCAACCTCGATAACTGGGTCATGTGCTACCCCTACGGTGCTTACAACAAATCATTACACTCCATTCTGCGGGAGAATGGTTGCCGGATCGGTTTGTCGACCCACGTCGATGTAGCCGACCTGGAGCACGAGGACCCGCAGGCCCTTTCGCGGCTGGACACCAACGATCTGCCGAAACGTAAGGATGCCAAGCCCAATGAATGGACCAGAAAGGTTATATTCTGACAGGAATGACTCCTGCATTATCATGGATCAAGAAAGGAACTGAAAACGTGAACTTAATGATGAAGATTCTGGAGGATCTGACGCCGCTTAACAGAGTGATCTGCTCGAGCGATTATGACAAAACCATCGACTACCTACAGGACATACATCCCTTCAAGGTCATCGAATACTCGTCGCGTGATGAATACAACGGTTGGGTGATACCGCCGAAGTGGGACGTGAAGGAGGCGAAAATAATCAAGGATGGCAAGGTCATATATGATGGGCAGTGGCATCCGCTTGCTGTAATCGCCATGTCCGCAGCCTTCCGCGGCAAGGTCGACCTCGCTGAATTGAAGCGGCACCTCCACTATGACCACCGCTATGACGACTCTCTGACATTCCATTTCCGGCAGCAGTTCAGAAGTTGGGACCGCACCTGGGGGTTCTGTGTCCCGAAGACCTTTTATGATAACCTCACGGAGGGTGAATACGAAATAATCATCGAAACCGAGGAAGATGAAGGTGTTTTGAAGATTCTCGAATTCACCCACCAGGGGACACTCGATGAGAGTATCGTCATCTGTGCCAACCTCGATCACCCGGGCGTAGCGAACGACGGTCTGGCCGGCGTGGTTGCCGGCATCGAGCTTATAAGGCGGCTCTCCGGTAAAAAAACCAAATACACATATAAACTGGTTCTCGCACAGGGTATCATTGGCTCGGAGTACTATCTCGGCAAAGAAAACGTTGAGGAGAGGAATAAGATCCTCGAATGCGTTTGCCTTTGGATGGTCGGCTCGCGCACGGGACTTGCCCTGCAGGAGTCGCGTGGGGCATGCTCTAACATCGAGCACACGATGGCCCGGACCATGAATGATCGGGGAATAGCATTCCGGCGTGGCGAGTTCGAGAGCATAATCATCAACGATGAGTACATCTGGGAGGCCTACGGCATCCCAACCTGCTCGTTGTCGCGTTTTCCATACCCGGAGTACCACTCGTCACGCGACAACGTTTCGATCATGAGTGAGGAGTGTCTTGAGGAGACTGTGAGGGTCCTTGAAGGAGCGGTGGAACTCCTTGAGGCAACTACACTTGTCCATAAGAAATTCGAGGGGAATATCTGCCTATCAAACCCCCGGTATGATCTTTACGTTGATCCAGGCCAAGTGGCTTTTGGCGATCACCCTGGTGCGGAGATAAAGAAAATGAGATTGCTCATGGATCTGATACCGACTCTCAACAGACGGAAAACCACAAGATGGATTGCAGAAAAGACAGGACTTTCTGAATCTATTGTTATTGAGTATTTGCAGAAATGGACCGATAAAGGATTGCTCGATTTGGGCTGATGATTCAAGGAATTTGCGAAACTCTCTTACTTTAAGGACTCTAATGTGTTCCTTTGTATATTTAGATAATTATTTGGCTAAGCAAAACTGATAATGCTGATATCCCTGATAAATAAAATGAAGGAATACAATTAATCATGAAAGTGTTATTAGTTGGAGATAACAGTACAAATATAAACTGGGGAGGGCGGGGTGGGAGCATGGCCCTTTTGAACATGCTGTCAGCAAAGTTCCAAATCTCAGGAATTATATCAGGAAATATTTTTTTGCTCGAAAAAGCAGGATTCGGATATGTCAATACACTGATGCCGCCAAGATACAATTGGATTTTTCTGTATTTACTCTCAAATCGTCAGCGAAGGAAGGTTTTTGATTTTTATATTCGCCTTGAAAAATGGCTGGGAGCAAAAGATTTTATAGCTCATGATCCGGCAGAGACTGTTGAAAATATTCTCCGCTTTAAAAGTAAAGTCGAGGAGATACAGGATATTTATGAAAAAGTTCAATATGCCGATGTTATTGTAATTCATGGCGAAGGTGACCTTGTGTTCACAACTCCGCCGAGAAGGACAGCTTTGTTTCTGTTGGGAATTGCAGAGTTGGGGCTTCACTTGAATAAAAAAGTGGTCGTTGCAAACACTATGATTTCAGATTGCCCTTCCAAAGGAAGAAATTTTGAAACTCTTGAATTTGCCCGACGCACTCTCTCGCGATGTGATGCTGTTATTGTTCGGGATTACCAGTCGCTTGAGTATGCGAACACGGAAATGCCGGCGGCCAATTGTAGCCTTGTCCCCGATTCGCTCTTCACCTGGTTCCCGATTATGGACAAATCCGGGGCGGAAATCCCAGCTAACGGGGATTTCATCATATCCTATCCGGAGAATAAGCATAGTTTTGGAAGGTTGGATTTTTCAAAGCCTTACATATGTATCGGCGGGAGTGCGATCGCCGGAGCGAACAGGGAAAAGTCGATAAAACATTTCACGATGCTCCTTTCAAAGATTCTGGAATTGGGGTATCCGGTCTACCTTGCCGAGACTTGCGTCGGCGATTCATTTCTTCAAACTATTGCAGAGAATGAAGGAGTGGGACTGATTCCGGGCAATACGGCTATATTTATGAGCGCTGCGATACTGGCGAATGCCATGCTTTTTGTTTCCGGCAGATATCACCCATCTATTCTTGCTTCGCTGGGTGGGACCCCATGCATTTTTCTTGGGTCAAGCGCTCACAAAATGCACAGCCTCCAGGGCCTTCTCGAATATGAGTACATACGCGAGTTTCCTGTTCATCCATCAAGCGAAGAAATGAATGAAATTCTGGAATTGGCAAAGACATATCTCCATCAGGGAGAAAATTTGAGAGAAAGAATAAAAGCAACTGCCTGGAAAAGATACACAGAAGCTATAAAATTGCCTGAAGTAATAATGCAGCAAATTAATTCTTAACTGCACCGTTATCACAAATAGATTTAGAGGGTACTGCAATGAATGTCTTTCTTATAACGGCTCCGTTTCAAGTTCTGAATGCTGTTGAAGCTATTCACCATTTCAATTTTGAAAACAATAAATTAATTATCTTGCTTATCGGATTGTTTAATAAGTCACAGTATGAAGGTATTATAGATAAGCATCATTGGCAAACCGTAAAATACGTAACGTTTTATAATTGCATTACGAAACGATCGATAAATTATGATTTCGGTGCAGTGAGACCTATAAATATATATGAAAGAACTCTGGAACTCTATTTAACTTTTTATCAGTTTATAAAGCGGAGGCGTATCGACAGATTAGCTGAATCTGTCGGCCTGGTAGACAATCTTATTCTGGGGAGTTACAGATCTGATTATGACCTTCATTTCAGACATTTCGCGAACAGAGTAAACTGCAAGGATATTTATGTTATAGACGTAGGAACAAATACTCTGGATTTTCAAAGAAAATCGGATGACTTAAATAAAAGCACGAAAAGTGATGAATTTGATGGGAAAAATACATTTAATAGATTTAAGAAAAGAATAAGAAAAAACTTCATTGATTGGGATGACATCGGTAAAAAACGGGTCAAGTTTTTTACATGTTATGATTGCGATGAAAGCGAACAAGACCAAGTGATAAAAAATAATTATAAGTATCTCAAATCCTCAATGCAGAGTTGCAGCATATCCGATGATGTAATGTTCCTTGGTGAATCATCGGTTGATGATGGACTGCTTTCTTTCGATGTGTATTTGGAATATCTCTCAAGGATAAAAACATATTTCGGTGAAAGTGATCTTGTTTATGTTCCACATCCACGAGAATCTGAGAAATACGTACAAATAATAAGAGAAAGTTTAAGGTTCAAGATCGAACGATTCAATGTACCGATTGAATACGCACTCCTTGCTGGAGGCAGAAGGCCAAGATGTTTAGCATCATTTTTTTCATCTGCACTCCAAAATTGTTCAGTTATATTCGGTGAAAGCCTCATCATTAAGTCTTTCCGTTTGAGAGAAGACCACCTATTAAAAGGCAAAGACATGGTTGATAGAATATATTCACATTTTGCATCTAAAAAAAGTGGAAATATTGAAGTCATTTTTGATTATTGATTTTTACATGTAGCTTCGAACCTTCACTAATAAAGCAGACCAAAGTTTTAGGCTAATTAATGGGACTCGGACGACAAATACTTAAACATTCTTCTGTTTATAGCGCGACAACTATTCTCGGGAAACTTGTGAGCTTTCTGATGTTGCCGATCTACGCACACATATTTAAGACAGAAGGATATGGCGTAGTAGGCATGATTGAAGCCGGTCTCGGTATTCTTACGGTTTTATTTATTGGTGGCTTTAACACGGGAATTATGCGCATCTATCATGAGCAGAGTGATGACAGGAAAAAACTGGCGCTCAGTACCGGTTTCCTTGTTGTATGGGGTCTGACTGTGCCTATCGTAATTTTTCCCATGATCTTCAGCGCTCCTATCAGTCAGCTCCTTATTGGTAATGCCAAATATTATCCCCTGATTTGTTTATCCCTGGTGTCTTTTGTATTCGATGTAACCAGTTCCAGTGCAAGTACGTACCTGCTCATAAATCACCGTTCGTTGCATTATTCCGCGATTGGAATTTTGAAGCTCTTTTTGGGACTTTCGTTAAACATTTGGTTGGTTATCATCCTGCATGTCGGACTTATAGGAGTTTTCATAGCATCCCTTGTGACTTCCTTTGTTGGCACACTCTTATTCCACATTTTATCCATAAAAGCAAACGGACTTGGTTTTGACCGGCATATCGCTGTCCAGTTGCTAAAGTTTCAATTGCCTATGATGCCAGGAGATATCATTGGTTTTATAGGTCGCCAGACAGAAAGAATACTAGTCCGAATCTTGATCGGACTTGACGGTGTGGGCGTCTTGGAAATGGCTTACAAGTTTCCACCTTTACTCAATCTTCTAATCTCAATACCATTTTCAATGACATGGCGAACCAAGAGCATAGAGATAGCAGAACAGAATGGAGCTCCGGAAATCATTGCGGATATGTTCTCTCGTTACCTGTTCATTATGATCTCTGCCGGCTTGATTATGGCAGTAACGATTCAGGATGTACTGATTTTGCTGACACCTTCCTCTTTCTGGGCATCAGCACGAATTGTACGGATAGAAATAATTACCACAATCTTAACCGGATGTACCACCTATCTGTCGTTTGGAATAATATACCGCAAGGAAATGAAGATTTTCTCATATATCAAATCAGTAGTTACTCCAGTTAAAATCGCATTTTCGTTCACGATGATCAGCACTTGGGGGCTCGCCGGAGCTGCTTATTCCGCGCTGATTGCAGAGGTTATCACCCTTGTCTGGATTATTCGCAAGGCCCAGGCCCTCTATAGGATCCCACTTCAGTACCGGAAAATAGTTGTCATGGTAGCAGGAGCCATTGTTATCTATGCAATGCTGAACGGCAATCATTATGAAGGATTTAAACCTGCTGTTTACGCTAGGGAGCATGTTTTGCCTGCTATTGCTGGCTTTTTGGGGTCAACCCCAGTGGGAGAATGGAAATCAGGCAAAATAATTAATCTGATCATGCTCAAGCAGGATCAAATGATTTCATTGTTCTTTAATGCGCTGTTCACTATATTGTTTATTGTCACAATGCCTTTCCTTCGGAAAATGTTTTTTTCCCATAAACCGAATGGAGTAAACCATGTGTAAGGTAAGTGTTATTATCCCGACCTACAATAACGCTCACTTCCTGCCGGAGACGCTGGAGAGCATCTTCAACCAGGATTACGACGACTATGAATTGATAGTCGTCGATGACGGCTCTACCGACAATACGAAAAAGCTTCTGGATGGCTATGGTGACAGGGTCATCTATCTGTATCAGGAAAATAGCGGCGCGTGTTCGAAGCCTAGAAACGAAGGGATAAAGATCGCAAGAGGCGAATATATATCCATATTCGATTCAGACGATATCATGAAACCCGAAAAGTTACGGCTGCAGGCTAACCTTTTGGACAACAACCCTGATGTTGGTTTCGTGTTCACCGATTTTTACGATTTTAGAGGTGATGTAGTTTCGAAAAATCATGTCGGGACATGCACAATTTTCAACAGTCTGAACAAGAAAAAGGTGGGATCTGATGGGTATATAATAGAGAAAACTGACGCCTACGAAACCTTGCTGAGTGAAAACTTTATAGGTGCTTCATCCATGGTGTTCAAAAAAAGCCTGTTTGAGGATATTGGTCCTTTCGATGAGAGCTTGGACAGCAGCGAAGATATAGATTTTACTTTAAGGGTTGCACGAAAATATGACATTGGCTTTATCGACAGGGCATGTCATCTGCGTAGATTGCATGACGGTAATATGACGACAAAAGCGGAAAAGATGTTTACCAGAAGCCTCAGGGTATTTTCTGGTCACCTTGCAGTACCAAAATCATCTCTGTCGCAACAGCGACTGATAGATAAAATTTTCGAACTTCACAGCTCTCTTGCCTACCATTATCGGGAAAACGCTCGATATCGCGATGCGCTGCGTGAATACAGGTCTGCTTTAAGCCTGAGGCCGTACCGTTTTAAAATCTACAAGGCAATGGTGAAATTTGCAATCATGGCACTTATAAAAGTCGGCAGATAGCACAGCACAGATTGTTCAAATCGAGTAAAAGGATCCGTTATGAAACAGCACAGAGTGAGTGCCATAGTAACCTGTTATAATTATGCTAAATATCTGGAGGGCTGTTTGATGTCCATCCTCAACCAGACTTACCAGGACTTTGAATTGTTGATTATCAATGACGGGTCCACTGACAACACGGACGAGGTCGTCGCCAGATTCCTGGATAATGAGAAAATCCGGTACATTAAACAGAACAACACAGGCCAGGCTATCGCCACCAACAACGGAATCATGGCGTCCTCCGGCGAACTAGTCGCTTTCCTTGACGCGGATGATCTCTGGGACCCCACCAAACTTGAAAAACAGGTCAGATTGTTCACGCGCGACACTATCGGTGTCGTCTACAGCCGAATCAAGTTCATGAACGAGGAAGGTTTACCTATCGATAAGGAATTGACAAAGAAATATTACACTCCCCGTTCTGGGTACGTGACTGATGCCCTTCTTTTCGATAACTTCATTCCCTACTCGTCAACAGTGGTTCGCAAAGAGTGTTTCGATAAATTCGGGATGTTCAACCCTGAATACAAGAACGGACTCGATTGGGATCTATGGTTGCGAATATCGAAAGAGTACGAATTTGCCTTTGTGGATGAGCCTCTTCTTACTTACCGGACAGGCCATCCGGGGCAATTGACCTCCAATATGGAGCGGAGCGTCCATTGTTCCGAACTCATTTTTGACCGGTTTATTGAGAGCAATCCCGGGATAGTACCCAAGAATGTGATTAGAAAGGCCTTGGCCTATTCTTACTGCAGTCGCGGCAATCTGCTTCGCAAGATCGATCGTAAGCAATCAACCAAGCTTTTCCTAAGCGCACTTGAGAAAAATCCCGCAGAGATTGGCGCATACGTGGGGTTGATAAAAAACATGCTGAGTATATAACTATGCGCTCGGCTGATTATTTGATCAGTGATTTTAATGAATGGATGTAGTTAAGTGTGTGGCGAATATGGTGGAGGTGTATGAACAATAACGTCTTCAAACCGTTAAAAGCTGATCTCTTATGTAACATGAACTGTCTTGATACGATATGAATCAAAATCTGACAATTGAACGTATTGCTGATGATAATCTGCATGCGGTCTGGGCCAGTTGTACTGAAATTGTTAGTAGTATGGCTTATCCAAGTTTTTTCTGTAGTGGGGACTGGTTAAAGGCCTCAGCGGAGAACCTTTGTTCTGCCGACGAGTTGTTTATACTTCTGGTAAGGCGTGATGGATGCGTTAGGGCCGTGCTCCCATTGGTCAGAAAGCGAAATGCGCTTGGAGGCAGAGACCTTCGTTTCCTGGGGACGGATTTTTATCCAGATCCGGTAGGGTTGATAAGTTCTCTGTCCGATCGGGCTGCTTGTGCCAAAGCGTTGCAGGACTATTTGATCGAAGTTCCTGGTTGGGACCGCTTTTTTCTTGATTGGGTTCTAGAAGATGAGTTGGTGGACTGGAAGCTTCCGGGCAAACCGATTTCTGTGGCACCATTCAAGGTATTGCCGCTAAGCTTTGCAGATCTGCTTGGAGAATTTAAGCAGAAAAAACGCTATAACCTTCGCTCCATGGTGAGAAAGTTTCTTGATGCCAGAGGTGAGCTTGTAACTTCGTCGGATGCGAATACCCATAACGTTTTTTTGGAAGCTTTGTTTACTCTGCATCGGAAACGAGCAACAGAGAGAGCAATTGAGAGTAGTATTGAAGACCCCCGAGTTCAGATGTTTCACAGACGGCTTGTGAAAGAGACTGAGAAAGTCCGTTTTTACGGGCTTAGCCTTGATCATCAATTGGTCGCTGTAATCTATGGCTTCGAGTTTGAAAACAGGTTTTTCTATTATCAGGTTGCCCATGATCCGGACTTTGGTGACCTGAGTCCTGGGTCGGTTCTGCTCTTTCTTGTAATTGAAGATTGCTGCTCGAGAGGGGTGATGGAATTTAATTTCCTCCAAGGCGATGAGAGCTACAAGGGTATTTGGACTGATGAATCACGGATACTATATCGATGTGTTCTTAAAGGGGGTACATGGCGTTCGCGGCTGCTCGATGCTGTAGAGCAAGCAAATGGATTCCGTAAAATCGCTTTGGGATGGATGGGCCGTGGGACTTAAAAGCAGGTTGTTCAAACACTATTTTCCGGAGGTTCTCGCTGCAGGTGCGTTTTATCGAATGCCCCCGTCTTCCGGGATTGTGCTGATGTACCACGAGGTACTCCCTGATGACATCTCGTTGCCGGCCTGGACAATTGTCAGGGAATCGAATTTCCGCTGTCAGATGAGTTATCTGCGGGCACATTTTGATGTCGTCAGTATCGATCATGCCCTTGAGAGGGTCGGAGGAAAGCATAATGCAAAAAGACCTTTTGCTGTTGTGACGTTCGATGATGGATACCAAGGCAATTTCAGCACCGTATTGCCGATAATGGAGGCGATGGGACTCCCATTCACTGTTTACGTAGCTACCAAGGCGATTGTAGAGAAGGAACTATATTGGTATGACCGAATTATTAACCTACTCAATGTCCAAGAAGATGTGCAACTGAAATTAATCTGGAATGATCATTCTGCATATTTCAGTATTCCTCAACGTGGAGAAAATCGTCGCTGGCGGGAAGTCCAGAAACTATTGAATCGTTTAAAGCTGATGGCGCTGGAAGAAAGAGAAAAGAATGTGAGAAACATCGCCGGTAAATTCAGCGGAATTGAGTCACCATTGAAAATGTTGAGTGAGGTTGAATTACAACGTCTTGCTGACTCGAGCAATGTCACTATAGGCTGCCATACACATACACATGAATTGCTGGATCAGCTTGAACCTATAGATGTTAGAGAGACTCTTCATATCGCTAACAAACATATTACCGAGCTAACTGGATGTCCACCCAGGCATTTTGCCTATCCAAACGGTAACTTTAATGATTGCGTTCTAAACCTGGTTCGTGAAGCTAAATATGCGTCCGCGGTTACCACCTTGCCGGGAATCTGGTCACACAAAGACAATCGACTAATAATCCCCAGAATTGGAATTGGACGATTTGACTCAATGGGACTTTTCAAGGCAAGAGTTTCAGGGTATCTTTAACAACCTTGCGCAGAATGGATCCCACGGTGCGGAAAATTCGAATTGCATATCTTATAGACACGATTGATTCCGACAAAGGTGGTACTGAGAAACAACTTTTCAATATCATCCAGCGGCTGAACAGGAATCTGTTTGAGGTTACTTTCGTTTGTCTATATGAATCTCCATGGATGACCCGGAATCCGTTACCATGTGAGGTAGTCGCCTTAGGGTATCGAGGTTTCCTGAAACCCAGCTTCCCTCTCGTGTTTCTGCGTTATCTGAGGCTACTGAGCGATCGACGGTTTGACTTGGTACAAACCTTTTTCGAGGATTCAATGTTTATTGGCTACCTGGGAAAGCTGCTAAGCAGTAACCGGCATGCCTTGGTAATAAGCCGGAGGGATCTGGGTTTGGGCTGCGATGAGCCTGTCTATCACTGGCTCTACAAAAAAATAAAGCCGTTCATTCTGCGGTCGGTTGACGGCGTTGCTGTCAACGCCCATGCCATAAAAGAACATATTATCAAACATGAAAACATTACACCTGATAAAATTACCGTCATTGGAAACGGACTGGACATCCCGATGCCTTCCATGGAGACGCCATCCCTGTTTCGGGATTATCGTGCTGACCTCTGGATAGGCATTGTCGCCAACCTGAAACCTGTTAAAAGGATCGATCTCTTGTTGCACGCCTTGGCGAAACTAAAGAATGACGACCAAAAGGTGATCAGGACTGTTGTCCTTGGAGATGACCGCTTGAAAGTGGAGTTGAAATACCTCGCCGAAACACTTGGGATCGCCGACAGAGTACATTTCGTTGGATCTGTTGCCAACGTAAGCGATTATCTTCACAATATCGATATAGGAGTTCTATGTTCCGACAAGGAAGGACTTTCGAATGCCATACTCGAATATATGGCATGCGGTCTTCCAGTGGTTGCAACCGCAGTCGGCGGCAACGTAGAGATGGTTGATGAAACAAATGGCATCTGTATCCCTGCAGGTGACGCTGCGGCTTTGGCAAATGCCATTTTCATGATGGCTGAATCCCGCAAGCTCCGGGAAAAACTGGGGGCGGAATCAAAGGAAAAAGTGCTGAAAACTTACACATGGGATAAAATTATGTCACAATGGGAAAGATATTACCTGTCCCTGTCGGAAAACATCACTTCATGAGGTAAGCCGATGCTGGACAGCAACATTTTGTCACCTTTACGACGCAGGTTGTTTGAACCACTTATGTACCTAGTGAACGGAAGCCCTCGCCTCCGCTACTGGAGGGAACTGGAACAGACCCAGTTTCTGCCTGAGGCAGAACTGCAAGATAGGCAACGGCAGCGACTTAAGGAGATGCTTCGGTACGTTTGGGAAAACAATGCGTTTTATCGCTCCAGGTTTGAACGAGCCGGTTTCACTCCGGATCTGATTCAGACTCAAGAAGCTATTGGAAGAATCCCTATTCTAACGAAGGAGGAGATCAGGCGGAATACTCCGCAAATAATCAGTCGTGACTTCGAGAAGGATGAATTGCTGCATTTCAAAACAGGGGGTTCCACTGGGAAGTCCCTTGATATTTATCTGACTGAAGATTGCAGCGAATTGCGGAACGCCTGCGCCCGGCGCCACGACCGTTGGACAGGCTGGGAGGCGGGTGAGCCAATAGCGGCGGTGTGGGGCAACCCTGAATTGCCTATCACTATCAAGGATAAGATGAAACAGTATTTGACGTATCCGTACATTTACCTTGATACCATGAGTGTCACCAAAGAATCGGTCAAGAATTTCGCAGATGAATGGGACAGGGTCAAACCAACTTTGCTATTCGGTCACGCCCATTCGATATTCGTTCTCGCTCAATTTGTTCGTGATATGAAGATTCAAAGCTTCAAGCCTCGTGGGATTTTGTCCACTTCCATGATGCTTATACCCCATGAGCGTAAAGTGATTGAGGAGGTCTTTGGAATCAAGGTGACAGATCGATATGGTTGTGAAGAAGTCAGTCTAATTGCATCTGAGTGTGAGAGGCATGAGGGAATGCACATGAACATCGAGCACCTCTTCATCGAGTTCATCAAGGATGATGGGACCTATGCAGCAATGGGAGAGCCGGGTCGAATCATAGTGACCGATCTTATGAACCGGGCGATGCCACTCATTCGTTACCAAGTGGAGGATGTAGGTGTGCCTTCGGACAGAAAATGTTCGTGTGGCCGTGGTTTGCCTATGATGGAACATGTCACTGGGCGTGTGGCTGATTTTCTTATAAAAAAAGATGGTTCCCGCGTAGCAGGCGTATCATTGATCGAAAATACTTTGACGAAGATTCCGGGGATCGATCAGATGCAGATCGTCCAGGAGTCGATTGATTCGATAATACTTATAGTGGTGCCCGGGAGAGATTTTCTTGAAAACAGCAAAATTGAACTGGTTAATTATTTCAAGAATTTGTTCGGCGAATCGGTTTCTATCGATGTCCAAATTGTACAGGTTATTCAGCCGGAGCCATCCGGCAAGTACCGTTTTTCTATTTGTAAGATTTCACATTGATTAGGCGGGCTATTGCGTGGCGAATGATATAAAATATTCCGATGATTATTCGGTCAGTTATCCTTATATAAGCAAGACCTTTCTGCTGATGTTCTGCGGATATGTAATTATCTGGTATCTTCAGATCGGCTTCAGGATTCCGGCGCTCGGGGCAATCAGATTCGAATTTATTTATGCTGCTATTTTAACAGTCATTGCCGTTTTATTTACTCCGAAAATTAACACTGATTGTCCTTTATTACCGTATATAATCTTATATTTCCTTGTTATCGCGATACAAGTACCCTTTTCTTATGACTTTGACCGGTCGTGGGATGTGTTTGTTGACAGAATTATTAAATTTGCCTTTATGGCTTTTTTTATCGTGGCATTTGTTAGAAGCCCTACACATTTGAAATATTTCCTGGCTGCATTCTTGTTGGCTTGCTTAAAAATGGGTCAGGAGGGTTTTGTCGGAAAAATTACTGGAAGCATGATATGGGAAAATCAAGGGGTAATGAGGCTCAATGGCTCAACACCGTCATATGCTCATCCAAATTCATTTTCCGGCATGGCCCTCGGGACCGTTCCCTTCATTTATTATCTATTTCCATTGTGCAACAAATATT
>Ga0181533_1004528_pt1 | contig 14129 bp, 16 predicted proteins | sample PEATcosm2014_Bin_45_FD_119772 | JGI IMG/M metagenome (GOLD analysis project Ga0181533, IMG submission 119772) | Peatland microbial communities from MTU Mesocosm Facility, Houghton, MI, USA - PEATcosm2014_Bin11_60_metaG | ecosystem: Environmental > Terrestrial > Soil > Wetlands > Peat | place... | reverse complement strand
TCTTGCACCCGATATCAAATACTCGATGTCTCGTTCCTCTTGTTCCTGGCTCCATCGACTTTTTCGCATAAGCTATCCTAGACTATTTTACTTATCTAGGACAGCCCCTTAATTAATGCAGCGGCAATTCACGGACTATTTCACCGATCATCCTGCGAATTGCTTCTTCCTCCACGAAGCGGAACAGCTCACTCCTGCCGAATATCACCTCGGTGCCGTCACGGCGGCTTTTTACCGTAACCGGCACTTCATTCACACCGTTGCCCAGCAGGCCGTAAAAAAGGTTTCCCCTCCCCGTTCTTCCGCGGCGCGGCGCGGTCCCGCGCAGATCGAGATAAACCGCCTGGTCCAATTCGTCATTGGTAAGATAAATCATAGAGCGCCTCCCTGTTTTTTATTAATTATTAAAACAGAGAGATGCGACAGAATATGTCATTAACTCCCGAAAATATATTTTCGAATAATTGTTTTAAGTATACCAGACTTTTACGATATTTCTAATTGAGATAAATCCGGGTTTTCCGCGCATTATATTTGCTTTAATGCATCCATATTGTAAAGTTGTTCCAAAAGGAGGGTAAATCATGACTGAGGAAAAAGGGAGCATCATAGCGAGGGTGCTTGATCCGGGCGATCTCATCACTTATCAGGAAGGATCGGTCGTGAGCCGCACACTAATCGACAAGAAGGTGGGCACGATAACGGTTTTCGCATTTGGCGAAGGGCAAGGCTTAAGTGAACACACGGCCCCGTTCGACGCCTTTGTCCAGGTCATCGACGGGTCGGCGGAGATAACTGTTGCCGGAGTGTCCCATGTTGTGCACGCCGGCCGGATGATAATCCTGCCTGCCAACCGGCCCCACTCTTTGAAGGCGCTGGAACGGTTCAAGATGCTGCTGGTGATGATCAGGGCATAGAAATTAGGTTAGTTTCCATTCGGAAACCCCGGATGCGACACTACGGGAGTATTAACTGCCTCTAATACTCATTTCTTGCCGCCTCGGAAATAATAACCAGAAATGCTTTGACAAAACAAACGTAATTCCTTTAGTATGGGCGCATTAATCTGGTGAGGTCCGTAATGGAAGCTGTGTTTGCCCTCATAGGGGAAGATTTGAAAAACGTGGAATTGCAGTTCAAGAAGGACTTGCATTCCGATGTCCCGCTTATCCAAAAGGTAAGTGAATATGTCATCTCCAGCGGCGGCAAGCGGATCCGTCCGATGCTCCTGATTTTGTCGGCCTATCTCTGTGGCTATCAAGGTCCCCGGCATGTGCCGATCGCCAGTGTAATCGAATTCATCCACACGGCCACCCTTCTCCATGACGATGTGGTAGACAATGCCAATCTGCGCCGGGGGCTTGCCTCCGCCAACACTCTGTGGGGTAATCAGGCATCGGTACTGGTGGGGGATTTCCTTTACTGCAAGTCATTTGCCCTGATGGTGGCTGATGGAGACCTGAATATCCTGAAACTCCTCGCAAAGGCGACCACCGTCCTCGCCGAGGGTGAAGTGCTGCAGTTGATCTTTACGCGAAATCCGGAGATCACAGAGGAGCAGTATATAGATGTCGTGAAGTGCAAGACCGCAATCCTTCTTTCCGCATCCTGCCAGGCTGGGGCAATTCTAGGCGGGAGTTCTCCCGAGCGCGAGGCTGCCTTGCGGGAGTTCGGTATGGAACTCGGCATCGCCTTCCAGATGGTGGACGACAGCCTCGATTACTGCGCAAGCGAGGAACAGTTCGGCAAGAGCATCGGCCATGACCTGGAAGAAGGGAAGATCACCCTGCCGCTGATCCAAACATTAAAACGTTGTACGGCCGGCGAAAGGGAGCAGATTGCCAATATAGTTAAAAAAGAGTTTATTGATAAAAATGATTTTAATACGATATTCGATCTTGTCGGGAAATACGGCGGTATTGACTATTCGCTGGCAATGGCAAAAAAGTTTAGCGACCGTTCCAAAAAATGCCTTGATATATTCGAGGATTCTCCTGGCAAATCAGCGCTTCTCGAACTTGCCGATTATATCGTGACGCGCGCCAAATAGCATATCCTTTCCGTTAAATCGCTGTATCTCACTAAAGTCATGCTTTATTGATTCAACCGCAGTTTTTAATTTATGCCGAGTTGCATCAAAATAAGTACCAGACGGCGAGAAGGGTGCGACGCAGGAGTGCATGAATAGTGCGTTGAGGATTTCTCGACGATGACTACAACGTAATCGTTTGAATACGACTTGGTAATAGCCTTCTGGTATAATTATTGCAAAATACCCTTTATTATATTGTGATGTCCACCTGCAGCTTTCATGGAGGTCGGAAATGTTGGAAGCTACTTTAGTTCATGAATCAAGCATAGAGCTTCATGGCGACCGTTATCAGATCAAGGTTTTCTGTCGGGCTGATGGCCGCCATTTTGCAAAGACCCACTTTGGCGAGGACGATATAATCATCAATGACGGCTCTTCACTCGAAGAGGCCCTTGCCAAACATGAGCAGCTCCTTCCGCTTGCGATAAAAAGCCGCCAGGTCATGCAGGAGTTCAAAGGCAACACAAAAAGAAGCAAAAGGTCCCGTCTATAGCCGAACGTGACCCCCGGTCCTTTCCCATATTATACCCGCATCTGTTTATCCAAAAATATCCTTGCATTTCAAGACCGCCTGGAATAATAGTGTCTTCAAGAAGAGATCGAACTGTTGTGTGTGGCGCTTTAGTACTATATAATCGACTACTCCATGAATCCATATCCTGCCGATGAACATATTTATAATCAGTTATCTGTAATGGTATAATTTAACAGAGTCCGAAACCCGCTTTCTTACCGTCCGGTTGCCTTTGCTTGTGGAAATGCTGTGTAACCCTATCCACAGGATGGAAATATATCAATGTTGCATAGTTGGAGAGCTGTTATGAAACGACTTGTCTTTAATTTTTTGTTGATATGTATGATCAACTTGACTGCCTGTTCTAATCGGGAAGCGCCTCAACCGGCCATGGAAGGGAAGCCGGCGCCCGATTTCACCCTTGTTGATCTTGCCGGCCAAAAAACAAGGCTTTCCGATCTTAAGGGAAAGGTAGTTTTAGTTAATTTCTGGGCGACATGGTGCCCACCCTGTCGTGAGGAAATCCCGTCAATGGCTAATCTGAACCGGATTATGGCCGGCAAACCTTTCCGGATGCTGGCAATTTCCATAGACCAGGGAGGAAAGGAAGCGGTAGAAGCCTTTTTCAGGCAGTCCGGGACAACCCTTCCAGCGCTTCTTGATACCAATGGGGCCACCGGCAAGTTGTATGGGACGACGGGCGTTCCGGAAACCTTTGTCATCGACCGGAAGGGTGTTATAATAAAAAAAGTCATCGGCGCTTTGAACTGGAGCGACCCCGAGGTTGTAGAATTCCTCAATGAGGCCATGAATCGGTGAAACTATAGCTTCCGGCCGCTAACTTGGAGTGTGAAATGGAATCAAACAACATATCCATAATCGGCGCTTTTGTAGCAGGTCTGCTCTCGTTTCTCTCCCCATGCGTCCTTCCCCTGATTCCATCGTATATAACTTATATCACCGGCCTATCCTTCGCCGATCTGCAGGCGGAACACCCTTCCCACAAGGTCCGCCGGCAGACCATTATCCACTCACTCATCTTTATCGCGGGGTTCACCTCCGTATTCGTATTGCTCGGCGCTTCGGCAACATTTATCGGCGGATATCTCCAGGAACATATGAAGATCATCCGGCGAGTGGGAGGAGTACTGATCATCCTTTTCGGGGTACATCTTACGGGCCTAGTGCCGATCCAATTCCTCCTCGGTGAAAAGCGCGTAACCATTCACAGCAAGCCCGCCGGCTATTTGGGGAGTTTTCTGATAGGGGTTGCCTTTTCCGCCGGCTGGACCCCCTGCATAGGACCGATCCTAGCGTCCATCCTGATGGTCGCGGCCACAGAGGCAACCGTGTATCACGGCATCATACTGCTTCTTGCCTATTCAATGGGGCTCGCCATTCCATTTTTCATTGCCGCCCTGGCCATGCACCAGTTTCTGATTGTTTTCAACCGGTTCAAAAAACATATCCGTATCTTCGAGATCGTTACCGGCGTCTTCTTAGTTATCGTCGGCATAATGGTTTATGGCAACTATATGACCAGGCTAAGCGGCTTTTTCTCTGCCATATTCGGTGGTGGAGAGTAAGGTAAGGGTAAGGGTGAAGAGTGTAGAGTCGAAAGTTTCCTTCCAACTGACGGTCGCCGACCTGGGGACCACCGAGGCCTTCTATGGCGGCATTCTTGATTTGCCGGTGCGGCGGGCCTTCACTATCCGAGGCGCGCCTGAACATCTGGTGATGAAGCAGGAGGGATGGGAACTGATCTTCGTAGAAGAGGCGGCTTTTCTCCGGCTTCATCCGTTGCTGGAAGAACGTCTCTCCGAATACCCGAAGGGTGTCGGGATGACATTGCATTTCCGGGTAGAAGAGATTGAGGACATTGCCGATGCCATCGCTGATGAGGGACTGGAGATCCTTTATCCGCTTGTGGAGAAGCCGTATGGCATGAAGGAGCTATGGTGCTTTGACCCGGACGGGTATTTGGTGGCTCTGGAAGAGCCTTCGGGGTAGGAAAAACTAACACCTTTACATGGTTTCGGGACTCGTCTTAATCTGTTCTATGGCGCTCAGGCAATCCTCAGGGAACTGGAAGACCTTGGGTCAACAACCCCTTGCCCGCACCCCCCTTCAAATTGCGTCCTCAACATCCCGTGCGGATTGAAACAACGGTGCTTTGCAACGGCGACAAGAAGATATCGACATCTGGCAAATTAATTATTGACACCTACGTGAATCTTCCGTATAGTGAAAATCACTTTCATTATCTTGGGGGGTGGACGTGAAACGGGCCAAGAAACAAATATTCCGCCAGTTTATCTCGACCAAAGGGTTGAAGTCGACGCGGCAGCGGGACGTGATCCTCGACGCCTTTCTCTCCTCGGACCGCCACATGAGCATTGAAGAGCTCTACCTGAAGCTCCGGGTCAAGCACCCGCGGATCGGCTATGCGACGGTCTACCGCACCCTGAAGCTCTTCGCCGAATCCGGGATCGCCCGTGAAATCCAGTTTGGCGACGGCCAGACACGTTACGAGCACGTGGCCGAGGGGGAGCATCACGATCACCTGGTCTGCACCCGCTGTGGAACCATCATCGAGTTCAAGAACGAGACTATCGAAAAACTCCAGACCGATGTAGCCGGCGGTTACGGATTCCTTATTGAGACCCACAAGCTGGAATTGTACGGGATCTGCGCAAAATGCCGGAAGTGAAACAAGCAGTTACCGGCCAGCAGCATTATAATCTCGATCTCTGGGCAGAACTGCCCGAGAAAATTTTTTCCTATAAATATGAAAGTGATTTTCATTAACATTTAAACGAATTTAGAGGTAGCGGTAATATGGTATTTTTTAAGAAGAGACCCTCCTGCCATGCAGCGGTTGACGGCACTCCGGCCAAAGGTAAAAGGGTAGCCCTGGTGGGCAACCCGAACGTTGGGAAAAGCGTCCTGTTCAATGCTCTGACCGGTGCCTATGTGACGGTTTCCAACTATCCGGGAACTTCCGTGGAGATCGCCAGGGGAAGCGCGGTCATCGAGGGGGAGCGGTACGAAATTATCGATACTCCGGGAATGTATTCCATGCTCCCCATTACCGAGGAAGAGAGGGTGGCGCGGGAAATCCTCCTCAACGAATCACCCGATGTGGTCATCCATGTTCTTGATGCGCGCAACCTGGAACGTATGCTAACCATGACCCTGCAGCTGGTAGAGGCAGGATTGCCTGTTGTTCTGGTGGTCAATATCATGGATGAGGCGGAGAGGATGGGGCTTGTCATCGATATACCTCTTCTCCGGGAGAGGCTGGGTATACCAGTGATAGGCGCGGCGACCGCCAAGAAGCGCGGACTTACGGAGATCCGTAAGGCGATAGCCCTCTACGAGAGGGGCCATCACGCGGTATTCGGTTACAACCGGCGGCTGGAGAAGGGTATCGAGGAAATCGCCGTCCTTCTCAAGGGTGACTATATTCTTTCCCGCAAGGCCCTGGCGCTACTGCTCCTGCAACGTGACGATGAGGTCGCCGCGCTGGTGCAAAAGACCGAAGGGGAGGGGTATGAGACCATCGCGGCACTGGTGAAAGGGGTTATATTCGCACACCGGGAATCGTTCCATCTCGATCTCTCCATGGAAAGGAAGAGGATAGTCAAGGGGGTGATAGCGGGGACTCTTATTGTTCCCGCCGAGAGGAAAGTTACTATCGGCGAACGCCTTTCCACCCTGGCGGTAAGGCCTCTAACCGGCGTTCCGCTCCTTTTGATCGTACTCTATTTCGGGCTCTACAAGTTCGTAGGCGAATTCGGCGCCGGGACCCTGGTCGATTTCCTGGAAAAGGGGGTCTTCGAAGCCCACTTCAATCCCTGGATCACCGGTGTCGTCAAGGGGATCATCCCCTGGGAGGTGATTCAGGAGCTCTTTATCGGCGAATACGGGGTGATAACCCTGGGATTCCGCTATGCGGTAGGGATCATCCTTCCCATCGTAGCAACCTTCTTCCTCTTTTTCTCGATTCTTGAAGACAGCGGCTATTTTCCTCGCCTGGCGCTCCTCGTGGACCGGATCTTCAAGTATTTCGGCCTCACCGGCCGGGCGGTAATCCCTATGGTGCTCGGCTTCGGCTGCGACACTATGGCGACGATGGTGACCCGTACCCTGGAGACAACGCGGGAACGAATCATCGCGACGCTCCTGCTGGCCCTGGCGATCCCCTGCTCGGCCCAGCTCGGGGTGATCATAGCGCTCCTTTCCAAGGCGCCCGGAGCGCTCCTCGTCTGGTCCGTATGCCTGCTTCTGATTTTTATTGTCATCGGCTTCCTGGCTGCTAAGATGATGCCGGGGGAGACCCCCATGTTCTACATGGAGCTTCCCCCCATGCGCCTGCCGCAGCTTTCCAACATCTTTACCAAGACCTATACCCGGATGCAGTGGTATTTCATGGAGATCCTGCCGCTTTTCATCCTTGCCTCGGTCCTTTTGTGGCTCGGCAAGGTCACCCGTTTCTTTCCCACGCTGGTGGATTGGATGACCCCGGTGATGGCCTCCATCGGCCTCCCCCGGGAGACGGCTGTGGCCTTCATTTTCGGCTTTTTCCGCCGCGATTACGGTGCCGCAGGGCTTTATGACCTGCAGACCAAGGGACTTCTCAATGCACGTCAGCTGACCGTGGCCGCCGTGACCCTGACCCTCTTCATCCCGTGTGTTGCCCAGTTCCTCATCATGAAGAAAGAACGGGGATTGAAAGTGTCGCTCGCTATCGGTCTGTTCGTCAGTTTCCTTGCCTTCGGCAGTGGCTGGGGGCTCAACCGGTTCCTGCTTATGACGGGGATTTTGTAATGCAGCGGCTAGTAGCTAGCGGCTAGTGGCTGGCAGAAATGGATCACAAACTATGAGCCAACGAAGGTCGCAACGATGATTTGCGGATATTGCGGATACGAATTCCTGGAATCTGAAGGGATCAGGGGGTGCGGCAAGTGCGGCATGCCCGGCCGGTGCCATATGGTGAGGTGTCCCCGCTGCTTCTACGAAAACCCGCTGGAGCCGGCTGTGGTAAAGAAGCTGAAAAAACTTATGAAAAAATAGTTTGAAGTTTTGAGTCAAAGGTTTAATTATGCAATATGAAGCCCTATGCTCGGAACTCTTTAAAAGGAGTTAGGAAATGAAACTTTCTGAAAAGGCCGAAGAAATCCTTGAAGCGTTGTGGATTGTGGTGGAGGAGAAGGGGCATGGATATGCGGAACTGGAAAAAATCAAGGTGGCCACGGACGACCCCGCCTATCCGGAACTTGCCGAACTTGCCTTCATCGAGGTGAAGGAGGGGCGGGTATATTTACGCCAGGAAGGGAAGGACGAGGCGCGCAAGACAGTCCGTCGCCACCGGCTGGCCGAGCGGCTTATGATGGACGTCCTTAACATCCGGGGGGAGACCGGCAATGACAAGGCGTGCCAGTTTGAACACCTCCTTACTGAAGGAGTGGACGTCAAGATCTGCACCATGTTGAACCATCCCGCCACCTGCCCCCACGGCAAGCATATCCCCCCCGGCGAATGTTGCGACGAGGCGAGACAGAAGGGAGACCTGGGGGTGGTCCCGCTCACCGAGCTCAAATCGAACGAAGAAGGGGAGATCGCCTATATCCAGACCGAGGACAACAAGAAAATGCAGAAACTGATGGCAATGGGGGTCCTACCCGGCAACCGGATTGTCCTGATCCAGGCATTCCCCTCATACATCTTCAGGGTCGGTTTTTCGGAGTTCGCCATCGACACCAACATGGCGCGGGAGATCTTTGTGAGGCGCTAGGATAAGGCATGAACCAGGCGTCAAAATCACGAGCGGTCCCCCTCTCTATCCTGTAGAACACCTACTGATCTTCATAGAGCTGGCAGCCGGCATCATGATGCAGTCAGTCAGCGTCATTTCCTAAGCGGCCCATTCCGGGCTCGAGCGGGCGCCGTGCTCATTGCCTGGTTTTCGATCAGAGAGCCGGGCAGTACGTGTCATTGACCACTTTTGAGTTCGCTGTGCGGATGGTCGTGAAAGGCTGGGGTTTTGCCATGTGAATGTTCGTGTCGATGCCAGGGGTAGTGGAGATGGGCATGGGCGTAAGGGCGCTCGCTTATTAGGTTGGCTTGCAGCAGGAGATCGAGATCGGCGAGGATGACTTGAGGCGCCCCCTCGACGGCGATTCGGTGGTCCTCGGATATGACAACGACCCGTGTCGCTATTTCATCCACCATGGAGAGGTCGTGGGTGGCGGTGATGATGGTCTTCCCTGCCCTGGAAAGCTCGGTAACGAGATCAACGAGCCATCGCTGGGTGCGGGGGTCGAGCCCGTTGGTCGGCTCGTCGAGAAGGAGCACCTCCGGGTTCATGGCCAGCACTGAGGCAATGGCCACCCTTTTTTTCTCCCCCCCCGACAGATGCAAAGGCGAGCGGTCGGCCAGGTGCTCGATGCCGAGCATCCGCAGAAGCTCTTCCACCCGGTCCCTCACCTCTGGCTCGGGCAGGTCTAGCTGTAACGGGCCGAATGCCAGCTCCTCAAAGACGGTCGGACAAAAGAGCTGGATGTCGGAGTGCTGGAAGATAAAACCGACGCGGCTACGGAAGAAGCGCCGGAATTCGTTCTTTTCCAGTAAAGGTTCGTTGAGAACCTCACCGAAAGCGCGGATTTCACCGCTGGCCGGGAAAATCAGGCCGTTAAGGAGCTTAAGCATGGTTGATTTGCCGCAGCCGTTTGCCCCGAGAAACACCACCGATTCGCCGGCGTGGATTTCCAGGTTGACACCATCGAGGGCGGTAAATCTCTTCAGATAGCTGTATTTTACGTCGGACAAGCGAAATATGGGCATGATAAGAACCTTTTTACCAGGTGGCGATGCGGCGATCAACACACAACAGCGCGCAGCAGAGCAGAAGTGTCAACGCACAGCAGAAATAGTCAAATGACCCCGGTTTAGGGATGGCGAGGGATGTAAACTCGCCGTTGAACCCCCGGGACAGCATGGCGTCGTGAACGTCCTGGCTCATCTGAAATGATTTCCTGAACAGGTAACCGATCCGTCCGGCCACCCAGCGCTGTTCTCCTCCGGTTGACAGATAACGGAGAGTCCTGCTTTTTCTCGCCATGTGCATATCGGTAACGATCCCCACGAGCAAAAAGATGTAGCGGTAGGCCATGGCCACGGTCAGAACGAAAAGCGCCGGGACTTTCAGGCCGCGCAGCGCCATGAACAGGCGATGCCAGGAGGTCGTAAGGGTAAGGAGCACTGCCAGGGCCACGGAGGCCGCCACTCTCCCGACAAAGAGGAGGGCGCTCCGCACCCCCTCCTGGGTCACGGCGATCTCGGCCGGAATATGGTAAGGACCGAAGCTGTGGGAGGCGTGAAGTCTGAACACCACCCACAGAGGAACGCCGGGAGTGACCACGTTAAAGAGCGCCGGCAGAATGATGAGCATCGCAAAAATGGGGACAAACAGCCAGACCCTCTTGAGAAAAAAAGAGATCTCTATTCGGGAGGCCGCGGCAAAGATGAGTGTGAGGAGGTATACACCCCACACTAACCAGGGGGACCGACACAGGCTTACGGCTACAATCAGGATGAGGATGATAATCAACTTGCAGCGGGGCTCCAAAAGCTGGAGAAGACCCGTTCGTCCCGCATAAGAGTCGGTGAGCACCGTTTCCTCGAGAAACGAGGCGCTCCCCTGGATGGTCTTTTCCAGAAAACCCTTCCTTCCTCCCTGGGCGGCATCAGCATGAGGCCGGTGTTCCGGGTTTGCCTGCTTAAGCCAGGCGGGTATCATTTGGGCTCCTTCTCGGCGAAATGTCTGCTCCAGAGAGGTATGAAAAGCAAGATCGCGGCAATTCCGATAAATGCCGAGTCGATGTAAGCCAGACTATGCATATTAATTCTCGAACCCTCCCCTCCTCCAACTGTTTAGCATGGCGATAACACGTAGCCGGCAATCATCGCCCCCGCGGTTGCACGAAAACTATATCTGTAGCACCCATGCCAAGTCAAGTAATAATTCATTACGTACTAATCTTGCTGATTAGTTCTGCTTTGTTACATTAACGTCACTTGATATTTAGCTTTTTATCTTGGCAAGCGCCACGTATCTCCTTTACCTTTCCGTGTGAGAAAAAAGATGCATTGCTTCGTCTGTTCTGCGTAATGCCCAGAGGAATCAACTCACTGCAGATGTGGTAAAGGCGTTTTGTGTTACAAAATAATGTGATTGCAGCATAGGGTAGCACGAAAAATAATTTTATAAGCATTTTATGCTTGACATAATCATAAAGAGGTGTATTTTACGGGATACCCACCGCAAGGCAAACTCAAAATAATCTGGAGGTATGATCATGCACATCCCGGACGGCTATCTCTCCCCGCAGACCTATGTACCGTTCTACGCCGCTGTCATCCCATATCTGGCAATAGCAGCCAGCAAGGTCCGAAAAACCATCCGCTCCCGAGATGTCCCGCTTCTGGCCATGGGTGCGGCCTTTTCCTTTGTGATCATGATGTTCAATGTCCCTATTCCCGGAGGCACCAGTGGCCATGCGGTGGGGGGCGTAATCGTCGCAATCCTGCTCGGACCTTGGGCAGCAAGCATCGCCGTCTCCATCGCCCTAATTATCCAGGCGCTCATGTTTGGCGACGGCGGAATCACCGCCATCGGCGCCAACATTTTCAACATGGCCGTGGTAATACCCTTTGTCGGTTACTATACCTATAAATTCATTGCGGGTGCCTCAGAAATAACCTCTTCGCGCCGCTGGGTGGCAGGGGCAATTGCCGGTTACCTGGCAATCAATGTTGCGGCCGTTTTAGCGGGGATCGAGTTCGGCATCCAGCCGCTGATAGCAAAGGCGGCGGATGGCCATCCCCTCTACGCCCCCTATTCGCTGGCGGTCGCCGTACCGGCCATGGCCATGGGACACCTTGCCTTATTCGGTTTTGTCGAGGCACTCGTGACCGCGCTGGTCATAAGATATCTCCAGAAAGCGGAAAGCCAACTCCTTTCCATCTATGGAGGCGAAAATGTGTAAAAAACACTTTGAGGTACCAAGAATGTTCAAAAATATCTCTACGATAACAAAAATGTGGATTGGCCTTGCGGTGCTAGCGCTCTTTTCCCCGATTGGCATAATCCTTCCCGACAAGTTTAAGGCGGGAGGAGCCTGGGGAGAATGGGGCACGGATGAGATCGAGAAAATGCTGGGGTATGTCCCACAGGGGATGAAAAGAGTCGCGGAAATGTGGCGGGCGCCCTTGACCGATTATGACATCAAGGGATGGGACCAAATGGGCCTCGGCATGCAGAGTCTGGGTTACATCTTTTCGGCGGTTGTGGGAATGGCCATTATCGTTGCTGTTATCTTGTTGCTGGGCAAAATAGCGGCAAAAGATAAATGATTTTGACTCCTGACTGCTTTTCACAAGAACGAACCAAAAGGAAGTTGCTCATGAAAAAGATATTTTATGCCATTTGCTTCTCCATAATGCTGTCGATGATCTTCATGAATAGCGCTCTCGCGGCGAACGAAGCGGTGCAGGCCCCGGTCGAGCAGTCGGCCGTCGATGACCGAGCGGTCAAGGATCTCGTCGATCTCGCAAAAAAATATGATGCAACAGGGAAGCTTCCCAATTCGGTTGTGGTTGAAGGCAAGCCGTGCCCCAAGTCAGATGCGGCGACCTGTCTTCTCGCCATCATTGAAAAGGTCCTTGACAAGAGCAAGAAGGAGGGAAAAGATGCGATTGCGCAAGAGGACCTGGATAAGATCGGCGCACTGCATGAGGCGCTGAAGGACGAACTGATGAAGCATGAAGGATACCTGACGCTCCGGGAGTCTGTCGAGGCGATACTTGCCAAACCGGAAGAGCCGCCATTGTTGTTCAAGGTGGGGGTCAAGGGGTTCCTGCGGGGTGAGGGGGCCGGAAACCAGAGTCTCTCGGATCTTTCTTATAATCCGGGACATACCGAGGGGCATTTTCTCTACCGCGTTTTGCCCTATGCATATTGGCACCCTACCGACTTCCTGGACATTAATGTGGAGGGTCAGGGTTACGGGTACACCGGAGGGAGCCAGTATCTCGGCAAGTATTCCCTCTACCAGGGGTTCATAGAGGGGAGGCTGCCGGGCACAGATGTCGTGGCGCTGAAGGTGGGGCGTCAGGAGTTCGTTTACGGCAGCGCCTTCATCCTGGGAGCCAACGCATTTTATCAGGGTCTCACCTACGATGCGGCGAGGCTCCGCGTGAAGCCGTTCGACGCATTGACCGTGGATCTCCTCGGCGGGTTGTACGCGACCCCATGGTCCAACGGCATCAAGGGGAACCTGGCCGGCGGGTATTCGAGTTATACCATCAAGGAAGGAACCGTTATCGAGGCCTACGCCTTCAACGACACCGGCTCGGACGAGCATCATGCGGGCGAATACCGGGATATCTGGGGCTTGCGCGGCACCGCCAAGATCGGGCCGATATCCCTCGAAATCGAGCCGGTCTATGAAAGCGGCAGGACATTGAACTCCCAGACTTTAACCAACGACAGCGTTAATGCCTGGGGGGGGCATGCTGACATGACTGTCGAAGCGGAATTTCTGGGGAGAAAGAATACGTTCTTTGCCAGTTACGCCTACGGTTCGGGTAACAAGGACGCGGCAAACGGCATCTCGGAGAGAAAGGAGTTCGAGAACCCCGATACCGATACCTCCCTGACTGGCGATATGCATGTGATCGCTGACCTTTCCGGGGCCAACGCCGGGGGTTCCCATGCCAGCGGCCTGCAGATCTTCAATCTGGGATGGGGAATTGAAGTCATCAAGGAGTTGAATTTTTCCGCCACTGGCCGATATTTCTACGCCAATGCGGTGCCCGACGGCTTCAGCCGGAACATAGGGCTGGAAACGGACTTCACCCTCACCTATATCCTAAACGACAACATGTCGTTGATTGCCGGATATGACCGTTTCTTCACCGGTGGTTTTTTCCGTGATGCGACGGGAAGCAGTAAGGACGTCGATTACGGTTACCTGATGCTCCAGTTCGATATCTCGAAAAGCAAACCCCGGCTGAAAATGGCCAAGGAGTAAGGGAGCTGCTTCGAATTGTGATCCATATTTGACTTTCTTGAATTTATCTGATATTCAAGAAGATAATTGAAAAGTAATCAACAGGTGCTCTAATCCGTGCCTCAATTTACGGCCCGGTATAGAGGTAATAGGGAAGAGGGTGAAACCCCCTCACTGCCCCGCAACTGTGAACGGAGATGAAAGCCGCAACAACGCCACTGATTAGATCGGGAAGGCGCGGCGAGTAAAGTGACCCGTGAGTCAGGAAACCTGCCTGTTTGGACATTTAAGTACAGGGCCTTCGTGGGAGAGGCGCCGAAACTACGTTACAGCAGATTAACTTGGTTCCGTGCCCCATCTCTATTGAAGAGGTGGGGTTTTTTATTTGCTGCGCACTACGACAAAGGAGCATTTATGAGGAAAATTCTTGGTTTTTCACTACTTCTAT
>Ga0181533_1004524_pt1 | contig 14134 bp, 11 predicted proteins | sample PEATcosm2014_Bin_45_FD_119772 | JGI IMG/M metagenome (GOLD analysis project Ga0181533, IMG submission 119772) | Peatland microbial communities from MTU Mesocosm Facility, Houghton, MI, USA - PEATcosm2014_Bin11_60_metaG | ecosystem: Environmental > Terrestrial > Soil > Wetlands > Peat | place... | reverse complement strand
TAGATGAAAGCGCCGACCGCCTGCATCACCTCTCCGAGCGTCATCGAGTCGTCGAGAAATTTCGGAGCGCATAAAACGAGCGGAACCACCGGCGCCAGCACGGTATTGCCGTTGGAGATGACGGTCGCCCGCATCAGCTGGTAACAAAGCAGCAGCCATTGCTGCAGGACCGATCCGAGCGATCGCCGCAGTCCTTCATGCTCCTCCGTTTCTCCGCCGAGCAGGGCAATGCTTTCACCGTTGTCGCGCAAACGCGTGAGTGCATAGCGAAACTCCGCCTCGGTCTGGTTGGCAGCCTCGAACACGCCAATGAGGCGACGGGCGATCGTCGCCATCGCGAGGCTTGCGAGGATCGAATAGATGACCGCGGCCAATACGAGATATCTTGGAATGACCACCGATACCCCCGCCACGGCGATGGCGAGATCTCCCCCCACGAACCAGAGAACCCCGATGAATGTGGCTGCGGTCAGTGCCGAAGAGAGGATGCCGACGGCGAAATCGACGGGCGGGTCGGTCGCCACGCGGGCATCCTGCGAAATGCGAGCCTCGGGATTCTGGTGGTCGCCACGCACCAGGTTGAGCTGATAATAATGGCCGTGCGCCAGCAGGCGCGCGATCAGGTGTTCGGTCAGCCATTCGCGCCACTTGCGCTGGGTCGTCATGCGTCCGTACACGGCGATCACTGCCAAACCCACTATCGCGACGGCAAGCGGCACGAACAGCAGCGCCTGATGCAGCACCGCGGCGCCGTCCCTTCGCGCAAGCGCGTTGAAGATGTCGCGATTCCAGACATTCAAGCGGAATTGAACCGCAAGCTGGAGAAAAACGAGCAAGACGAGACCTGTCGTCAGCAGCCAGGCGAGGCGCCGCGAGGGCCCGGCCCAGAATTGCCTCGCGGTCGACCAAAAGCGCCGGGCACGCGCTCGGTCCACTGGTATCTGGTGCAGCTCTTGAACCATGCCTCCAAATGCCCGAATTGGAGAGTCTTTTTCGCACTCGCTCCGCTGTCCGCGACCGGGCTATGTCCCTGAATCGTAGCGCGGTCGTCACTTTAAGCGGCCGGACGGAGCGAAAGCCAAAACCTACTTTAGTTCGCCGAATGGTAGATGTCGTTGAGCCCGATCAACCCTACCCGGATGAGGTAGAAGGTGGCGAAGTAGTTCGACAGGCTCGGCATAATCAGGATCAAAATTCCAGTGATCAGGGCAACGAGCCGCGTACGCATTGGGCGGTTGGAACCATTCTAGACCAGATTCCGCTGAGATCGAATCACTCGTTATCTTCGTTAGGCCCGCGCTTGTCGCGGGCATCCACGTCTATTCGGTTTCGCCGCGAACCGAAGACGTGGATGGCCGGGTCGTAGGCGAGCGAAGCGACGCCGTTCTTCGAACGGCTATGCCCGGCGATGACGACCGAGAAGTGGCTCGATCAAATCGACCCGACGACGTTGATTCAATCTGACCGGAAAACGCTCTAGGTGCGCAGCGCCAGACGGCGGCGCGCGACCGCCGGGTCCCGGCTGATCATGACGCCGAGCTACGCGATGGCGCGGGTGGCTTCGGCGCGGGTCAAGGTCAGCGGAAGTCCGGCTCGATCGGCCAATTCCCTGCAACCTTTCGGAATGCGCACCCGCTGCTCCTCGGCGCGCAAGGGCGGAGTGAGCAGCATCAGAGCGATCGCCGCGAGTACGGCGGGCATCACGAGGAATTTACCTGACATTGCCCTGATGGCTTGTTTGCCGCGTTGTCGGTTGCTCCTTCAAGGCTGTGCCGACAAGGCAGATAGGCAGCTGCAATGTCGATCAGAACAATTCAAATATCGTCATCATTTCCGTCATCGGGCGTGACATTTCAATCGATCGACCGCTAATCGTTCATGCGGCGCATGAGCAATATTGCTCAGAAATGCATGGGATCGGAGATCAATATGCATGGCTGCGGGGCGCCTTGATCGATTGCGGAGCCAAGACAATGTATTCCGTTACTTATCTCTGAATCTCTGAGCGATTTTTGCATCGCCGTGGGCGCGTCGCGCGCAGCCGGCGTACGCCGAATCGGATTCGATCAAACTATTATTCTACCCGAGTGAGTCATCGCATGAGCTCTTCGATTGTGACTGACGAAATAAGATGGAACAAATGTCCGTCATCGGGCGTAGTTGATATGCGTCAATGCAACTTTGTTTGATCCGACATTAGGGTATTGAGGCAGATAAAGTCAGAACAGGCCGGAGGCGGGTCATGTCGAAATTTAAGATCGGATTTTTCATCATTGTTCTGGCGACGGCGCTGTCGACCGCGACCTATGCTGCTCCCCCGAAAGGTGGCGGTGGCGGGGGCGGGGGCGGGCATCCTGCTGCCGGCGGCGGCGGGCATCCTGGCGGCGGCGGCGGCCATCCTGGCGGCGGCGGTGCGCATTTCGGCGGTGGCGGCGGCCATCCTGGCGGCGGCGGTGCGCATTTCGGCGGTGGCGGCGGTGCGCATGTCAGCGGCGGTGGCGGGCGTCACATCAGCGCCGGACCGGCCATATCCCGTTCATCCGTATCTCGTTCATCGGTATCGCGTTCATCGGCGCGGTCGAGCGCGCGCGGCGCGCGCGGCAATCGATCTGCGGTCGTCCACAATCCCTCGAACACTTCCGTCGGCCAAAGGACGCCGCTCAATGCAACCCGTAACGCAACGCGCAATGCGAACGTGAACCCAAACCTGAAATCCCATGCCGTGCGCAGCACGTTGAACTCCTCCGCGGTCGCCGGCGCATTGCGCAACAGAAGCGCATTACGCAACCCGGGCGGCCGCTCCCACATCACCGCGGCCGCGGCGACGGCCGGCTGGCATAACGGACGCGACGGTCGCAATGGCTGGTGGCGGCACGGTAACGGCGGCTACGGCTGGGTCGGCCCGCTGTACTGGCCGTTCGCCTATTACGACATGTACGACTACGCGATGTGGGGCTACGGCTATGACGATTCGTTCTGGGGCTATGGCTACGGCGACATTTATGCCGGCATCTTCGCGCCCTACGGCTACGACGATCTCACCGGCTACCTGCCGCAATACGAAAGCCGCAACCCGAGCGATGTTGGGCAAACTGCGCCCGCTCCCGGAACGCCGGCCGCGGCGCCCGACCAGTTGACGCAAATGTGCGGCGAAGACAGCCGCGACATCGCCGGCCTGCCGACCGATCAGGTCCAGCAAGCCATCCAGCCGACCGGCGAACAAAGCGCAGCCCTCAACGATCTCGCCGATGCCTCGGCTAAAGCGGCACAGAACCTCAAGGCCGCCTGCCCGAAAGACATCGCGCTAACCGCCCCGAGCCGGCTCGTGGCCATGCAACAGCGCATCGAGGCCATGATCGCCGCGGTGCAGACGGTGCAGCCGGCGCTGGAGAAGTTCTACGCCCTCCTGAACGACGAGCAGAAGGCGCGGCTGACCGCGCTCGGCAACGATCAGCGGCAGAGCAAGAGCACCGATATCACTGGCTCGCTCGGCCAAAACTGCGGTGCCGCACAACCCGGCGTGATGGAATGGCCGGCCGCGGAAATCGACCAGACGGTACGCCCGACCGATGCGCAGCGCGCGAGCCTGGTCGCGCTCCAGAATGCCACCGCCCAGGCGGCCGATTTGCTCAAATCCTCGTGCCTGAGCAACGATCCGCTCACGCCGCCGGCGCGGCTCGCGGCGGTCGGCAAGCGCCTCGAGACCATGCTCCAAGCGGTCAAACTGGTGAGTGTGGCTCTCAACGACTTCTATGGATCACTGTCCGACGAGCAGAAGGCGAGGTTCGAAGCGATCGGTCCGCAACGGACGAGCCAGCTCGAGTCGCTGGAGGCTGCCCCTACGCACGTCCGCAGGCACCGGCGCGGCTTTTCCAACCCCGAGCAAATCATCCGGCGTTTGCTGTCGCCATGGGGGAGCATTGAATCGTTTGTGAAGACGGCGAGCCTCGGCCACGGTGCATCTTGGTGAGCCATATTGCTCAGGTGTGCGGAGGGCCGACGATCACTATGTATTCTTGAGGGGCGCCCGGTCGAAAGGGAGCCGCGACCATGAATCCTATCACTATATTTCTGACTGTCGTCTGCCTCGCGGTCGGCGCCGGATTAGGCGCAACGGGCTATCCTTATGCGGGTATCGCCGCGGTGATCGTCGCGATCATCGTCGCCGCCGCACTGAAGATGGCCAACACCTGGGAAAAATTCGTCATCCTTCGCGCCGGCAAATTGCGCGGCGTCAAGGGGCCCGGACTCTTCCTCATCATCCCGGTCCTCGACAACGTCGTGGCCGTCATCGACGAACGCATCCAGACCACGGCGTTCAGCGCCGAGGCGGCGCTGACCAAAGATACCGTCCCGGTGAACGTGGACGCGATCATCTTCTGGTTCGTCCACGACGCGCAAAAAGCGGCGTTGAACATCACCAATTACCGCGAAGCGATCGATCGGGTGTCCCAGACGTCGCTTCGGGAAATGATCGGATCGTCGATGCTGTCGGCGCTGCTGTCGGAACGCAGTGCCGCCGACGATCTGCTGCGCGGCGAGATCGGCCGCAAGACCGCCGACTGGGGCGTTTCCGTCAAGTCCGTCGAGATTCGCGATGTCGCGATCCCGGAGGCCTTGCAGGACGCCATGTCCCGGCAGGCCCAGGCGGAACGTGAGAAGCAGGCGCGGGTCATTCTCGGATCGGCCGAAGCGGCGATCGCGGGCAAGTTCGTCGAGGCGGCCATGACCTATGCCGACCACCCGGCCGCTCTGCAGCTGCGCGCCATGAACATCATCTATGAAACGACCAAAGAGCGTGGCGCCACCATCCTGATTCCGACGTCGATGGTCGACAGCATGAATCCCGTCGTGGCGCTGGCCTTGGCGGGGCAGGAGACCGGACAGCAAAAGACGCATGGACCACTAGCGCCGAGCAAGTCTCCCAATAATGGGGCTTCGTCGTGAAGAGTTCCGAATTTGACCACAGCCGTTCTTAAACTCGTCAGCCGAGGAGCGGTCATTAAAACCAACGCGGCTTCGAAACGGCGACAAGGATATCAGGTCACATGAAACGCTCGACATTAGCCGGCTCCGCGACTGCATTTTTCTGTCTTGGTTTTGCTACCACCCTGCTCGCGGCTGAGCCAGCTGCAAACGGCACGGTGAGCCAATCTCCTCCCACAGAGATGAAAGTCGCCGCCGCCGATTTTCTCGGCCAACTGGGCCAACAGCAGACGTGTGAGGACGCGCTCGCCACGACCCGCGATATCTACAAAGATTACGTGGCTGATATGCGCAATGGAAAAGTGCCGATGGCGGTCGCGCAGGGCTGGCAGGAGCAGCAGATCGCCGCCGCGCAGCCGGTCACTCCTACGAACAACTTATTCCGGGCCGACAAATTGGTCGGCGCAGAGGTGCGCAGCCCGCAGAACGAGGCTCTCGGGAGCGTCGATAACCTCGTGATGAGCGCAGAGACGGGCATGATCACCTATGTGGTGATCGCTCGGAGTGGGAGTTTCGGAACCGATGAAAAATACGTGCCGGTCCCTTGGGAGGACTTCAAGATAGCTCCGAACGGAAAGTTGCTCGTGCTCGACACCACCAAGGACGTCTTAAACACCGCTCCACAAGTCGGCAAAGACCAATTCGAGCCCCTCGGCCACTTCGGCCAGAAGACCCGGGAAGTGGATGGCTACTGGAAGACGCACCTCTCGGATAATGGCAAAGGCTGAGCTGTCGGCCAATCACAGACAGCCCTGCGCCACCTCGCGCGGCCGGCACATAACGACTGCGGCATTCAATTTGCCGTGCGCCGGTCGCGAGTGGTCAAAACGGCTCAGACTCGGGTCGGCAAAACAACACCACCTGTCTGCCAGAGACGCGCTTGGTCGGTGACCATGGCCCGGACCTTCAAACCAGATCACGCGAAAGGCGAGACACCATGACTCTCACCACGATGCCAAGACCTGAAACTCGTGCACCCGAAACTCGTGCCCGAGACGCAACAGCGGCAACCATGAAGGCCTTCGTTTACCGGGGGCCGGGAAAGAAAGCTCTGGAGGATCGTCTGAAGCCGGAAATCACGGCGCCCACGGATGCAATCGTCAGGATAGTAAAAACGACAATTTGCGGGACCGACTTGCACATCCTCAAGGGTGACGTCCCGACGTGCCAGCCTGGCCGTATTCTGGGCCACGAGGGCGTTGGTGTCGTCGACAAGGTTGGATCGGCCGTCACGGCGTTCAAACCAGGCGATCGTGTGCTGATCTCCTGTGTGAGCGCCTGCGGCAAATGCGTCTATTGCCGGAAACAGATGTATTCCCATTGCACGACCGGCGGCTGGATCCTCGGCAACACCATCGACGGCACGCAAGCCGAATTCGTCCGTACTCCCTATGCCGACACAAGCCTCTATCCGATTCCGGACGGCGCAGACGAGGAAGCGCTGGTCATGCTCAGCGACATCCTGCCGACCGGCTTCGAATGCGGCGTGCTCAACGGCAAAGTTCAGCCAGGAAGCACAATTGCGATCGTCGGCTCGGGGCCGATCGGGCTCGCGGCCTTGCTCACAGCGCAATTCTTCTCGCCGGCCGAGATCATCATGGTCGATCTCGACGACAATCGCCTCGAGGTGGCGAAACGCTTCGGCGCCACCACGAGCGTGAACAGCGCCGACGGCAAAGCCGTGGAGACGGTGATGAAGCTGACCGGCAACCGCGGGGTCGATACTGCCATCGAGGCGGTGGGCATCCCGGCCACATTCGAGTTGTGCCAAGAAATTGTGGCACCGGGCGGCATCATCGCCAATATCGGGGTCCATGGGAAAAAGGTGGATCTCCATCTGGAGAGGCTGTGGGACCGCAACATTGCGATCACCACGCGGTTGGTCGACACCGTCACCATACCCATGCTGTTCAAGACTGTCGGATCGCACAAGATCGATCCCAAGCTCCTCATTACCCATCGTTTCAAGCTCGACCAAATTCTCGATGCCTACGACACTTTCGGCAACGCGGCCAAAACAAAAGCGCTCAAGGTGATCATCGAGGCTTGAGCGCGATTGCGTGCGCTATCGTCCGGTTCGCAAGCGGCGGCTCGCCTTCGCCGAGTGCCGGCAGCAACTTGTGCCCCGATTAGGCGTCGGGCAAATCTGGAGGCGCTCAACGGTCTCGCCGCGCAGGCTGCCGATGGTCTTTGGTGCTTTCATCCCACATTGCTGCGCCGGAGCGAGCGATAGCCTTGGTATCGCCAACAAAAGGGCAAATCGAGCATTGGCCCTATTGTGCCCAAAATTCGGGTCGCCATATGATCGACAAGACAAGCGCCGCTTGTCTGAAAGCCGCGCATAAAATCGGGACCTTCCGAAGTCTCCTTTTTCTTACGTTGGCGGCACCGGTGCCATCGGTAGGCACAACAAATACCCGCAACGACGCTTTAGCCCAGGCAGGACATTCGCCAACGGCCAGACCAGCTTGGTCTATGACCGCTGCGCACTGGAGCAACCATGACCACTCCTCATTACATCGGCGACGTCAAATCCGACATGCGCGGCATCAAGCCCGGCTGGTATGCGATCGAGGATGACGGCAACCTCTCTTCTGGACCTTTTTCAAGCCGCGAACAGTGCGTCGACAGCATCGCTCGGCCCAAGAACGGGGCCAAGAACGGGACCAAGAACGGGACGACGGAGTCGCAGTTGTCATCGGGGGCGAAGTGAGATTCCGGATTTGCCGCCAGCCAAGTCGTCTGCTGCCAAGTGTCTGCTGCCAATTTGGCCATTCACCTGCGATCTCGGGTAAACCCGAAACCCGGGAAGCAATCCGGAATGACGGGTGTCATCCTGGAGCCGAATCCTCCACGATCCGCACCAGATCGCTCATGATGCGGTTCAGCTCGAAATCCTTCGGCGTGTAGACTTCGGCGACGCCGGCGCTTTTGAGCGCGCTGGCGTCCTGCGGCGGGATGATGCCGCCGACCACGATCGGCACATCGTCGAGGCCGGCTTCCTTCATGCGCGCGACCACGTCGCGCACCAGCGGCATGTGCGAGCCGGACAGGATCGACAGCCCGACGACGTGCGCGCGTTTCTCCACGGCCGCCGCCACGATCGCCTCCGCGGTGAGGCGGATGCCGTCATAGACCACGTCCATGCCGGCGTCCCGTGCACGGGCCGCGATCTGCTCGGCGCCGTTGGAATGGCCGTCGAGGCCGGGCTTGCCGACCAGAAACTTCAAACGCCGGCCGAGCTTCTTCGATACCCGGTCGACCTCGGCGCGGATGTCGTCGAGCCCCTCGGCGTCGTTGCGCATCGCGGTGCCGACGCCGGTCGGCGCGCGGTATTCGCCGAACGCCGAGCGCAGCGCCAAGCCCCACTCGCCGGTGGTGACGCCTGCTTTGGCGCAGACGATCGACGGCGGCATGATGTTGTCGCCGCTCTTGGCCGCGCGGCGCAGTCCTTCGAGCGCTGCGGCAACGGCCTTGGCGTCGCGCGCATCGCGCCAGGCGGCGAGCCGCTCGATCTGCCCGGACTCCGCTTCGGCCGAGACGGTGACCACCGATTCGGCGGCATCGGTGAGCGGCGAGGCTTCCGTTTCGGTAAAGCGGTTGACGCCGACCACGATCTGCTCGCCGCGCTCGATCGCCTCGATGCGGCGGCAGTTCGATTCGACAAGCTGGTGTTTGAGATAACCGGTTTCGACCGCGGCGACAGTGCCGCCCATCGCCTCGATATGCTCGAGTTCTTGTTTCGCCGCGGTTTTCAGCTCCGCCACCTTGGCCGCCATGACCGGCGAGCCGGTGAAAATATCGCCATAGTCCAGAAGATCGGTTTCGTAGGCCAGAATCTGCTGCATGCGCAGCGACCATTGCTGGTCGAACGGCCGCGGCAGGCCGAGCGCCTCGTTCCAGGCCGGCAGTTGCACCGCGCGCGCGCGGGCGTCCTTGGACAAGGTCACCGCCAGCATCTCGATCAGGATGCGGGCGACGTTATTCTCCGGCTGCTGCTCGGTCAGTCCGAGCGAGTTGACCTGCACGCCGTAGCGGAACAGCCGCTGCTTGGCATCGGTCACGCCGTAGCGCTCGCGGGTGATTTCGTCCCACAATTCGGTGAAGGCGCGCATCTTGCAGATTTCGGTGACGAAGCGCAGTCCGGCATTGACGAAGAACGAGATGCGGCCGACCACGTCGCCGAATTCCTCCGGCGCGACTTGGCCCGACGCCTTGACCGCGTCGAGCACGCCGATCGCGGTGGCGAGCGCGAAAGCAAGCTCCTGCACCGGCGTCGCGCCGGCTTCCTGCAGGTGATAGGAGCAGACATTCATCGGATTCCATTTCGGCATTTCCTTGGTCGTGAACAGGATCACGTCCTTGGTCAGCCGCATCGACGGCGCCGGCGGGAACACATAGGTGCCGCGCGACAGATATTCCTTGATGATGTCGTTCTGCGTGGTGCCCTGCAGTTTGGCGCGCGGTACGTCCTGCTCATCTGCCAGCGCGACATAGAGCGCGAGGAGCCACGCCGCGGTCGCGTTGATGGTCATCGAGGTGTTCATCTCGCCGAGCGGGATGGCCTCGAACAGCATGCGCATGTCGCCGATATGCGAGATCGGCACGCCGACCTTGCCGACTTCGCCCTTGGCCAGCGGATGATCGCTGTCATAGCCGGTCTGGGTCGGCAGGTCGAAGGCGACCGACAGGCCGGTCTGACCCTTGCTCAGATTCTTGCGATAAAGCTCGTTTGACGCTGTGGCGGTCGAATGTCCCGCGTAGGTGCGGAAGATCCACGGTTTATCGCGGCGCGGCTGGTCGCCCATCGGTTTTCCCCGCATTCCGGCGGTGCCAGTGTGGCGCGGAATTTATTGCAATGCAACATCGCCGCGGTCCGGCGCCCGACGATGGACGGCCCGCGCGCGCTGCGCGATCAGGATCAGCACGATCAATACGGCCGCGAGCCCGACCTGGGTCTTGGCGTAAGGGTAGAGCAGAATGAGCACGCCTGCTCCGGCGAGACCCGCGATTTCACTCCCGACCAGGTCACGTTCCAGCGCGAATCGCAGCAGGAAAGCCACCGCGACGGCGAGAACGACCAGATCGTAGATATAGAGATAGGGCGTCGCGACCAGCGTGCCGGCCGCCAGCGCCGCGGCCTTCAGCTCGAACGGCGCGCGGCTCTTCCACAATGCGACGACCCCGACGGCGACCGCAAAGCTGCCTGCGGCCTGGACGGCCCACGCCAACTGCTCGCCACCGCCATGCGCACGGATGAGGCCGAACAGGCTTTGCAGCCGGCTCCAGTCGGCGTGGCCTTCGCCGAGCACGACCTGGCCGGTGATCGGCATCCAATGCACGAAGGCTTGCCAGCTCGCGCTGCCGAACGCGAGCCAAGACAGCGCGGCGAGCCCGAACGCGACCGCGGCAGCGACGAGGAGCGCCATCCACCGCCGGTCCGCGATCAGAACCAGCGGAAACAGCAGCCCGAACTGCGGTTTGTAGGTCAGAAGCCCCAGACAAAGGCCGGCCAGCGCCGGACGCCGTTGCAACAGTCCGAGCGTGCCGCCGATGAGGGCTGCGGTGAGGAATCCGTTTTGCCCGGCGGTCGCGTTCCACAGCGTGGCCGGAAAGCCGAGCGCAAGCATGACGCCGGTGCGCCATCCCAAACTGTCGCCGACAATGCCGCCGATCGCCACCGCATAAACGGCGAGCGTCGTGATGAGCCAGATCAGCGCGGCGACGAGATAGGGCAGCGTCGCCAGCGCCGCGGCGACGAACAGAAACGGCGGCGGATAGTGCCAGCCGTAATAGTTTTCGAAATCGTGGCCGATGGCGCGGACCTCGGCCTGTTTGTGCAGCGGCCAGTCGTAGGCGGACGCCGCATCGCCGTCGAGCGCGAGACGTCCGGCGGCGACGACATTGACGAAGTCGTTGGCGATCGGCCGGCCGTCGCGGTCGGCCAAGAAGTCGCCTCTAAGATACGTCCCGCCGAGCACGATCAGATAGCCGAGCGCGAACGTAAGCCCGATCAGAAAGAGGACGCGTGCGGTCGGCGCTTGCGCGGGTGCGAGGAGCGGCAACGCATCGCCGGCGGCGTCGGGCGCGCTCATGGCCGGATGCCCTGCGGCGCCAAAGCGCGGCGCGCGATCAATGCCGCGAGGCAGAGAACGGCGGCAAAGCCGACCGGCGCTTTCACGAACGGGAAGATCAAGATCAGCACGCAGGTTATGCCGATCCCGGCCGCTTCATGCGTCAGGAAGCCGCCGGCACGGCCGCGACGGTAGAGATATGCGAGCGGCACCGCCAGGATGACGAGGTCGTAAGTGTAGAGATAGGGGGTCGCCAACATGGCGCCGGCGCCGAGCGCCGCCGCTTTGATGTCGTAGGCGGCTTTGCTGCGCCAGACGGCGGCGACGGCGGCGGCTGCCGCCAGCGTGACCGCGATTTGCATGCCCCACGCCAGGGCCTCGCTGCCGCCGAGCGTGCGCGCCAGCCCGAAGGCGGTCTGGAACTTGGTCCAGTCGGCTCCGTCATTGGCGAGGAACGCCCGCGAGGAATGGCCAAGCCCTTCGAAAAATGCCGCCCAGGCCGCGCCGGCGAAACTCAGCCACGAGGCGCACGCCATCATGATCGCGACGGTGGTGGCGGCGGCGAAGGCGCGCCAGCGTCCGCTTGCCGCGAGCGCGACCGGAAACAGCAAGCCGAGATGGGGCTTGACCGTCAAAAGTCCGAGCAAGGCGCCGGCGCAGACCGGTTGCCGCTCCAACAGCGCAAGCGTGCCGCCGAACAGCCCCGCGGTGAGAAATCCGTTCTGGCCGACGATGGCGTTCGACAACACGGCGGGAAATGCGGCGGCGAGCAGATAGCCGCTGCGGTCGCCGATAATGGCGCGGATGGCGAGCAGATAGGCCGGGAAGGTTGCGACCAGCCAGGCGAAATAGGCCGCGGCATAGGGCAGCGCCGCGAGCGCCGCGGCGACGAACAGGAATGGCGGCGGATAAGACCACGGATAATAGCCGTCGAACGGATGCCCGACGGCGCTCGCCTCGATCAGCTTGTGGGCCGGCCAATCATAGGCCGCCGCGGCGTGACCGAGGAGCGCAAGCCGGCCCGCGGCCCAGACATTGACGAAGTCCGACTCAACGCCGCTCCCGTCCGGCGCCACGATCCAGATGCCGTCGAAATAGGCGGTGACGAGATAGACGGCGTGCGCGACGACAAGCGCGAAGCAAACAAGTTCGAGCGGCCGCGCCAGCTTGGCGCTGGCGCCGCGCTCGGGCGTCATTTCATATAGCGCCATCGACGGTCGCGCCTCGCCTGCGATCGGCTCAAGGCTAGACGCGCTGGCTTGAAGAACCCTTAAATTGCCTCAACTAATTATTGCGCTGCAACATGAGGTGCGGCACACTAGACCCTGGTCCAATTCAATTGAATTGGATCAGGGTATAGATTCTTCGTTGGAGCACGATCTTTTCGGAAAACCGGCATCCACCCCGGATCAAGTCCGGGGCAGGCATTTTCCGGATCATGCTCTAAGCGTCCCCGTTGCCGCTCGGAGCCCGTTATGGCCGTTGCGCACAAGAAACCGCCGTCCGCCGCCCCACTCAAGGATCTCTACGATATCGGCGAGATCCCGCCGCTCGGCCACGTGCCCGAAAAAATGTACGCCTGGGCGATCCGCAAGGAACGCCACGGCCCGCCCGAAAAGGCCATGCTGTGCGAGGTGGTGCCGACCTGGCCGATCGCCGACGACGAAGTGCTGGTCTACGTCATGGCCGGCGGCGTCAATTACAACGGCGTCTGGGCCGGCCTCGGCATTCCGGTGTCGCCGCTCGACGGCCACAAGCATCCGTTTCACGTCGCCGGTTCCGATGCCTCCGGTATCGTCTGGGCGGTCGGCGCGAAAGTCAGGCGCTGGAAGGTCGGCGACGAGATCATCGTCCACTGCAATCAGGACGACGGCGACGACGAGGAATGCAATGGCGGCGACCCGCTGTTGTCGCCGTCGCAGCGCATCTGGGGCTATGAAACGCCGGACGGTTCCTTCGCCCAATTCTGCCGCGTGCAGTCGCGCCAGCTCATGGTCAAGCCGGCGCATCTGACCTGGGAAGAATCGGCCTGCTACACGCTGACGCTCGCCACCGCCTATCGCATGCTGTTCGGCCACGCGCCGCACATCTTGAAGCCCGGCGACAACGTTCTGGTCTGGGGCGCCTCCGGCGGTCTCGGCGTGTTCGGCGTGCAGCTTGTCGCCGCCTCGGGCGCCAACGCGATCGGCATCGTGTCGGACCAATCGAAGTCCGAATATGTCTTCAATCTCGGCGCCAAGGGCGTCATCAATCGCAGCGAATTCAAGTGCTGGGGCCAGATGCCCAAGGTCGGCACGCCCGAATACGACGCCTGGGTCAAGGAAGCGCGGCGGTTCGGCAAGGCGATCTGGGACATCACCGGCAAGAAAGACATCGACATCGTCTTCGAGCATCCCGGCGAGGCGACGTTTCCGGTGTCCTGTCTGGTCGCCAAGCGCGGCGGCATGGTGGTGTTTTGCGCCGGCACCTCGGGCTACAACATCACCTTCGACGCCCGTTATGTCTGGATGCGGCAGAAGCGCATCCAAGGCTCGCATTTCGCCCATCTGAAACAGGCGAGCGCCGCTAACCAGTTCGTCATCGACCGCCGCGTCGATCCCTGCATGAGCGACGTGTTTCCGTGGGAGAAAATTCCTTATGCCCACGAATTGATGCGCACCAACCGCCACAAGCCCGGCAATATGGCGGTGCTGGTCAATGCGTCGCGTCCCGGCCTGAAGAATTTCGACGACGCGCTGGAAGCGGCGTCGCTGCCGGTGCTGAACCGGGAGTCGACGCGGGCCTAGCGCAGATTTTGATCGGATCGAGCTGCTTTTTCGCTCGATCTTGCCGCTCGCGACTCCCTCGCCCCGCTTGCGGGGAGAGGGTGGGGTGAGTGGGCTTCGAGGCGCTCGTGGCGCAAACGTAACGATGACGGGTTTGGCGAAACATTTGCAGAGAAACGCACGCAAATATCGGTGGCGTTTCAGAGCGAATCCTAGCGGCAGCGTCTGCGGCGGCGCCCCCTCGCCCCTGACCCTCGCCCCGCTTGCGGGGAGAGGGAGTCGCCAAGCCGGACCTCCGAATGAAAATTC
>Ga0181533_1004520_pt1 | contig 14140 bp, 12 predicted proteins | sample PEATcosm2014_Bin_45_FD_119772 | JGI IMG/M metagenome (GOLD analysis project Ga0181533, IMG submission 119772) | Peatland microbial communities from MTU Mesocosm Facility, Houghton, MI, USA - PEATcosm2014_Bin11_60_metaG | ecosystem: Environmental > Terrestrial > Soil > Wetlands > Peat | place... | reverse complement strand
CCTGAAGAATTTGACGCCGGCGGCGCGTCATCGCCAATCCATCCCGAGTCGCGTCCGCTCCGGTTGCAAACGGGCACTTTCGTGATTCCCGGGGCCAAAAGGTCGCATTCGAAGCAAGCCATTAACCTCAAAGGCAATTCCCTGTCTTCCAGAGCATGTGCTTTCTTGGGGCAGGACGGAAACGTTGCTAAGCTTGGTTAATGGTGCGGGGTCTGGTGCAGCGTTTAGTTCGCGCAGGGCGCATCGTTGCGTGTTCAGCCCTATTGGTCGCCTGCACCCAAGTCATTCACAACGAGCCGATCAATCAGCCCCTCGTCGGCAGCACCAGGCAGGTCGGCGCCGAACTCGGCCGCGACGTCCAAACCTATTACGATGACACCGTCATCGCGCTGTCGTTCTCGGGCGGCGGCACGCGCGCGGCGGCTTTCGCCTACGGCGTGCTCACCGGTTTCGACGAAACGTCGGTGCCGCACCGCTCGGCGTCGCTGCTTGATCGCATCGATTTCGTTACCGGCGTCTCCGGCGGATCGGTGCTGGCCGCCTATTACGGGCTGAAGAAGCGCAAGGCGTTGACCGACTTCAAGCAGCGCTTCCTGCTGCGCAACGCCGAGGAAGGGCTGGTGACGACGATCGGCCTCACCAACATCGCGCGCGGGCTGCAGGGCGGCATCAACGATTCGACCGTGTTCCCGCGCTGGCTCGACGATAATCTGTTCGATCACGCGACTTTCAAGAGCCTGCTGTTCGAGCGACGGCCGCAGGTCTGGATCAACGCTTCCGATATCTACGACCGCACGCCGTTCGTGTTCGGCCGCACGACGTTCGGGGCCTTGTGCAGCGATCTTTCGAGCTACCCGGTCTCGCTCGCCGTGGCGGCATCGGCGGCGGTGCCGGTGATCTTCGCGCCCGTTGTCATCCAGAGTTATCCGGGCGGCTGTGCGGTGCCGTTGCCGGACTGGGTGGAACGCGCGCGTACCAGCGAGACCGCTCCGCCGCTGCTCAAGATCTATGCCGCCGCGCTGGAGCGCTATCACAGTGGCGAAGTCCGTTACGTCAAACTGCTCGATGGCGGGGTGGTGGACAATTACGGGCTTGCCGGCTTCACCACCGCGCGCCTTGCCGCCACCACGCCCTACGGCCCGCTAGAGCCGGAGGAGGGCGTCAAGCTGCGACGATTATTGTTCCTGGTGGTGGATTCCGGCCGCGCGCCCTCGGGTTCGTGGGCGCAAACCGTGGAAGGCCCCTCCGGCGTGACGCTGGTCACGGCGGCGTCCGATACCGCGACCGAGTCCGGCGCGGTCGGCAGCTATTCGGCGTTCCAGGACACCATGAACACCTGGCTGCACACGCTGATTGATTGGCGCTGCGGGCTTTCGCCAGCCGACCGCCGGCGCTTCGGCGCGCCGTCCGGATGGAATTGTCGAGACGTGAAATTCTTCATTGGTCGCGTCTCGTTCGAACAATTCGATGCGCAGCGCGCCGCCGCGCTTAACGCCGTCGAGACACGTTTGGTGCTGCCGCCGGAGCAGGTGGACTTGCTGATTGACGCCGGCCGCGACGCGCTCAAGAGCAACATCGCGTTCCGCGCGTTCCTCGGCTCGTTGGGAGGCGCGCCGGCGCGCGGCACGCCGGTTGCCGCTCCTGCCGACGGTCCGCAAGAGGCGCTGGCACGGTGAAGCCGACTTGCTGAGAGCGCGTCGTTTACGCGAACAGGTGCTTCTCGATGTCCCCCACGGGGTGCTTGGTGAGGTCTTTGCCGACTTCGGCAACGATCCTTTTCTTGACATCGGCATGGAAGGCGGTTCGCAAATCGGCGAGCGTGCGCGGCGGCGCAACGACGACGAGCGCGGGCACACCGCGCTTGCGCACCGCGTCTTCCAGCGCGGCCGCGACACGCGCGACGAAATGGTGCTCCTCAAGGTGATGCCAGTCGGTCTGTTCTATGCTGCTGCGGCGATGCGTTCCCGCGCTCTCGACGCCGCGTCCGGGCCGGTCGGTACCCTGCTCGTGGGTCGGCGGGTTCTCCTCGGCGAAGACCCGCTCGACCTTCAGATCGGGATATTTCGCGTCGCCGGCATTGCGCAGGAATAACGCCTTGCGGCCGTCACCGATGAACACCAGCGCGTCGTGGGGTATTGCGAGCTTGCTCATATCACTTACTCCGCTGCCGCCCGAGTATGGCCGAGACGCCGGTTGAGCGCATCGAGCAGCGCCTCGGCGGCTTCCGCGATCACTGTACCGGGCGGAAAGATCGCCTCGGCACCGGCGGTCTTGAGCGCCTCGTAATCCTGCGGCGGCACCACGCCGCCGACCACGATCATGATGTCGGAGCGGCCGTTGCGGCCGAGCTCGGCTTTGAGTTCCGGCACCAGCGTCAGATGCGCGCCGGCGAGCGATGAGATGCCGAGGATGTGCACGTCGTTCTCGACCGCCTGGCGCGCGGCTTCCACCGGCGTCGCGAACAAAGGCCCGATATCGACGTCGAAGCCGAGATCGGCGAACGCCGAGGCGATCACCTTCTGGCCGCGGTCATGGCCGTCCTGGCCGATCTTGGCGACCAGGATGCGCGGGCGGCGGCCTTCCTTGTCCTCGAATTCGGCGACGCGCTTCTTCATCCGCTCGACGGCGTCCGCCATGCCGACCTCCCGCCTGTAGACGCCGGAGATCGTCTTGATCTCCGCCTGGTGGCGCCCGAAGACCTGCTCCAACGCCAATGATATTTCGCCGACCGTCGCCTTGGCGCGCGCCGCATCGACCGCGAGCGCCAAGAGGTTGGCGTTGCCACCGGAGGCGTTGCGCGTCAGCGCGGCAAGCGCTTCGGCGACAGCTTGCGGATCGCGCTCGCGCTTGAGCCGATTGAGCTTGTCGATCTGCAACTGCCGCACTGCGCCGTTGTCGACCTTGAGGATGTCGATCGGCGCCTCGTCCCGCGGTCGGTACTTGTTGACGCCGATCACCGCCTGGGCGCCGGAATCGATGCGCGCCTGGGTGCGGGCGGCGGCCTCCTCGATGCGCAGCTTCGGCAGCGACGCCTCGATCGCGCGGGTCATGCCGCCGAGCTCTTCCACCTCGCGGATATGGACCCAAGCTTGGGTCGCCAGATCGTGCGTGAGCCGCTCGACGTAGAATGAGCCGCCCCACGGATCGATCATGCGCGTCAAGCCGCTCTCGCGCTGCAGCACGATCTGCGTGTTGCGCGCAATGCGGGCGGAAAAATCGGTTGGCAGCGCCAGCGCCTCGTCGAGCGCGTTGGTGTGCAGCGATTGGGTGTGGCCCTGCGTCGCCGCCATCGCCTCGATGCAGGTGCGCACGACGTTGTTGAACACGTCCTGCGCGGCAAGCGACCAGCCGGAGGTTTGGCAATGGGTGCGCAGCGACAGCGAGCGCGCATCCTGCGGGTTGAATTGCTTCATCAGCTTCGCCCAAAGCACCCGTGCGGCGCGCAGCTTCGCAACTTCCATGAAAAAATTCATGCCGATGCCGAAGAAGAAAGACAGCCGCGGCGCGAAGCGATCGACGCCGAGGTTGGCGGCAAGACCGGCGCGCACATATTCAACGCCGTCGGCCAGCGTATAGGCGAGCTCGAGATCGGCGGTCGCTCCGGCCTCCTGCATGTGGTAGCCGGAGATCGAGATCGAATTGAACTTCGGCATGTGCGCCGAGGTGTAGGCGAAGATGTCGGAGATGATGCGCAGCGAGGGCTTCGGCGGATAGATATAGGTGTTACGCACCATGAACTCTTTGAGAATGTCGTTCTGGATGGTGCCGGCGAGTTTTTCCGGCGGCACGCCTTGTTCCTCGGCGGCCACGATGTAGAGCGCAAGCACCGGCAGCACGGCGCCGTTCATGGTCATCGACACCGACATCTGATCGAGCGGAATGCCGGCAAACAGCGTGCGCATGTCGTAGATCGAGTCGATCGCGACGCCGGCCATGCCGACATCGCCGGCGACGCGCGGGTGATCCGAGTCGTAGCCGCGATGGGTGGCGAGATCGAAGGCGATCGAAAGCCCCTTCTGCCCGGCGGCAAGATTGCGCCGGTAGAAGGCGTTGGAATCCTCGGCGGTCGAGAAACCGGCATATTGCCGGATGGTCCACGGCTGGGTCAGGTACATGGTCGGGTAGGGGCCGCGCAGATAGGGCGCGATGCCGGGAAAGGTGTCGAGACCATCGAGGCCGGCGAGATCGTCGGCGTCGTATGCGCTTTTGACCGCCACGCCTTCGGGCGTGAGCCAAGGCGTGGCAGCGGCGGTCGGCGCCGCGGCCGCAGCATCGGCGAAATCGATCCCGGCGAAATTCGGAATTCGGCTCATCGGTTCATCCGATCTCGGTACCAAGAATATCGTACGCGCCTTTCAGTGTCGCCAGGGCGTCGCAGCCCTCATAAATGAACGATTGGACCCCGGCCGCCCGCCATTTGGCCTCCCGTTCGCCCGGCCGGCCGGCGAGATAGATGTGTCGCGCGCCGGCCGCTTTGAGCGCCTCGGCTACTGCAGCGGCTTGCTTCTCGTAGACCTTGTCGGTGGAGCACAAGCAGACCAGCGCCGTATCGGCGGTCTTGACGGTTGCCGCGAGGGCAGGGGCGTCAAGGCTCTCACCGCCAACCGGCTCGATGCCACCGGCCTCGAAAAAATTCTTGGCAAAGGTCGCGCGCGCGCTGAAATCGGCTGGCGTGCCCAGATTGGCGAGAAAGATTTTGGGCCGCGCACCGGTCGCCGCGAGCCACCGATCGGATGCATCGCGCAACGCTTCGAACGGCTCGGCCAGGCGGATGGCCGGCAGCGGCGCGAACATTGGCGGTTTGCCGGATTGCGGGGGCGGTGAATGTTTGTGCTCCGCCACAACCTCGACTGCCACTTCCGCCTCGTGCAGGTTCGGGAACACGCTCACGCCGGTCAGCGCATCCCGGCGTTGCGCCAATGCGGCGGCGCGCTTGGCGCGCACGGCGGCGACATAACCTTGGATTAGTCCGCTTTCGAGCGCGGCGGCGATACCGCCCGCCGCTTCGATCTCGCGGAACAGCGCCCATGCCGTTTGGCAAAGCTGGTCCGTCACATCCTCGACCGCGCCGGAGCCGGCGGCCGGATCGGCGACGTTCGCGAGATGGGCTTCCTCGATGAGAATGAGCTGGGTGTTGCGGGCGATGCGCCGCGCGAAACGCTCCGGCAGGCCGCGCGCGGCCGTGAACGGCAACACTGTGATCGCATCGGCGCCGCCGAGTGCCGCGGCAGACACCGCGATGGCGGCGCGCAAAATGTTCACGTGCGGGTCGCGTTGCGCCATCATCCGCCAGGCGGTCTCGGCTGAAACGAATGCCGGCTCGGGCGCTAGCCCGCATGAGGCTTCCACGCGCGCCCACAGTTTCCTCAGCGCGCGGAATTTGCCGATGGTCAAAAACTGATCGGCATCGGCGCTGAGGCGGAAGAAGATCATGCGCCGCGCTGTTTCGAGCGCAACGCCCTCGGCCTCGAGCGCGCGCAGATAGGCGACCGCCACGCCGAGCCCGAAGGCTAATTCCTGCGCCTCGGAGCCGCCGGCATTATGGATGACCCGTCCGTCGGCAGCGGCCAGCTTGCCTTGGTATCCTTCGCGGACCAATGCCGTAAGGCGGCGGGCAAAATGCGCCGCCTCCTCGTTCCACTTCCGCGATGCGCTGCCGACCATCGCCATGGCGCCGAGAGGATCGTGTCCGAGCCGCAGGCATTTGGCACGCGGCGAAAGCGCGAGCCCCTTTGCCAGCGCCGCGTCGATCGCCGCCTCCGCGGGCGGCGAAAGATCAAGTTCGACCGCGGTGCCGACGAGGTCGATGCCCTCGAGCACGCGCGCGAGCGCGTCCTCGCGTGCCGGCAGGCCGAAGCCGTGGTCGCCGAGCGCGCCGGTAAAGACCAGCGAAAGCCCGCTGGCTCCGTTCTCGAGTTCACGCAGCGCGATTTCATTGGCGCGCGCTGGATCGGGGTGATCGATCCGCGCCAGCACCTCCCACGCCGTTGCGCCCGCGCGCCCAGCGATGGGCCGCGCGTCCCGCCGGCGGGCCGCAAGCGGTTCAATGCGCAATCCGTCGTAGGTGGTTTTGACGAGCCGCTCGAACGGCGCGCCCTTGAGCACGGTGTCGACAAGCTTGCGCCAATCCTCCCGCGTCGCCGAGGCGAAATCGGCGGCAAAGGGCAGGGTTTCAGGATCAGTCATGGCCGCAAAATGCCATGCCGGGCGATCAAGGCCAACAAACCTTTCCGGCAAAGTCCAATCCGAGGCCGGCAATTCAGGCATATCTGAGTTGCGTCGTCCGACATTAGCCGTCCGGCGGCAGCTTTTCGATGCCGCTCGTGTCCACGCGTTCCAACGCGTCGCGCACGCGGACGCCGGCGATCACCCGCTCGGGGGCGATCTCCGCGAGCGGGACCAGCACGAAAGCGCGCTCGAACAGATGCGGGTGGGGCAAAATCAGGTCCGGATCGTTGAGGACGAGGTCGTCATAGGCGAGAAGGTCGATGTCGATTGAGCGCGCTCCCCAACGGCGTTCGCGGGTACGGTCACGCCCGAGCGCCCGCTCGCATTGTTCGGCGCGCGCGAGCAGTTCATGCGGCGACAGCGAGGTCGTCATGCCAATGACGGCGTTGACGAATGGCGGCTGGTCGGTGACGCCCCAGGGCGGCGTCCGGTAATCCGACGAGCGCGCTGTCAGGCGCACTGCGGTCCCATCGCAGAACAAGACAATGGCCCGACGGAAAGTGGAACGGACATCGCCGACATTGCCGCCAAGCGCGACAAATGCCTCGGCCATGGTCATGGCCGCGAGCGTTGCCGTGTGCGTGTGACGATGACCCCGACATCGTCGAAGGTCGCCGCGATCGGAGCGTGCGGCTTGCGCACGGTGACGCGAATGCCGCGAACCTGCGGAAAGCGGTCGAGCACCGCGTCCGCGACCGCGCCGGCAGCGGCCTCGACCAGGCGATAGCGTCGTGCGCAAAACGCCACGCTCGCCGTTTTCACCAGTGCTTCATACGAAATCGTATGTTTGAGCGTGTCGGTGCGCGAGGCCTCGGCGAGATCGATGTCGGTCACGAGATCAAGCTTGAAAGGCTGTCCGACCTTGGCCTCGTGCGGCATGACGCCGTGGTAGGCGTGGAGAACGAGGCCATTGACAAAAATCGCGTCGCTCATCGCGCGCGCCTGATCGCCGAAGCCACAGCCAGCGCCTGCGCGGTCGCCGCCACATCGTGGACCCGGACGATCGTTGCGCCGTTCTCGACCGCCAGCAGATGCGCGGCGAGCGATCCGCCGAGGCGATCCATGGGCTCGGAGGGCGCAATTGAATGGATGAAGCGCTTGCGCGAAGCGCCGACCAGGAGCGGTACGCCGAACTCACGCCAGGCGTCGAGCCGCGCGATACAAATCAAGCTCTGCTCCGGCGTCTTGCCGAAGCCGATGCCGGGATCGAGCACGATCCGCTGGCGCGGGATGCCGGCGCGCGCCGCGATGTCGAGCGAGCGCCGGAAGAAGTCCGTCACCTCGGCGACGATGTCGATCGCCGGATCGACACTCATGCGATTGTGCATGATAACGACGGGCGCTTGGTGCTCGGCCACGACACGCGCCATGTCGGCATCGCCCTGCAAGCCCCAAACATCATTGACGATCGCCGCTCCCAGGTCGAGCGCCCAGGCGGCGATGGCGGCCTTGAGCGTATCGATCGACACCGGAACGCCGAGTGCACCGACATCGGACAATAGCGGGGCCAGCCGCGCGCGTTCCTCCTCGAGCGATATGCGAACGGCACCGCCATAGGGCCGCGTCGATTCCGCGCCGACATCAAGAATATCGGCGCCTTCCGCGGCGAGACGGCGGGCATGCACGATGGCAGCTTGAGGATCGAGATAGCGGCCGCCGTCGGAAAATGAGTCCGGCGTGACGTTGAGCACACCCATGACCAGCGGCCGGGCCTTGGCGAGAAGCCGCTCAAGCACGTTGGCGCCGGATTCAGAGCCCGGCGTGGAAAAAGCCCGATGGGTGAGGGTCGTGGCCATCGTTGGCCGTCCCTTCGGTCGTTGTTTGCTGGTCGCTTTGCGCGGTCGGTTGCGATGAGTCAAGCCGCCCGGCGGCCGCGGCGCGCTAACGGCGCGGGCGCTCCGGGCAATCAATAGCGAATGACGGGCGGCAGCTTCTTGGCGCTGTCGATCCAGCGAGTGACGGTGCTCTCCGAGGGCAGAAGCCGCACCAGTTTGCGCTTGCTGTTGGCCGCCGTCATAGCCTGGACGAGCTTGTGCGGGTTGCGGAACTTGAGCTCTTTGACCGTCTTGACGCCGGCCGCGCGCAAAAGCTCCGCATATTCCCAGCCGACACCCTTCACGCGCATGCGGTCGGCGGCCGTCACCCAGTCGAGCACGCGCTTCTCGTCGGTGCCGATCCGCTCGGCGATCTTGAGTCGTTGCTTTGGCGTCTTGCCCGAGCGCAATAAACTTACGGTTGTACGAATGCCGTCCGATTTGAGGATCACGGCGGTATCCGGCCCGATGGCTCGAATATCGGTGATGGGATACGCCATCGATGTCTCTCCTCAGTCGCGCAATAGCGTCGCCGTAACCACGTTGGTACTCAAACAATTGCGAGACCGGGGCTGGCGCCGACGATGTCATCGACCTCGTCCTCGCCGATCTTCTCGCGCGCATAAGCGATGAATTGCCGGATCATGACCTGCACCTGACCCAAGCTCAGCCCCGCGCCCATCACGCGCATGCTGGCGCGCATATCGCCGCCCATGCCGTTTCGACGGGGGCTCGATCGTCGCCGACGTCGGCGACGAGGCGCCCGATCAGTTCTTCCATTGTCCCCTCGCCAGCCCTAGTCTCAGCACCTTCTTGCCATAATGTACATTAGGACGCTGCATGACAAGTCGGTTGCGGGCCGATTGCCCGAGCGGCCGCTGGTGTAATTGCCGCACCCCGGCATGATAGGAACGCAAGGCGCGACGGAACTCGACTGCAGTCGGCGATCTTGCGACGTGGCACGATGCACGTGAAGGAAACGAGTGATGACGAATCCGGATCGAGATGGAAAAATTTTTGTCGGCAAAGGCGTGACCTTGGGCGACCAATACCTCACACTCGCTCTTGCCAACCGGCACGGTCTCGTCACCGGCGCGACCGGCACCGGAAAGACCGTATCGCTGCAGGTGCTGGCGGAAGGGTTTTCGCGCGCCGGCGTACCGGTGTTCGCAGCCGACATCAAAGGCGATCTGTCAGGGATCGCCGCGCGCGGCGAGGCCAAGCCTGATTTCGTCAAACGCGCCAAGGACTTGGGCTTCGACTATGCGCCGGAGGAGTTTCCCGTCGTATTTTGGGATCTGTTCGCGGAACAGGGCCATCCGATCCGCGCTACCGTGTTCGAAATGGGCCCGCTTCTCGTTTCGCAGATGCTCGAACTCAACGACGTGGAGGAAGGCGTGATCAACGTCGCCTTCCGTTTCGCCGACGACGATTCGGAACTAAAAGCGTGCGACGACGTCGATGGACTCGTCGGTCTCAGGGATTTGCGCGAGCTCCTGTCCTATCTTTCAAAGAACGCCAAGGAGGTCGGTGCCCGCTATGGCAACGTCGCGGTGACCGCGGTCGGCGCCGTGGAGCGCCAGCTCCTGGTGCTCGAGAACCAGGGCGGCGCAAAATTCTTCGGCGAGCCGGCGCTGTCCGTCGCCGATCTGATGCGAACCGACAGCAAGGGGCGCGGCGTCATCAACGTGCTGGCCGCCGACAAGCTGATGGCGAGCCCGCGGCTCTACGCCACCTTCCTGCTGTGGCTCATTTCGGAACTGTTCGAGAAGCTCCCGGAGGTCGGCGATCCGCCAAAGCCGAAGCTCGTGTTCTTTTTCGATGAGGCACACCTTCTGTTCAATGAGGCGCCCAAGGAATTGCTGGATAAAGTCGAACAGGTGGTGCGGTTGATCCGCTCGAAAGGGGTGGGGGTCTATTTCGTCACCCAAAATCCGCTCGATGTGCCCGAAAAAGTTTTGGATCAACTCGGCAACCGGATGCAGCACGCGCTGCGTGCGTTCACGCCGCATGACCAGAAGGCGGTAAAGGCGGCGGCGGAGACGTTTCGGCCAAATCCGAAACTTGACACCGTGCAGGTCATCACCCAGCTCGGCAAGGGAGAAGCGTTGGTGTCGTTTCTTGAGGGTGACGGCACTCCGGCGATGGTCGATCGTATCGTGGTCCGGCCGCCGTCGGCGCGCATCGGACCGGTGACTCCGGACGAGCGCAAGGCGGTGATGGCGGCAAGCCCGGTAAAGGGCAAGTACGACCAGATCGCCGATTCTCAATCCGCCTGCGAAATTCTGCAAAAGCGACTGGCAGCCGGGGGCGCGCTGCCGCCAGCCGGCACGGCCGCTGCACCCGCCACACCCGGCGGACCCGCCACACCGGGCCAAGCGCCCGCGCCGGGAGGCATCCTTCATAGGGTGGGCGAAGGCTTCCGCAACGTTTTCGGCATTGGCCGGCCGCGCGGCACGACCTTGACGACCTCGCAGCAAGTCGCCCGCAATGTGGCGCGCGCCGTCGCCACCGGCGTCGCCACCACGGTTGCGGCGGAGCTCGCCAGGAGCACCGGCAGCAAAACTGCCGGCACTATTAGCAAGGCTGTCGTGCGCGGAGCGCTCGGCGGCGTGTTGAAACGGTGATGTCATGACGCCATCAGAAGCTTTGCCCGCTGTCCTCACTCGCGTCGACCGCGATCTCGACGGAAGCCTCGATCGTTTGTTCGCGCTCTTACGAATTCAGTCGATCTCGACCGACCCGGCCTATGCGCCGCATTGCCGCGCCGCGGCCGAATACGTCGCCGCCGACCTTCGCGGCCTTGGATTCGAGACCAGCGTGCGCCCGACCGACGGCCACCCTGTCGTGATCGGCAAAAGCGGCAACGGAGCGTCCCCGGGCAAGTCGCCGCGCGTCTTGTTCTATGGCCATTATGACGTGCAGCCGGTCGATCCGCTCGATCTGTGGAAGACGCCGCCGTTCGAGCCGCGTATCGAGACGCTCGACGGCGGCCGGAAAATCATCGTCGCGCGCGGCGCCTGCGACGACAAAGGCCAGGCCATGACCTTTATCGAGGCGTGCCGCGCCTTCAAGGCGGTCACGGGCGAACTGCCGCTCGACATCACCGTGATGATCGAAGGCGAGGAGGAGTGCGGCTCGAAGCACCTCTTCGGTTTCGTGCGCGACAATGCCGGGGAGCTCAAGCGGGATCTTGCGCTCGTCTGCGACACCGGCATGTGGGACGCGCAGACGCCGTCGATCACGACATCGCTGCGCGGGCTCGTCTACGAGGAGGTCAGGCTGACCTGCGCCGACCGCGACCTGCACTCGGGCCTGTTTGGCGGTGCGGCGCGCAATCCGATCCATGTCCTGGCCGAAGTTCTCGCGGCCATGCACAAGCCGGACGGCTCGGTCGCCATTCCCGGCTTCTACGACGGCGTCCACGAACTGCCGGCCGACATCAAGGCCGATCTCGCCGGGCTAGACCTGACCCCGGAAAAATTCCTCGGCCCGATCGGATTGAAAATTCCGGCCGGCGAAAAGGACCGCTTGCTGATCGAGCAGATTACGACGCGGCCGACCGCCGAGGTCAACGGTATTCTCGGTGGCTATACCGGCGAGGGGGCGAAGACCGTCATTCCCGGCAAGGCGATGGCCAAAGTCTCGTTCCGCCTGGTCGGCGCCCAGGACCCGGAAAAAATCCGTGCCGCGTTTCGCGACTTTGTACGCGCGCGCGTGCCGGCCGACTGCTCGGTGGAGTACGGTAATTTCACCAGCGCGCCGGCGTTCGAGGTGGCGTTCGATAATCCCGCGCTCGGCAAGGCGCGGGCGGCGCTGGCGGAGGAGTGGGGCAAGAAGGCTCTGACGATCGGCGCCGGCGGCTCGATCCCGATCGTCGGCGATTTCAAGACCATACTCGGCATGGACACACTGATGGTCGGCTTCGCGCTCGACGACGACCGGGTGCATTCACCCAATGAAAAATACGACCTGCGGAGTTTCCACAAGGGCATTCGCAGCTGGGCTCGCATCTTCGCGGCACTGGCGGTTTGAGGCTGCGTTCCTGACTTTCCGGCGCTTCAGTCGCTCGCCGCGTCGATCAGGCGCGGGGTGACGAAACGCTCCACCCTGCCTGCATTGGCGTGCAGCCGCGACCAGTCGTCGAACGGAAGATCGATGACGACGAGCCCGGACGTTGGCAGCTTTTCGTTGACGCGCTCACGCGTTTCGACGTCGCCCGACGCGATCAACCGCACGGCAAGATCATGCAGGCCCGGATTGTGGCCGACGACAAGCAGCGTGTGCGCGTCGCGAGTCTGGCGGATAAGGCCGATGAGCGTTTCGGGGCTGGCGTTGTAGATGCGCTCGTCCTTCGCCACACGCGGCGCCTTGGTAAAGGCCGGCGCTACGAGGGCCCAGGTTTCCTCCGCGCGCGTCACCGGCGATACCAGGACAAGGTCGGGAACAAGGCCGTGGCGGGCGAGGTAGGTGCCGATCACGGGCGCGTCGGCGCGGCCGCGTGCCGTCAGCTTCCGATCGCGGTCACGTTCGCCGGGCTCGGGGCGCTCGGTCTTGGCATGGCGTAGCAGCAGCAAGCGGCGCATCCCGGCAATGTCGCTTTCTCGACGGCGTCAGTCTAGTGTCTCGTGATGGAGCCCGCCGATATCACGGCCTATGGCGAAAGTTGGTACGCCGCGACCATGGTGGTCGCACCGCGGCGGCCGCAGCTTCATGGCGACCTCGACGTCGATGTTTGCGTGATCGGCGGTGGGCTCGCCGGCCTGACGACGGCGCGCGAGGTGGCGCGCGCCGGCTGGTCCGTTGTGCTGATCGAGGCCGGCCGGATCGCGGCAAGCGCCTCCGGCCGCAATACCGGTTTTGTGCTGCCGGGCTTTGCCGCCGCGCCTGACAGTATCATCGGCCGCGTCGGCTTTGCGCCGGCCAAGGATTTGTGGACGCTGTCGCAGAGCGGTCTCGACTACGTGCGCAACGCCATCCACGACGACGCGATGCCCGGGATCGAGGCGCAGGACGGCTGGCTTCACGTTGCCAAGACCGACGATGGCGACGCGTTCATGCGCCGCGTCGGGGTTCTGGGCGAATTCGGTGCCGAAATCGAAGGCTGGCCGACCGAACGGGTGCGCGCGGTGCTGCGCAGCGAGCGTTACTTTCACGCCATTCACTTTCCGCGGGCGATCCAAATTCACCCGCTCAATTATGCGCTGGGGTTGGCTGCCGCGGCCGAGCGCGCCGGCGCGCACATCTTCGAGCACACGCCGGCTTTGTCCATCGACCCTGCAGGGGTGCGCAAGCGCATTGTCACACCTGCCGCGCGGTTACGGGCCGATCATGTGGTGCTGTGCGGCAACCTGCAGCTCGCGTCACTGATGCCGCGGGTTTCTTCTGCGCTCATTCCGGTCACGACTTATGTGATCACCACCGCTCCGCTCGGGCCGCGTCTTAACAAAGCGATCGATTATCGCGGTGCGGTCAGCGACTCCGACCTTGCGGATAATCACTATCGTGTCGTCGGCGGCGACCGGCTGATGTGGTCGGGCCGGGCGACGACGTGGGCGCGAAATCCGCGTCGCTACGTCGGCGCCCTGACAGCGGACATCAAACAAACATACCCCCAGCTCGGCGGCGTTGCCGTGGACTACGCCTGGTCCGGCACCTTGGGGAATTCGATCCACCGCATGCCGCAGATCGGCGAACTCGGCCCGGGCGTGTGGCTGGCAAGCGGCTTTGGCGGCCACGGCCTCAATACTACGGCGATGGCCGGCAACCTGATCGCCCGCGCCATTGTTGACGGCGATCAAACGTGGCGGCAATTCACGCCGTTCGAACTAGTCTGGGCCGGTGGAATTTTCGGCCGCGCGACCGCGCAGCTATATTATTGGATGAAGCGGCTCGGCGATGCCGCAGCCGAGAGCCGCGCCCGCGCCGCCGAGAAGGCACATCGTCGCGCGCGCGAAGCCGAAATCGCGATGGCTGGACGCACACGGCAAGTCGCGGCGGAAGAGGACGCCGGGGAACCAGGCGCGCCCGACTCCGTCATATCGCCACCTGCCGTCATGGAACCGACCGCTGACGCGGAGATGACGCCATCGACGCTT
>Ga0181533_1004518_pt1 | contig 14142 bp, 10 predicted proteins | sample PEATcosm2014_Bin_45_FD_119772 | JGI IMG/M metagenome (GOLD analysis project Ga0181533, IMG submission 119772) | Peatland microbial communities from MTU Mesocosm Facility, Houghton, MI, USA - PEATcosm2014_Bin11_60_metaG | ecosystem: Environmental > Terrestrial > Soil > Wetlands > Peat | place... | reverse complement strand
CACGGCATCACGGCGGAGTGCCGCCGGGCAGGAACGTAACCTCAGGAAGCACCAAAGCCGCTATGCAAACCGCGAACTTACACACGTAGCGGCACAACGGCCCTTGATCAGAGATTCCCTAGGTGGAATGGATACTCAGGGTTGTAGTCGCCGATAATTCCGATTCTTGTGGTTTTCATGGATCAACTTTGCCGGTAGACTGTTTCATGAGTCAAATCGAACGAATAGATCACTGACCCCGCATTTCCTTTTTGAACTCTGACTGATTCCGCTTATGATGTCGAAAGAACCTGTATTTATGCGGCCCTGAAGACCTGAACGTTCCACCGGAGGCCTGCACCCAGTGGGTGAGACACAGAATCGGCCATTTCAGTTCTCTTTTAGCTCCTTCCTCAAGGTTGATTTCCAAGGATCACGAGTCACTTCCGACGCTGGCTGGCTGCTAGTTCGAGAGCTTGATGAACGTCTCGGGCTGAGCCAGCTTATCTCCGACAACCTAACTGATGCTCGTCACGGCAAGAATACACAACTAGCCCTGCCGGACCTGTTGCGCCAGTCCATCTACAGTCGCTTGGCAGGTTATGAAGACCTCAACGATGCCGAGCGGCTTTCCCAAGACCCGACCTTCCGCCTGATTGGCTCGAAAAAGATCTGGGATCGCGGCGCGGCTCTGCCTTCGCGCCTGCATTGGTTCGATACCGAAGTGCTGCCCGAAGACCGCAACCTGAACGGTTTGTGCTCCATGAACCGGAACATGATCGCGAAGGTGGAAGGCATGGCGTGGTCGTGGCGGGCAGTGCTGGACATGGACAGTACCGAGATTCCAGTCTATGGCGAACAGGAACAGAGTGCCGACAACGGGCATTTTGAGTCCACCTGCTACCACCCGCTGCTGCTGTTCAACGGTGAGGGTGACTGCGTAGCCGCGAAACTGCGGCCGGGCAACGTACATAGCGCCGAGGGTTGGGAAGAACTTTTGTTGCCGGAGATCGAACGGCAACAGCAGGTGGGCAAGGAAGTGTGGTTTCGGGCCGATGCCGCCTTTGCCAAGCCGGAAATCTATGAGGCGCTGGAAGAGCGCGGGGTGAAGTACGCGATTCGGCTTCCGGCCAATGACAGCCTGATGCGGGACATTGAGGAACTGCTGAGTCGGCCAGTAGGCCGCCCGAGTAATAAACCACTGATATGGTACAAGGGGTTCCTGTACCAGGCGGCCAGTTGGAAAACTGCTCGCCGCGTGGTCGCCAAGGTAGAGTTCCATGCCGGAGAGCTGTTCCCAAGGGTGGGGTTCATCGTGACCAACACGCAGCTCAGGAACCGTGCGGTGGTGCGCTTCTACAACCAACGCGGCCAGGCGGAGCAGTGGATCAGGGAAGGCAAGCAGGCGGTGAAGATGACACGGCTGAGCTGTCATCGGTTTCGCAGCAACCAGGTGCGGCTGGCGTTGAGCCTGCTGGCCTACAATCTGGGCAATTTGTGGCGGCGACTGGCCCTGCCCAAGCGAATCGAGGACTGGTCGCTGACCAGCCTGCAACAGCGATTGATTAAGACAGGTGGACGACTGGTGAAGCACGCACGTTATTATTGGCTGCTGTTGGCAGAGAGCCATCTTACGCGGCGGCTGTTTGGCGGCATGGTGCGGCGGATCGCCGTGCTGTCGCTGCCGGTCGGATAAAAGCTGGCGGCTGGCAGGCGAACAACCAGAAATCAAGAAGGGAGAAAGAGAGGTGTCGGAAAACTTGCTTCAAGGTGCTCCGTTTTCGGGTTTTCAGGTGCCCTGGATGGAGCAGCTTAGCTGTGATCATCGCATGGGACCCGAGGGGAACAAGGAATTGTGACCGCGGTCATTGACCAGGTGTTACGCAATGTGTACGCTGCGCTCGTTCTGGGACGCAAAATGGAAATCCCAGGGTAATGGAAGCTGGGGTGGTGAAGCGAAGGATCTGCCTTGAAGAGGCGATCCAGAACAGGATTCAGGGAAGGACTTTAGAAGGCGAGATGAGAACAATTTCATATGTGTTGCCGCCGGCGTTTTTGCTGCTTTGCGCGGCCCTGCCGTCGCTCGCAGCCGCGCAGCAACCAACCGCGCAACCAGCGGAAAACCAACTCCAGCAGCGCTATGCCAAACCGCGGCTCTCCACCGGCCTGCAGAGCGCGAAAGAGTCCACAGCCACTCCCGCTGCCGAATCCGCCCAGGGATTAGGCCAGCACGCTTTCCTCGGCGCCTACATTCCGCACTTCGTTCCTCCGCTCGTTCTGCGCAACACCGCTCGCTTCTCGGCCCTGATCCACCAGGGAAAACTTTATCTCTCTTTGCACGACGCCATCCTGCTGGCAATCGAGAACAATCTCGACGTTGAGCAGCAGCGCTACCAGATCGCCATGGCAAACACCGATGTCATCCGCGCCAAGGGTGGAGGCGTCACCCGCGGTCTGCCGCTCACCGTCGCGCAGTCGCCGGTCGGCATCGGTGGGCCGGGCAGCCCTCTGCTCAACAGTGCGGCCAGCACCGGTTCGGTCAGTCCCATTGCCTCCACCGTCGCCAATGTCTTCGATGTCAATCAGCTCACCGAAGCCACCACTAATCTTTCGCTCCAGGGCACCAGCACGTTCTCGCCGGGTCCGCCCGTCCCTTTCTATGATCCGTTACTCGTGGGGCAGTTGGCCTGGATGCATCTGCAATCCATCTCCACTCCGCCGGTCAAGTCCGTCAGCACCAACAACACCTTCGGCAATCTCACCTTGCAGCAGGGCATCAGCACCGGCGCGCAGTTCCTCGTCGGTTCCAACAACGCCATCGACCTTCTCAACTATTTAGCCTCCAGTCCCGATCCCTTTCGCCACCCCAACGTCGTCGGCAGCGTGATGCAGCCGTTGTTGCGCGGCTGGGGAGTCGATCTCAATCGCCGCTTCATCCTCATCGCGCAAAACAACATCAAGGTTTCGCGCCTGGTTTTTCGCCAGCAGCTCAGCGATCTCATCTTCGGCGTTAGCCGCCTCTATTACGATCTGGTGGGCTTGAACGAAGACGTCAAGGTAAAGCAGGAGACGCTGGCCGCGGCCCGCCAACTCTACCAGGACGACGAAATCCAGGTCGAGGTCGGCACGCTCGCCCCGCTTGAGCTGACGCGCGCGCAAGCGCTGGTCTCCTCCATCGAACTCGATCTGACGCGCGCGCAAGGACTCGTCGTGCAACAGGAGGCCGTCCTTAAGAGCGTCATTTCGCGCAACAGGACCGGCAACGCCGCACTCGCCGCCGTGCGCATCGTCCCCACCGATATCATCATCGTTCCGGAACCCGACGACACTCCCGCACTGGCTGAGCTGACGCAGCAGGGCTTGGCCAATCGCGCTGATCTGGCCCAGGCCGCCATCCAGGTCAAAAACACCGAAATCACCGTCAAAGCCTCGCGCAATGCGGTCAGTCCGGAAATCGATTTGATCGGCGCGGCCATGACTCTCGCCAACATCGGCAGCAGCTCCACCATCGGGGTCGCCCCGCCCGTGCCGCCGACCTCGATAGCCGCCGGCAAAGAAAGCCACCTCTACGAAGACGGCGTCCAGCTCAACGTTCCCTTCCGCAATCGCGTCGCCCAGACCGACGCCGCGCGCGACGAGATTCAGCTCCGGCAGATGCAGGGCCGCCTGCAACAACTGGAAAACCAGATCCGCGACGAAATCACCAACACCTACACCGCGCTCCAGGTCTCGCGCTCGGCCTATGTCGCCGCCGTCCGCACCCGGCAATTCCAGGAACAACTGCTCGATGCCGAAATGCAAAAGCTGTCGGTGGGAGCCTCGACTAATTTCATGATCGTGCAGGATGAGGGCTACTTGGCGCAGGCGCGCTCCACCGAAGTGGGGGCCCGCAGCACCTACATCAAGTCCCGCGTTTCGCTTGAACGCGCCATCGGTACGCTGCTGGAGTCGCACAACATCAAGCTCGACGACGCCATCCGCAACGAACTGCCTGATGCCGCGCCGCCCGCCGCCCCCGAACCCAAGGCCAACTAAAGCCGGATTAAGATAAGATCTGCTCTAATTCCATATTTCGACTGACATGAAGAAAATAGAACCATCGTTGCAGGCGCTAAAACTGCTTGCCGCGTTGGCAACGGAAGGCAAGCTCCGAAAAGCGGCCCGCCGTCTGGGAATGTCCCAATCCGCCGCCAGCCACGCCCTCAGCACACTGGAGAGGAATCTAAGCGCAGCCCTGTTCGTGCGTAACCCTAACGGTCTAAGGCTATCGGAAACGGGCACGCATGTGTTGCCGCATGTGCGCAAGATTCTGGATGGCCTGGATGCGGTGAGAGCAGAAGTCTCAGGGCTGGCTCATTTGCAAACGGGGACGCTGCGGGTGGCCTCGGTCCCAACTCTAGCTGCGACCATCGTGCCGCGATTGATCAGCGAATACAACGCGCTCTATCCCGGTATTGAAGTTTCCTTATTTGAGGGCACGGACGACGAAGTACGCGACTGGGTGCTCAACGGCGTTGCACAGGTCGGCTTTGCCGCGCTGCCGGTCCCGGGCCTGCGTTGCCAGGAAGTCACGCACGATGAATGGCTGGCGTTGGTCCCGGCCGGCGATTTTGCACGGCGGGAGAAGATCAGCCTTGCTGCCCTCAGCCGGCGCAATTTTCTTGTTTCGGGTGGCGGCTGCGAACCCTACATCCAGAAGCTGTTCGAAGAGGCGGGATTGGATTTCCCTTCGCATAGGACAGTTAAACAGTTGAGCACGATTCAAGCTATGGTTGCCGAAAATCTCGGGGTCAGCTTGGTGCCAAGCCTCTCAGTAACCGTCTTGCCCCGGGGAACACGTAGCCTACGGCTTGCGCCGCGCAAGTTCCGGAGAATCGGCCTGCTGCACAAACCTATCAATGACAATCAATGAACTCGTTCTTTCGCCTCTTGACGGGGATTTCCATTTTGTCCCAGCCGTCAGCGATTATGCTTCTGTTCTCCTTGGAGAACAACTTGTTTTTTCTCTCAAGGAAGAAATCCACCTGGTATAACGTCAAGACTCTGCGTGATGAACACCCAGAATGGTTTCGCGAAGACTTATCCAAACTGTTTGAGCTGCTATCGGCGCGGCAGATCCAGCCTGTGATTGCAGCAAGGTTTCCGCTTCGCGAGGCACCTCGCGCCAATGAGATGCTGGAAACGTCTCAGGTCACGGGCAAACTCGTACTGCTTCCGCAGGAATAATGAGCACTCAGAGTGGGTTGCCGTGGGGTCGGCCGCTTCAAACAGCGAACCACTGCAGATGCGAATCGAACCGTTCAAAATCCCAGTGTCAGCTTCAATCCAAGAAATCCCCCGATCACGAGAAAGACAATCTTGATGAAGCCGTTTCCCTTGTATCTTGCATATTTCGATCCGATGTAGGCTCCGGGGACCGATCCCAGGATGGCGGGAACAATAAGCGCTAGGCTGAAGTATCCCTTGTATATCAAGACGAGGGAGCCAAAGACCGACCAGATGAAGGAAATACTGAAGTAATAGCCAAGCGCCGCCATGAAATCGAAGCCTTTGGCGTAAAACGAGAGGGCGCTAAAAGCAATGCCATTCCCCGAGCCCAGCACTCCTTCATAGATTCCCATTGGCAAAGCAATGCCGTAGGCCAGGGGCTCGCGTTTTCGGGAACATACGGCAGCGGTCTTGATCCCAGCGTCTTTCTTAAATGCCATATAGATCACCAGGGCCGTAATGAAGATACCGACACCGGCCTTCAAAATGCGCTGATTGAGATGCAACACAATCAGCACGCCCAGATATACGCCAACGAGTCCGACTGAAGCAAAAGAAAGCAAGAAGCGCCAATCGACCGTCCGGCCCTTCAGGTAGTTGTATGAGGAGGGCAACAACCAGAATATGCTCGCAACCTTCATCATGACGGTCGCCAGTGGAAACGAAATTCCGAGAGACAAGAAGATAGGCAGGGCGATCACCGACGAGCCTCCGCCCGACATGGAACTTAAGAACGCAGCAATGGCGGAAACCACAAAAATCCAGACCGGCAGCATATAACGTAGTATAACGGCTTAATTTTTGGATGTGCTCTTCTTCGTGTCCAATGATTAGGTGTCGCCATGCGGTTCAGAGGCGGCGCAGAGTCATTGTCTCGCTTTTTCCAGCAGGGCCAGTCGAAACCTCAAAGCCGGCACGACTGCCATGAAAGTCGAGCAGTCGCACCCGGCCGCGCTGCTTGCGGCGCCGCTCAGCGACATCGAGATTTGCCAGCTTCTTCATCTTCGCGAACACACCTGCGATGAAGGGCGCCGGAAGTTTATGCCGGCGGATTAATCCCGTCCCCGACATTCTATAATCGCGGAGCGAATGTCGGGTTTGAGCACAACTTCGAACACTTTTGGATCGTGCAGTTCATCGAAGAGGGCTTTCACCCATTCGGCAATGGAATCAGGGGGTGTGTCCTGCTTATCGCTTGGCATTTGTTTAAGGTGCGATTAGGCGACTTCCATCCATTATTATAGTTAACAACGGACGTTCTAGATGAAACGTACCAAGAGATAAAGGCTGATCTTGAAAGACTTGAGACACTCGATCTCAAGCCGGGAGATTGGGTATGGGGGGAGAGCATCCGTCGAACTCTTGCGTGCCCGCCATCTTGTGTGCCAGCAGCATTCATGTGATTTGATCGGGCGGTTCTGGGCGACGTCGAACGTTGCGTTTCAGGCCCTGCCCACGTCAGGAACTGAGCGCGGAAGCTGGACCGCCTACTGCTGCCAGCCGCCGCCGAGATTTCTGTAAATGCGAACCAGACCTAGGAGCTCATTCAACTGAGCCTGAGTCAGTCCCAGTTCGGCGGCAAAGTAATTGGTTTCATTGGTCAGCACCTCCAGGTAACTGGCGGCTCCGCCTCGATACCGCATCTCGGAAAGTCGCGCCGCGTCTTGAGCTGAGACTGCCAGTTGCTGCTGATGCTGTCGGAACTCCCAGTCCTTGTGATACTCGACAAGCGCGTCTGAGACCCCACGAAAAGCCTGCTGGATCGTCTGCCGATAGATCAGCAGTGCTTCCTGTTGACGCGCTTCAGCCAACTTTACGCCGGAACGAATGCTCCCGCCGGCAAAGGCGGGCTGTAATACGGATCCTCCGAAGCTCCACAATCCGGCCGGGCCACTGAACAGGCTGGTGAGTGCCGAGCTCTGATACCCCGCGTTCGCGGTCAAGCTGATTTGCGGGAAGTACGCTGCTTTCGCTACTCCAATTTGAGCGTTGGCCGCGATCAACTGTGCTTCTGCCTCTCGAATGTCGGGTCGTCGCTCCAGCAGGCTGGAGGGAAGCCCGGCCGGAATCTCGGGCACATGTGGTTGCTCAGTCAGTTTCCTTCCCCTCGCAATCGGGCTGGGGTTGTTTCCCAGAAGCGTGCTGAGGTAGTTTTCCTGCTGCTCGATGCGCCGCTCCAGATCGGGAATGGTTTCAGCCGCAGTGAACACCAACTGCTCCGCCTGCCGGACGTCGAGCATGGATGTAGCCCCACCGTTTGCCAACATTTGCGTGAGTCGCAACGAGTCCTGGCGCGAAGCCAGCGTTCGTCGCGAGATTTCCAGTTGCAGGTCGAGCGTACGAAGCTGGAAGTAGGCTGCGGCAACATCACTCACCAGTGTGCTGATTACCGCTTGGTGCGCCCATTCTGTTGCCAACAGATTTGCCCGCGCCGCTTCGGTGGCGCGGCGGTACTTCCCCCAAAAATCGAGATCCCAGGCCAACGCGAGACCCACTTGGGTTGCGCTCGTATCGTATTGACGGTAAGTCTTTGTGATCTCAACTTGTTGATTATTAGCGCCAACTCCAGCACCGATCGTCGGCAACTGGTCAGCGCGTGTAATGCCTACCTGTGCCCGGGCTTCCAGGATTCGCGTGGCCGCAATGCGAACATCGTAATTCTGCTGGAGAGCCGTGTGGATCAGCTCTTGAAGCTGCTTGTCTTGAAACGCTTCCCACCATTTTTGGTCTCCGAACGATTCCGCCGCAGGCTGCGCTGCCTCTTGCGGAATAGCTCCACGGTAGGTACCCGGAACGTCTGCGCTCGGTCTCTTATAATTCGGCCCCACAGCGCAGCCCGCACTCAGGAGCATAATCAGCAAGAGGGCTGTTAGTTTTGTCACTTTAGTCTCCCTCAGATGGACTCGGCTTTGGGACAGCAGCAGGGCCGGGTACGTCGCCGCTGCTACGCCTTGCCAGATGCTCGACCAAGACGAATAGTGCCGGAATGATGAAGATGGCGATCGCAGTAGCGGCCCCCATGCCACCGATTACGGTTGTACCCATAATCTGGCGGGCCACCGAACCGGCGCCTGTTGCTGTCCACAGCGGCACACAACCCAGAATGAACGCCAAAGAGGTCATCAGGATCGGCCGCAGGCGAAGCCTGGCTCCTTCAAGTGCCGCATCCATCAGAGGCTTACCCTTTTCGTACTGTTCCTTGGCAAATTCGACGATCAAGATTGCGTTCTTGGCAGCCAAGCCGATCAGCATTACCAAACCGATCTGGGAATAAACGTCGTTTTCGATTTGCACCATGTAAGCCGGATAGAAAGCGCTGAGCACCGCCCGGCGCAGCCACAACACTCCAAAGGCGCCGAATACCGCAACCGGCGTGCTCAGCAACACACTGAAAGGCAATGACCAGCTTTCATAGAGGGCCGCCAGGATTAGAAACACAAACAGCAGCGAGAAGCTGAAGATGACCCAAGCCGGGAGCCCTTGCCGTGCCTTCTGCTCTTGGCGAGACATACCCATATAATCGAAGCCCATCTCGCCAGGCATCGTCTGTTTGAAGACGTCTTCCATGGCCGCCGTGGCTTGGTCTGCGCTGTAGCCGGGCGCAGCGCTGCCGTTGATCTGGGCTGACCTGTACTCGTTGTAGCGCATCGTAAATTCAGGGCCCTCCCGCGATTCGAACTTTGTCAGCGCGGAAAGCGGCACCATTTCCCCTCGGTTGTTGCGCACGTAGAACTGCCCTACGTTCGCCACGTCCGACCGGTAAGGAGCTTCCGCTTCCAAATATACCTGCCAGGTGCGGCCGAAATCGTTGAAGTAATTAATGAACAGCCCGCCCATGAAAGCCTGAATGGTCTGGTAAACATCGCTGATGGCCACTCCTTGCTTCAGTACCTTTTCCCGATCCACTTGCACGAATTGTTGCGGCACGCTCGGTAGAAACGTAGTGCTGATCGTGCCAATTTCGGTACGCTTCCGAGCCGCCGCCATGAACGTGGCCAGGTTGTTTGCCAGGAACTGCACGTTCCCTCCTGCACGGTCTTCCAGCACGAACTGAAATCCGCCGGAGGTGCCGACTCCGGGGATTGCTGGCGGTGAGAAGCTGAAAATGGTCCCTTGCGGAAGCTTGCTGAGTTGCTGGTTCAGGCGCGCCTTGATTTCCTGATACTGTTCCGCTCTGGTTTCGCGGTCGCTCCATGGCTTCAGAGCGACGAAATAGAAGGCGTTGTAGCTGGTTCGGACATAGCTCAGCAAGCTGAAGCCAATGACGCTGCTGTAGTACTGAACCCCAGGCGTGGCGCTCAGGATTTTCTCAACGTCTCTCGATGCCGCGGCTGTCCGCTCAAGCGAAGCCGCATTCGGAAGTTGCATGTTGATGTAGGCATAGCCCTGGTCTTCATCGGGTAGAAAGCTTGATGGTAGGAGGTGGCCAAAGAACACCCCGGCGAAGCCGAAAGCCGCGAGCATCACCAGCGCCAACACGCCTTTCCGGATCAGAGTGCCGGACAGCCGCAGATAGAGTGCTGTGCCGCTCCCGAAAACATGATTGAACCAAGCGAAAAATCTGGCCAGTAGCCCGCGGCTTTCCTTCTTCGGCCGGAGCAGTAGCGCGCCCAGCGCTGGGCTCAGCGTAAGGGCATTAAAAGCCGAGAGCACCACTGAGATCGCAATGGTCAGGGCAAATTGCTGGTAGAGCCGTCCGGTGATGCCTGGGATAAAGATCGTCGGCACGAAGACCGACGAAAGAACCAGGGCGATCCCGATGACTGGTCCAGAGAGCTCTTCCATAGCCCGCCGAGCCGCATCCTTGGGAGCCAACCCCTCCTCGATGTGGCGTTGTACGCCTTCGACGACAATGATGGCATCGTCTACCACCAAGCCGATGGCCAGCACCAGTCCGAACATTGAAAGGGTATTGATGGAAAAGCCGAACAGCGGGAAGAAAACAAACGTGCCAACCAGCGAGACCGGCACGGCAAGCATCGGGATCAGGGTGGCGCGCCAGTCTTGCAGGAAGAGGTAGACCACAAGGATGACCAGCACGAAGGCGATCAAAAGAGTTTTAATAATCTCCTTCATGCCTTCTGTCACGGCGCTCGTCTGGTCAAGCGATACGACGTACTCCATATCTTGCGGGAAGCGCTGCTTCATCTCGGCCATCAACTTGCGGACGCCGGCGGACGTTTGGACCGCATTGGAACCGGGCAACTGGTAAACGGCGATGCCTGCAGCGGGTTGGCCATTAAAGCGGTTGAGAATGCTGTAATCCTGCGCGCCCAGTTCGACCCGGGCGACGTCTTTCACACGGACGATTCCGCCATCCGGAGCTTCACGGATGACGACGTTTTCAAATTGCTCCGGCGACGTCAGGCGGCCTTGAGCGAGAACGGAATACGTGAACTGCTGGCCCGTCGGAGCTGGTTCGCCGCCGGCTTGACCAGCCGGATTCACCGTGTTTTGCACCTGGGTCGCGTTGACGATCTCAGTGACGGTGATGCCCAGCTTCGCCAGTTGGTCAGGCTTTACCCACAGCCGCATGGCATACTGCCCCGCGCCGAAAATCTGTGTCTGTCCGACACCGTACAAGCGTGCGACCGGATCGTTGAGGTTGATATAGGCATAATTGGCCAGAAACTTCGCATCATGAGTGCCGTGCGGCGAGAACAAGGAGACAATCACCAGCGGCGCGGTGGTTGACTTTTTGATGGTGATCCCATAGTTGTTCACTTCGGGCGGAAGCTGACTGGCGGCCAGTTGCTCGCGTGATTGGGTCAGGATCAGGTCCTGGTTCGGGTCCGTTTTCACGTCGAAGTTCGCGATCAGGGTGGTCTGCGAGTTAGCCGTGGCGTTTAACGAATACATGTAGTCCATGTTGTCCACGCCGTTAATCTGCTGCTCAATTGGCGTGGCCACGGCTTGCTCGAGGGTCTGTGCGTCCGCACCAACGTAGGTGGCCTGCAATCTAATTTCCGGCGGGACGATGCTAGGAAATTGCGCTATTGGCAGGCTCGCGATGGTCACTGCCCCCACAATTACCGTAAGGATCGCGATCACCATCGCCACGATCGGACGGTTGATGAAGAACTTTGACATAGCTCAGTGCCCTTCCCCGGAAAGATCTGCGGGCTTGGGAGTAACCAGAGTTCCTTCCCTGATCTTTTGCAGTCCTTCTACTACAACTTGATCCCCCGGCTTGACGCCCTCGTCAATCACCCGCATTGTCCCGACCGTCTCGCCGGGCTTCACGGTGCGCATGCTAACTTTGTGATCGCTGCCGACAACTGCCGCCTGATAGCTTCCCTGCGACTGCGCAATGGCGCTCTGAGGCAGCAGCAGAGCACCTTTTTTCATGCTCGTTTCAACACGCATGCGTCCATACTGGCCAGGGCGCAAAATGTTGCCGGGATTGGGAAAGGCAGCAACGATGCGAATCGTGCCCGTGCTTGGATCCACTTGCCGGTCGGCCAGCAGGATTTTGCCCTTATGAGGGTAGATACTGCCGTCAGCCAGGATCAGTTCGAGCGAATTTCCGAAAAAACTGATAGCGTGCCTGCTGGCACTGGCACCGCTCTTTTGCTGTGTGCGGAGATATTCCTGTTCGCTGATCGGGAAATAGGCCTTGATGGGATCGACTTGTGAAACTGAACTCAAGACAGAATTGGGTCCCACTAGGTTGCCGAGCTGGACTTGTGCAATTCCCGCAATTCCGTCCACCAGCGAGGTAACTTTCGTAAACTCGAGGTTGAGTTCCGCCTGCTCGACGGCCGCCCTGCCCGACTCGACGGCGGCCTGGGCACCGAGTTTGGCCTGAATCTCGTTATCTAATTGACTCTGAGCGATGGCCTTGCCCTCTGCAAGCGGTGTGTCGCGTTCCACATCAAGCGTGCTTTTGCCAAGTTGCGCTTGCGCCTGCATAAGGTCGCCCTTAGCGCGGTCGAGGGCCGCCTTGAAGAGCCTCGGATCTATTTCGAACAGCACCTGGCCTTTGCGGACGAGCGAACCTTCTTTGTAGTCTTGCTTGATTATGTAGCCTGAGACCTGGGGTCGGATCTGGGCGTTCACGTAGCCGTCCAACGTGGCCACCCATTCGCTGTACACAGGAACATCCTGCTGGACCACGGGGGCGACTCTCACTTCCGGAGCTGGCGGCGCCGTAGCTCTGGTTCCTCCGCATCCAATGGCCGCCAAGGTGAAGACGGCAAGAAGAATGAATAGTAGAACTTTGGTCAAAAGAAATCTTTTGAGCTGGTGCATTTAGTCCGTTCTCCCGGTAGACATGTGCCAGGATTTCCCGTCAAGGAGCAGAGTAGCAAAGCGCGCGCCAAAGCTCACCGAAAATCAGGTTTGCGTAATCAGACCTGTTAACCTCTTTTGCACTTGGGGCCGTAAATATTAAGGCAGAGGACCATCTGTCTCCAATTTCCCCGCGGGAGGAACCTATTGCGCGCTGCCGTATACGCCAGAGTCAGCACAAAAGACCAAAGCCGTGATCTGCAATTGCGCGACCTCAGGGCATACTGCACCGCTCGGGGCCTGGCAGTTGCCCCTGAATATGTCGACGTTGGCTAATCCGGCGCGAAAGATTCGCGGCCAGAACTCAACGCGCTGATGGGCACAGTCACGGACTCCAGCGGGGTTTACTCGGGGTCGTGCGAGCCCCCCAGCAATAAACGTGAGTGTGCGATTTCTGCAGTGCCACTGGGACTTCTGGAGTGTGAGCGACTCAAATCAGCCAGCAAAACTACTGCAATGTCCGGCTCTATGAATGGATACGAAAGTCTGCCAATAGACGTTGATTGGTGATCGAGTGATTGTTTTTTCGCTAGGTTCAGGACTCCGCGGGCGCGTCCTGCTAGCGCGATTTAGAAAACCACGATGCCGTTCCGATCGCGCGCTTCTCTTGGCAGTAGGCCCGCGGGGCATCTTCCCGCCACCACTCTCGCGAAAAACGGCGCCGGTCTGTTGCGGCGAAACTCTTCAGGTCAGGAGCGCTGTCGGAAGTCTCCGCAAGCTAACGTTGGACGGCAGGGACTCCACTATAAGCGAAAGGCCGATCCGGGCGTTTGTCAGCGCAGGGGAGGTCAGGGATTGTTGTAATCCTACCGCTCCACATTGAGCGCCGAATTGAGTCTTTGCTACTCCTGCCGGCCCGGTTGCTGGGTGGCATCGTGCCGGGCGTTGAGCAGCTTGAGGCGCACCGCTTGCGCGCATTCGTCTTCAATTTTGAAATAGCGCGCCACCGCTTCCGCGCCGACATCGAGAGGATGCCGCTCACCTGGGTGCCGATCGGCCAGCATCCTGGCCTTGAGAGCCGCACTATCAAACTGAGATTGGTTGTTCATTATGATGGTGGCGCCAGCGGCGGCCGCAATGGCTGCAAATTTCCGCTCAGAAATGATGTAGGTGTCAAAATGTGGCACGTCGTTCACGAAATTGAATTCGGTTCGGGTCAGGTCAAGCATCATAGGGCAGGCAGAAAAACGGGACGTGATGCAGTTGATCGGCTGCTGGCGTGGAAGGATTCCTGTTTTCAACTAGGTGTTCTCGTCACGAACACAGAATTTACGCGAGATGCCCGATGGACCGCAGAACTTGAGCAGAACCGTCGATTCCTGCGCTTGCGCGATTTCGAGGATCTGAAGCGATGGATACGCAACGACTTTACGTCTGACCAGGAATGGCGCGAAATTCCTGCCGAAATCGAGCTCGCATCAGGAGTGACGATCCAGGTTCCTAGAGCAACGTTGATCAAACCACAGTTGGTGTGGCCGCAGGCTGCTGGGTATTCCGGTGAAGCTGAACGCTGATTCCGGAGGGAAGCCGAACGGCGTTCCGGAGCGAAGGTGAACAGCAGTCGGAGCGAAGCGACGCTGGCATTGTGATTGTGGAGTAAGTGTT
>Ga0181533_1004517_pt1 | contig 14143 bp, 15 predicted proteins | sample PEATcosm2014_Bin_45_FD_119772 | JGI IMG/M metagenome (GOLD analysis project Ga0181533, IMG submission 119772) | Peatland microbial communities from MTU Mesocosm Facility, Houghton, MI, USA - PEATcosm2014_Bin11_60_metaG | ecosystem: Environmental > Terrestrial > Soil > Wetlands > Peat | place... | reverse complement strand
TTATTTCTTTTATATTTTTAGCTTATTAAAAAAGAAGAAAAAATATATTTGAAAAAAGTTTTAAGAAAAACTGAATGGGAAAAGATGCATATAAATATTAAAATGGCAACTACACTTTGATTCTGATAATTGTTCATTTTCTATTAATCCCATCAAATTAATTATAAAGAGAAATATCGATATTTTTAATAGTTTTAAATGATGATGGCATTTGAAGAGTATAATCTTTGCCAATTTGCATTTCTTTTTTACTATCATCATATTTTAATTTCAACCATACCATAAATTTTCTTGCCATATCAAATGAATTAAAAAGTAAATCCACTGGACAGCTAATTGATGGACTTTGAATTTGAATAGGAGTCATTGTTGTATCATCGTTTAGTACCAGTTTCCAAAATTTTGGTTGTATTTTATTTTTAGGAATAATTACTTCGGAATTTGGGTTTGTAACTTGTCCATAAAGTAATTCCACCTTATCATCAGATTCTGAGATCGTTTTATCACCCTTAATTACATGACGGTAATCAGCTTCGAATGAAATATTCGCTTTGATATCATCATTCAGATTAGGATATATTACAAAGGATTCATTCACCGTGACATTCTGTGGTTTGCTATTAATAGTATCATTTTTAAGATTAGAAAATGAATATACTCGTTCAACTTTTAAATTTTTAATTCCAATTGTCATATCTGCAATTATATTACCTGTTAAATCAATGCCACTGAGCCCTTCTTGATGGAGAGATAGTTTATTTTCTTTTATAGATACATTTAAAACGACCGTTCTTTGTTTTAATAAGACCTCCTCTGAGAATGCACGGTTAGTAGAAACTTTTTCAGAAAGTCCTGCTCCTGTTTTACCTGATGATCCACTTCCTAATGTGATATTCCCTGATCCTTCTGTACTTAATGAATTTGAATAATCAAGTTTACCAAAATCAATGGTCTGATATTCTGTTGCAAGTCTATTGCAACTGAGCATCTTAACATCTTGTCCAAGATCAAGTGTTACGGTAATCTTTGAAATTCGATCAGCAGGCATGTGACTGTTATTTCTTATGGATACAACAATTCGTTTTTCAAACTGTGAATAATCAATGATGTCAGCAGAATGATCGGATTTAGAAGAAAGAACTTTTGTCAATTTATCTATTAAATTATCTGGCTGGGCTTCCTTTTTACAAATATTCTCAATCAGTACTGCCTGTGCTTTAGGGGATAAATCGAAAATTGTTTTGGGCTTAGCACTTACTGAGTCTTTCTTTTCAATAATGTAAGCATCAACTGCTATCATCTTGTTTATTTTCTCATTACTCTCAACCAAAGAAACTGACTTGTATCGTTTTGTTATATGACCAGAGTAATTACACGATAATAAGATAGTTGTTGATATTGATAAAAAGATAAATATTTTCTTCATGATTTTAAAGTTTTAATTCTGAAGAATTATTAAGGCATAAGATATTTTATGATTTATTTCTATCTTACTATTTTTATCATTGTTACTGTACCTTCAGTAATAGTATAATTTTCAATTACATTTTTGTGCCCTACTAAGATATCTCCATCCTGTCTGTCAAAAGGTGTATATACACTTGCAGTGCATTTGTCATTTTTTTAACTTGAAGCAAGTGAATTATCAACTTGAATAGTTTTCCACTTGGGATCATTCAAGTCAGAGTCTAATACTGTAATGTATTTTCCCATTGTATCAGATTTATGCATTATAATTTTAACACAATTAAGTTCATTAGAAACTGATAAAAAGTGGGTGAAATGCTTGAACCTCGTATCTTTCAGATTGAAAACAATTTATACTTGATTTCATCTTTCTAATGCAATGCATTAGGAGATTAAAACGTTGATATTCTCATGATACGCACATATTTATATTCTTTAATGAACTTAATTGGGTTTAAAAGAGTCGAATAAGTTCGGGATTTTTGAAAACAACACATCCCAAAATTGTCTTTGTTTCTCTTTTGCAAAGAGTATCATAGTCGGTTTATGACCTGTTATAACCATGGATGATTCTATTTCAATACTTTGGCATCCTATAGTCGATAAATTATGATGGTATTTGTGATTAATCATTTGTATCATGGATTGGATGTATCAGGTAAATCATTCAAATTACGTTTACTTTTATGTGGAATGTGGGGATCAATTTTATCATAATCCACTTCAGCTATAGGTGGAATGTACTGATCAGGTATTCCCCCTAATTCTATTATTTTTGCTGTGCCTTGAACACCAGTAGAATTTTCAGTTACAATCTTGTCTCCTAATATTTGATCGCCAACACTTTTAGAAAAAGTTTTGTATACACTTGCTGTGTAGTTAGGATTATTTCTAAGCGAATCAAGCGAACTATCTTCTTGAATTGCCTTCCATTCGGAAGCATTTAAATCAGAGGTTAAGACCGAAATATATATCATAATGATCTATACGTTAAAAAATACATGAATAAGATAAAATTTAAAATTATATAAAGAATCGGATTATTATTAAGATTAATAAACTTAACAAAAACGGGAATTTAATTCATTAAAACGGAAAAGGATACTGTGATCTCATTTTTAAGGACGATGAATTGGGCTTTTTAAAAATGATGTTTAGTTAATGTGGAAATTAAAATGACATCAGTATATCTCTTTTTATATCAAAATATCCCTCAAATATACAACAAAAATTCAAAAAGTCAAGATAAGTACCTAAAATCTTATCCCCCTTCTTCATATTCCCTGATATACTTGGACAAATCAGTTAGATTGACCACCCAAGGCCGAAGTAAATTGACCATCTTAAATAAATTATTATCAGACTAATATGGTGGTCACACTCAACCGGCACAAGGTGGTCAGAGGTTCCGGTTTTTCCAGTAAATATTCATTGAACAAATTAACAAATCAACATATATGAAAAATAGAACTTTAGGTAAAAATGGACCCACAGTATCCGCAATAGGTCTGGGCTGCATGGGCATGTCAGAATTTTATGGGAAGGGTGATGATATTGAATCTATCGCCACAATCCATCGTGCAATAGAGCTTGGAATCAATTTTCTTGACACTGCCGATGTATACGGTATGGGGAAAAACGAGGAGCTTGTTGCCAAAGCTTTGAAAGGGAAAAGGGACAAGGTATTTCTTGCAACAAAATTCGGAAATGTGAGAGGATCAAAAGGAGAGTTTTTAGGAGTGAATGGCAAACCGGAATATATCAATTCTGCCTGCGAAGCCAGTCTAAAAAGGCTCGATGTAACTACCATAGACCTTTATTACCAGCACAGGGTTGATCCGAATACACCCATTGAAGAAACTATTGAAGCCATGGCTAAACTTGTAAAAGAAGGCAAGGTGCGTTATATTGGACTTTCTGAAGCAAGTCCTGAAACTATTCGCCGTGCTGCTAAAATTCATAAGATAACAGCACTGCAAACAGAGTATTCTTTATGGACACGCGATGTAGAGACAAGAATACTTGCAGTTTGTCGTGAACTTGGGATCGGGTTTGTTCCATATAGTCCTCTCGGAAGAGGTTTTCTTACTGGCAGATTCAGAAAAAATGAGGATTTTAAAGAAGGAGACTTCCGTAAGAATCATCCCCGCTTCCAAGGAGAAAATTTCAAAAATAATCTGAATCTCCTCAACAAACTGGAGGAACTATCAAAGGTAAAAGGTTGCACCAAGGCTCAAATCGCTCTTGCTTGGGTACTTGCTCAGGGTGAAGATTTAGTACCAATACCCGGTACAAAAAGCAGGGGATATCTTGAAGAGAATGTCAAGGCAGTGGACATAACCTTAACCGAGGGAGAGATAACACAACTCAGCAATGCAATACCTCTCGGTGCAGCCTCAGGCTTACGTTACGCCCCGCAAGCGATGATATCTGTAAATAGATAATAATGTGAAAATTGAAAAAAAGTAAAGGTAACTACATACCAGTAAGGACAAGACAGTAGAAAAAGTTAGACTTTTTTATTTATAGAACACGTCATAAGCGTGTTTTTTTTGTTTTGAGAAGTCAAATGTTTAATATTGCACAACAAATGTAGTATTAACCTTTAGAAATTAAAACCATGCAAAAAGTTATCACAATTACGAGAAATATAAGCTTACCAGCAAACACTTCGTTCTATGAGGTACAATTTCCAGACCTCCAAAAATTATTAGATGAGGGTTATATTGTCAAAGATCACATATTAACCGTCCTAAATAACTCTACGCATTACGCAATTACTTTTATTTTAGAAAAAAAATAAAAGTAGTTGAGTTTTATGTTTTCTATATTGATAAAGAGATTTTATTACGTGGAAGATGGATGAAAAAGGATATTAAGCACACACTTAAAGGATGGGTGGACAAACCGGTTAGATTGACCACCCAAGGCCGAAGGAAATTGACTATCCTAAATGAATTATTATCAGACTAATATGGTGGTCACGGTTAACCGGCACAAGGTGGTTAGAGGTTCCGGTTTTTCCAGCCACTCGACATCACCCGAATTATTTAATCATTGATAATCTGTATGTTATAACATTCTCAAATCCGATCAGGGTTATTGTCTTGAAAACTGATCATTTTTACTTTTCACCTTGTTTTCCATTGGATGGTTGAATTGAATCGGAATTTGTCCGGGGCCGCTCTTGTCTTATCCATGATTAAAGAATAATTCCAGAACCCTTTTTTGTAGAATTATCAACTTTTATTTCCAGAACGACATACTTTGGCGTGTTCTTATATTATTTTTTGAGTTAAATCAAACAGATAACCCAAAAACTAATTACTATGGAAGAAGATAAAACTGCGAAGACCAAGGAAATCAAAGATTTTTCCCTGAGTTATGATGGTATGTATTGGATAAGACAAGGTAATGAACATTATCCTGTACTGCTCCAATTTTACCCGGTTTATGAGACAATTCCGAGACAATTGATAAAGACAATCACAGGGATCGATCTGCTCGGAATAATAAAGTCAATATTTCAGTTATAATCGGTATCTTTGTTAAATAATTAATAATTATATCATGAACAATGGAATCGTAAAATTTTTTAATGAACGAAAAGGATTTGGGTTCATTAAAGACGAAAATTCAGAGAAAGAATACTTTGTACATTCAACCGGCTTAAAAGATAGGATAAAGGAGAATGATAAAGTAACATTCGATCTTGAACAAGGAAGTAAAGGAGTCAATGCCGTAAATGTTAAGCTTGTCTAGTTTATAATTTATTAAGCATTGCAAATTCTAAGAGGGCGTCCCAAAAAGGTGCCCTCTTCTTTGTTAATTTCCTCAAGTTGGAAAAATCGGAACCTTTGATCACTTTGTGCCGATTAAGTGTGACCACCGTATTAGTCTGATTCATTTAAGATAGTCAATTTCTTTCGGCCTTGAGTGGTCAATTTAACTAATTTGTCCACCCCGCAGAAAAGGTGGTCAAATCACGTTCTTGTTGGGTAGTAGTTTACTTGTCCAATCCAACCGAATAAAATTCTTTCATGTGGCATTATGGCTAAATTCTTTGAAAAATTGTCTATTTTTGTAACTGCAATCCATCCCAGCATTGTGAAATCTTTTCCTCCGAAAATAGAGGCGTCGTTAATGCGGAGCCGTCCTTCATGAAAAATTTGTACAGTGGACGATCAAAGTGCCTGCTTGTTCAGACAAAATTTTCCGATTATAGTTTTTGGAATTATCAAGACGTTTGTAAAATAGTAGGGAGAAAATACCCAGCCGCACCGCTCGGGTTGCTTACTGTTGCTGCTATATTACCACAACATTGGGAGTTTCATCTCATCGATGAAAACGTTGAACCTTTGTTGGATGAGCATCTACAATGGGCTGATTTGGTTTGTATCGGAGGCATGTTACCACAGCAAAAAAGTATGCTTGAACTTATTGGAAGGGCACACCGGATGAATTGTGTTGTGGCAGTTGGTGGACCAGATCCAACTTCACAACCTGACCTTTACAAAGAAGCTGATTTTTTGGTACTTGGGGAAGGAGAAATCACCCTACCACTTTTTCTCAATGATCTGAAGAGGGGAGCAACACGTGGTAAGTATTACTCGTCTGAAAAAGCTGATATGCAAATCGCAGTCATTCCCCGATTCGATCTCATCCGTTTTAATGATTACATCATGATCGGGTTGCAATATATCCGGGGATGTCCCTTTGATTGTGAGTTTTGCGATGTCATTGAGTTATATGGACGCACTCCGAGGTATAAAACGAACGAACAAATCATCAGGGAATTGCAGTCATTATACGACTTGGGCTATCGTGGCCATATTGACATGGTGGATGATAATTTTATCGGGAACAAGAAGAAGGTCAAAGAACTATTACGGGATATGATTGTTTGGAGTAAAGTTCACAAGTATCCATTCTACTTTACTACTGAAGCTTCGGTAAATCTTGCCGATGACGATGAATTGCTGCAATTGATGAAAGATGCGGATTTTCGGTATGTTTTCCTTGGAATTGAGACCCCTGATAATGATACACTTGTATTAAACAAGAAAACTCAGAATGTAAATAAATCGAGCAAAGAGGCTGTCAGAAAGCTTCTTTCTTTTGGGATGGTTAGTAATGGCGGATACATTATGGGATTTGACAGTGATCGTCCTCAAATTGTTGAACAGATGATTGAATCTATCCAAGATTCAGGGATATGCATGGCTATGATCGGCCTTTTATATGCTCTTCCTAAGACACAACTCACCCGGAGATTGGAACAGGAAAAACGTTTATTCCATCTCACTTCCCAATCCCTTAGTTTGGGAGATATTGACCAGATGACCAGCGGACTTAATTTTCTTACACGTATATCCCGTGTTGATATTCTGTCACGATATATCGAAGTGGTCGAGGCCATTTTTAAACCTAAGAATTATTACCACCGGGTTGTCTATACCGGACTCAATATCAAACCTGATTATAAGCATAAACCCGATTTTAAAATTTGGTTGGTTTATATGCGTTCATTCTTAAGGGTCTGTAAAAGAGCAGGTTTTTCCAAAGAGACAGGTTTGTTATATTGGAAAATGTTTTTTACTGTTATCATCAGGAATCCGAAAGGGATAGAAGCCGCCGTAAATCTTGCCGCGATGTTCATTCATTTCAGAAAGCAAAAAAAATACATCGTTTCCGTTACATCAAAAATGATTGCTGATATCGAAAAAACTGGAGAAGCGGCTTTTAACGCAAGGTTGATGGGGTGGGAAAATCGACGCAGTCCCTGTGATCCATTATCAAAACAGGATGATGTATCTTTGATAAGGGTCAATGAAAATCAAGATTTTAACATTTGACGACAATGGGTATGAATAATTAAAACCATAATGTAAGATGGTGACAGACTTAAACGGATACTGGAAAATGAAATCAGACAATGAGATTTTCCAAATAAAACAAATAAAGGAAGAATATTTCAAAATTCTTGAACCCGATACTAATAAAGAATACGAATTCCATTTGTCTCTTAATCCGGAAGTTGGTGGACATATAAATGGTGGACATATAACTTCCTCTCATCATTTTTGGAATGAAAAACTTATTATTTTCAAAAGTGAAGATTCATTTATCCTTACTGGACTATTGGGGGGTCAACATTGGTATTTTGAAAGGATAGAAATGTCTTAATCATTGGTGAAATACCCGATTAAGTGTCCCTTAGGTGTCACAAAAGATGCACAAAGTGTACTAAGGATTAAATATTTCTTCGAAACGATCCTTATAATATCTTATAAAACCTCACTATGAAAAGCATTTGCACCATTATTACTCTGTCTCTCTTGATTTTCCTTCTGTCCGGCTGCAAAAAGAACAGTAGCACCAGCTCCTCGGATTCCCAGTCCCAAAAACTCATTTCCGGCAATTTCGATTTCAATGAGGGGCTTAATACACTTTGCATGACAAGCGATAACGGATTTGTACTTGCTGCCTTGTACCAGGGAAACCGGATCTATGTGGCCAAAACCAATTCGTCTTTCAACGTTCTATGGACCAAAATGGTTGGTTCACTCGTCACCAGTGTCGGCGGTATAGTTCAATCGAGTGATAACGGTTTTGTGATCGTAAGTAATTCCTATGATACGACGACGTATCCGGAGAAAAATTACGTTGATCTGATCAAATTGGATCAATCGGGCAATCAGCTTTGGGAGAAGAAATACCGGTTCAATTATCTGTATGAACGTGGCTTTGCGCTAAAGGAAACTTCTAATAAGGGATTTATCATCATAACCGTCAACAATAGTTGTCTCGCTTTGTTCAGGATCAGTTCTACAGGCGATTCACTCTGGTCGCACACATATACTGATCAATCAATTATTTCAGGTATTGGCATGGACATACAGCTTACTGCTGATAAGGGATTTATTGCTGTCGAGGACAGGATAATCCTGAAGGCAGATTCACTGGGGAACCAGCAATGGGAACTTGCGACTAACGCAGTTGACCTGACAAATGTTCGTGTCCTTGCGGATGGTTCGTGCGTGGCACTTGGCACCGTAAGTATTTTTTCTATCGACTCCAGCAATAAGGAAGAATATGTTTTGATGAAATATGATATATCAGGGAACAAATTATGGGAAAAGCTTTATAGCGCTAAAATCAATGAATGGTCGGCTAACCTTTGTCTGACGCCGGAAGGAGGATTCATTTTTTCAGGCGTATCCGTTATCAGCACCTCAAACGAAAATTATCAGATAGACATCATTAAAACCGATGGAAATGGCAATGAACTGGCATCAAAAATCATCAATTTAGGCCTGACTGCTGAACCCCGTGGTTTAGTGTGGCAAAACGGTAGCTACATCTATTACGGCGGCACAACAATTGGAGCAGGCACGGATTATTACCTGATGTTCATGAGGTTCAATCTTTAAAAAGTGACAGCATGATAGAGTAACTGGAAAAACCGGAACCTTTGATCACTTTGTGCCGGTCAAGTGGGACCACCATATTAGCCTGATAATAACTCATTTAAGATAGTCCATTTACTTCGGCCTTAGATGGTCAATCTGACCGGTTTGTCTACCTATTTAAAACAGACCTGTAAAGTTCGTCAAACTGGCCCCCGACTTTTTTGAGTCCAAACCGGCTTTCAATGAAACCTCCTAAGTATTCCGGGTCAAACGACTCATAATGATCCAGCATGAAGTTCAAATTGTCCAATAATGCTAATTCATCCCCTGGTGATATTAACCTGCCGAAATTTGTACTGAAGTATTCAGGAATACCTCCTACTGATGTTGCAAGTACAGGTGTCCCACAGGAGAGGGCTTCTGGAATGACAATGGAAAAAGACTCAAAATTACTGAACATCAGCAGGAATGAAGATTCCCTGTAAGCATCGGCAAGTTCGTCTGCCTGTATAGGCCCTTTAAATATAACACCAGGACTTTCAAGTCCCAGGCCGGATGCATACTTACTTGCTTCACCCAGAGCAGGCTCATGACCTCCGATAAATATTATCTCAAAGTCCTTCCTTTGTTCATGAAGGATCTTAATAACACGCAGAATGCCATGTATGTTTTTTGCCCGTTCATGAAAATTTGATACGTGAAGTATCCTTTTTGTTTGCTTCCCTTTATTTTTTCCTGCGATTGTGAACAGCGTTGTATCGACCGTATTTGGAATGATGATGAACTTTTTATTCCTGAGCCCGCAATTTTGCATGGCGGTCTTGAGAAAATCACTGACAGTAATAACTGCTGAGGCCCGGTGGACAATCAGCCGGGTAAGAGATCTTCTTACGATACCTGTAAACCCCCAGTTTTCCGGAATATACCTGGTCCAGTGTTCACTGATAATATATGGTATGCCAGTCAGCAGGTTTAACAAGAATGCGGGTACGGCAGCGCGTGTGAGAATGTGGACATGAATTAAATCGAATGAACCATAATGTCTTGATATATAGCGAAACCCGGCAAAGGCTCTTATAACAAACCGGATAAGATTGATCATCCCGGCTATCATTCCAATCCTGCATCGGGATGACCTATAAAAATAACGGATAACTGTAAACCCCGGATGATTCGTATTGTCATCGATAACCGCTTTCAGACCTGAACTTTTTTCTCCCGGTAATATGGCAAGTACGGCAAGTTCATTGAACAATGAAACCGCCTGCGCATGCCGTTCGATGAATATCCCTGCATAAGGAGGAAACCACCGGGTAAGGAACAGAATCTTCATGTTAAGTAAACATCTTGGAGCAGTATGCAGTCATAATAGCTCTATTTCTCTTGAAAGCGTGTCAATTAAATTAAATCCATCATGGGTTAACGAAAAATCAGTGGTTTTCCCAATTGGAACGATTCTATCTATTCCAATTGGCTTTAATTGAGTAATAAATTGAATCAACTCCTCTTTTTCAATTCCGAAATAAGAGAGCGTTTGAAATTTATTGGAGAATACGTTTGATATTTCTCTTAAAGAAGAAGCTTTGTATTCTGAAAAATATCCGCAGTTACAGCGATATTTATCAATATCCTTTGATAAGTCTTTCAATTCAGTTCTCCAGATCAGATTATCGGGCATATATGCTTTTTTTATTCTTTCTGATTGAACTGCCTGATAATAAAAAGCGGTCAATTTATCCACCGCAGCATGAGGTTGTAAAATGTATCTTGCTTTCACCAGATCGTAAACATTATTCCAAAATCTCCGTTTAGCAATTTCAACATTTTCATCAGCACCAAGCCAGACGATTAAATGTGGAGATGAACAGGCATTCTGATCAAACAGGTATGTGTCATTGTAAAATCCGGAAGCTACCTGTTCCGGTGACTTTTCATCGTTGAATTTATCTGCATTGATTACACACAGCGAATACCTGTCTGCAAAAGTTACATCAAATGAATGGGGCGGAAGTTTGTTTTTTCTGATTTCATCAATCGTAGCATTACCTCCCCATATTATCCTGACATCACAGATTGAAGAAAAGTAAGTGGTAGCAGAACTTTCCGCATTATAAGAGATCAGAGCGTGACGTTTAGAGAATATTTGATGTTTACGTTCCTCGCTTAATTCGTAAATAGCATTGCAAATAATACCTGCTTGTACATATTTTTTCGAAGAAACTTTTACAATATTGACGTTACCTGAAATAATACCAAAAACTAATGACCAGGCAAAGGTTACAGGCATATTTGAAGGCGTAACATGGAATACAAGGCCTCTTCCAAGTCTAAGACTATTTTCATTCAAACATTTCTTTTTTAACTGAAGTAGATTCCCCTTTCTGCAAAAAAATGCAAAAGTCGCTACATCAGGATAGTTTTTGGCTCTTGGATCTTTGTTTAAAATATGCGCTAATGCATCCAAATATGCTATCGCGTTCTCTGAGAAAGGTTCTTCCCCGGGGATATGAACTAAATTGTCCATACTGGGTTCCTTAGGAAAAAGGAATTCGATGTCAGTTAATTTTTCCGTCATAAGTATCACTACAACCTCTTATTTCAGCATGTTCTAATCGACCTGTAACTTTCAAGTATTTCCCTAAACGACCGCAAGGACAATCATCTTCTCCAAGCAGGATACCTTTATCCTCTGTAAGCAAAGAGTGTCCCGGATAACTTTTTGGCAGGATTGAAAGCACCTGTATTATTCCCTCTTCCCCGAAATCTGCCGGTGAAAAATCATGGGCACGCCGGATAATAATATCAGAAAAAACTGAAGTATGAAAATGTCCGTATTCACATTCCATGTAAATAGAACCGGTTTGTTCGACCATGCCATAGTAATTATATACCCGGCGAATGCCACAGACATCATTCAGCTTTTTATTGAATTCTTTTGAGGAAACTGATTCATTTTCCAGTTTTTTCCATCCGCCTCCATGAATTAAAACCGCGTTGGATAAGTCAGGTTTAATACCGGCTTTTATTAATTCTTTGTAAAAGTGCCGGTAAACCTTAAATGTAAACCCAAATATTAAAATTCGCTCACTTTCATGCTGTTCTATAAAAGACTTCAGGAGTTCAGTGTTTAATTCCATTTGTTCATTCAAAGCAAACATCCGTGTTGAGCCAAACAAAGAGAATCCTGATATAGCCGCAGCATTTGCAGATAAAAGATTCCTGTTTTTGATAACACTTTCTGAATCTATGATGATCATCGGATCACGTTTAGTCCCGATGAACGATGACATGATCTTTGTGAGGACCTTTGTTTGGTTTGCTGCAGTTTCTTTGTCAAGAAATATAAGCGATCGCGCTTGTCCCGAGGTACCTGAAGAGGTTAATGTTCTTACGATTTCTTCTTTTGGCACACTGCACAATTCAATCATCCCGAATAATTGAACCGGAAGGAACATCAGATCAACGTAATGATAATCTTTTTTGGGATCAAAACCGATACCATCCATCATTTTCCGGTATGGTGCACAATACGCATAATGATGACGTGACAGGGAAGTCAGGGTTGTATCAAGAAGTTTCTCCTTGTCCGCTTTGCGTAAAGAATACGGCTGAATATCCGGAAGATCTGCTATGTTCATGAAATATCCAATTCAGAATAAATAGTTTTGCCTGCTGAATTCTTTGGAATTTCAGCACATTGTCTAAAGGAGAAAGCGGCTGGATTGATCCCTGTTTTAACAGAAATATAATTTTGTATTTCATCTATCCTGGTTTTGTCAGTAATATAAATGATCATGTGATCATCCTCACCGGTGCACGCGCAATCAGGTACAATGTTTTCCAGTAGACTTTCTGTTTCATCAAGGTTGATCCTGTTGCCAAATATCTTAATAAATCTTCTTTTCCGTCCGACTATATAATAAAAGTTGTCACTGTCTCTTTTTGCAAGGTCTCCTGTAAATAGGGTACCATGATTTTCATCTTCCTTTTTCAGATCATCAAAACAGGTGGCATACCCCATAGAAACATTTTTCCCCCTGTAAACAAGCTCCCCAATAATATCATGTTCTTTAATCTCTATACCGTTGTCAGCAATCAAACTGAATTCACCACCCGGTATTGCAATTCCTATACTTCCTGGTTTGGTTAACGAATACTGTGGAGGCAGGTAACTCATGCGGGCTGTCGCTTCTGTTTGTCCATACATCATGAAAAAGTGTTTGCCGGAACGGAGACAAAACGATGAAATTTCATTGCTCAATTCCTTGTTCAATCTGCCTCCTGCCTGGGTCAACGTTTTTAGTGATGGCAGGTCCATCCGGGAAAATTGAAGTTTATTAAGTATTTTATATGTATAGGGAACACCTGCTAAAGAGTTTGCTTTTTGGGTTTTCAGGAAAGTCCAGAAATCTTTTTCCATTAAGGTCTTTGAAGTTAAAAGAATGGTTGCTCCCTTTAAAATATGACTATTTATAACGGAAAGACCATAGGAATATCCCATTGGTAAAGTAGTAATGGGCCGTTCATTTTCATCAATTGATAAATAATGGGCAATTGATGCAGCATTCACCTCAATATTTTCATAACTGATTCGAACAAATTTCGAACTGCCTGTACTTCCTGAGGTTGTCAACAGCAGTGCCAGATCGTTATGCAATGGATAATCATGGTTTCCATCAAGCTTTACCAGGGAGTAATTATGACCGGTAAAAACTATTTTATCAAGTTGGAAGTCATTCAGGCGAATATCAGGCAGCCAAAGATATTGAGGTTTGTACAGTTTAATAAGACCGGCAAGCAATTCGCTGTTAATTTTTGAGTCGAGCATAACAGGTACGATCTTGTTGGCAATAAAGGAAAAATATCCGCATACTGATCCAAGTGTGTTTTGACACAGACAAAATACAAGACAACGATGCTGAATTACCTTTAGCATCGATTCAGAAAAATCGCCGATATCACCATAAATAACATGTGTTCCATCCTCAGTAATGATGGCTGTTTTATTCAACGAATGTTCAACATTAAAAGGTAACATATTTACTCAAAATTTCATATCCTTTTAAAAAGGAATTAAAATCAATTATATCATCCGTTTCAATCATAATGTTAAAAGTCTTTTCCAGTTCGGCTATCAGTCCCATGTGACCAACAGAATCCCAGGCATCCACACCTTGGTAAGTCAATTTTTGCAGTTCCTTTTCCTTCACACGAAATAATGTTATAAATATTTGCTTGTATTTTTCAATGTTAGTCATATATTC
>Ga0181533_1004515_pt1 | contig 14144 bp, 12 predicted proteins | sample PEATcosm2014_Bin_45_FD_119772 | JGI IMG/M metagenome (GOLD analysis project Ga0181533, IMG submission 119772) | Peatland microbial communities from MTU Mesocosm Facility, Houghton, MI, USA - PEATcosm2014_Bin11_60_metaG | ecosystem: Environmental > Terrestrial > Soil > Wetlands > Peat | place... | reverse complement strand
TGATCGAATTACCCCTGATTTATTTAAACCCATTATGGTTATTTGTCAATACAAGGCATTTTATTTCGAATTGACTTAAATTATATCTAACCTTTAACTGGACACGCAAAAAATATATTGCATAATAATTACAAGCAACCGAAAAGTATGAAGGAGACCGGAGTGTGTTTTCCCATAAGTTTCGGTCTAGTAAAACATTTGGAGGGCAAAATGGGTCCGAATTTGTGTCCCGCCGAAGCGTAACCTTCACGATCAGAATTTCGCTTACCCGATAATGTCTGATATTAACAATCCTTGAACGGCTATGAAGCCAGACCCATCCGGAAAGGTGGCAAATGAACAAACGTGAAACTCTCATAGTCAAGGAACTGAACGAACATCTGTCGCGGCTGTTGAGGGGTGATTTCTCACCGGTTCGCCCGATCTCCGCGGAGGCCCCTGAGTTACAGACCATGGCTGATTCGATCGCGCAGTTCGTTCGTTTCTTGGCGGAATCGCAGAATTTCATCTCCGCCCTTTACAAGGGTAAGCTTGATGTGGAGCCCCCTCCGCGCAACCCCTTGATCGCCTCCTGTAAGCAATTGCATGCAAACCTCCGTCATTTGACCTGGCAGACCAAGGAGATTGCCGCGGGGGACCTGGACCAGCATGTCGATTTCCTCGGCGAATTCTCCGTGGCCTTCAACTCCATGATCGAATCCCTCCGTGAAAAAAGAGCCGCCGAGGAGAAGGTACTCTATGTGAGCATTCATGACCCCCTCACCGACCTGTACAATCGCGGTTACTTCGAAGAAGAGATGGCGCGGGCCGAGCGGGGGAGAAACTTCCCGGTCAGCATCATGATGGCCGACCTGGACGGTCTGAAGAAGATCAATGATACCTTGGGGCATGCGGTTGGAGACAGTCTCATCAAAGACGCGGCGAATGTCCTCCGGCAGGCGGTCCGGGCAAACGATGTGGTGGCCCGCTTAGGGGGGGACGAGTACGCGTTGATTCTTCCGGGGGCCGATGCCGTCTGCGCGACGCGGGTGGTTGACAGGATCAGGGAGATAGAAGCGGAGTTTAACAGGGAACCTCGCGAGTACCAGGTCAGATTCTCCATCGGCATTGCGACCTCCGGCGCCGGAGAACCTCTGGCCGAGACCCTGAAAAGCGCCGATGAGCGGATGTACCGGGATAAATCCGCCAGGAAAGCGGCCTTAGGAGCTGCAAACAAATAACATGGGCATCTTGCATCTCATCTCCCGCCTGCCAAAGTTGTACGGCGGACAGGTCAGGCCATCTTTGACCGAACTTCAATCACCAAATCCTCAACGTAGCCCTGCTACGTCTGTGGTTTGGCTCAATCAGTTCAGCCAAATCCGACCTAAATCCGAGCGCAATCTTGTCCATGATATCCATTTACAGCTCCTTAGCTGAAGCGAGGGATAAGGGAAAATAATTAATTAAAGGAGAAAGAGGTGACTGCGGAAAGGAAATACGAATTCACCTGGGACCTCTTGGGAAACATCAGTGAAGGTCGTCCGAACCTGGGACACATGATGCGTCTGGAGGTCTATCGCCTGATGCAGTTCTGTTTCCGGGACGTCATGGAAGAACGGTACGGCAATGAGGAGGCCGACGCGATAATGTATCAATCCGGTTATCTCGCGGGGACTCATTTCTACCTTCAACTGATCGGAGAGACGGCGAGCGTCGCAGAACTGGTGAAAAAACTGCAGGGTACTCTCAAAGATCTAAGCATCGGCATCTTGCGCATGGAAAAGCACAATGAAGAGACCGGCGAGATCGTCATGACAATTTCTGAGGACCTTGACTGCTCCGGCCTGCCGGTACTGAGCTACGAGGTCTGCACCTATGACGAGGGGTTTATTGCCGCCATACTCGAGTCTGCCCTGGGAAAGAAATTCCAGGTAAAGGAGATCGATTGCTGGTGCACCGGCGACCGGACCTGCCGCTTCCAGGCACTCCCCCTTGCAGGCTAGTTCACATGCCTTTCGACGTTGCCCTCGAAATCCTTGAAAAGTGACATTATGGCCGACAAAGATTCAAGACTATCGGGCGATAAATAAATATTATGGATTCGTTCAAATGAAATAGTAATGTCACCATAGGCGCTCTTTCCGGTGTGGCACAGGAAATACAGACGGGTATTGATCCAATATCAAAGACGGGAGCAGATATCATGGGCAATCAATTAATAATTCAATTCAAGTCAGGTCACACTATCGAAGGATTTCCGGTACGCTCCTTAGGAAACAAAGATATCGACATTGAAATATTCGTCGAGAAGGAAAAACGGAAGCTGTTTTTCTCTCTTGACGAGATCTGCACTATCCGCTTTGCCAGGACCCCCACCTGGGCAACAGCCGACGAACCGACAACAGTCGAGGAAGTCCAGACTATCACCGGCGATACATTCAGGGTGTCGGTTTTTACAAACAGGAAGTTTCTCAAAGGGTTTATCGCTCTACTCGTAGACCCGGAGGCATCGTTTCGCACGGTTTTCTTCACTGATTCCGGGGTCCGCTCTCGTCACGAGGAGCGCCGCATCGGCGAGATTCTGCAGGAGGACGGATTGGTTACAAACGATCACCTGGCGAATGCACTCAGGACTCAGGAAGAGATCCGCAACCGCCGCATGGGAGAGGTCCTCGTCGAATCTACCAATATCACCCAGGAGGCGATCGAAAAAACCCTTGAGGAAATCTCCGGCAAGCCCGAGATGCCACGCAACGCCAGGATCGGAGATATCCTCATCGAAGCCGGGCTCGTGACGCGCGAGCAGGTGGAGAAGGCCTTTGAGAGTCAACTTGCTGGGAAAAAAATGAAGGTCGGCGAGATTCTCATAAGTCAGGGGCTTATCACTGAAGAACAGCTCCTCGCCGCGCTCGCCAAGAAATTCCGGCTCCGTTTCCTTGATCTGGACACCATCATCCCTTCGGGGGAAGCGCTTGGCGCAATTTCCGAAGGGCTGGTAAGCCGTTTGCAAATTTTACCCATCCAGCTCGAGAACCGCAGGCTTATGGTGGCCACCTCCGCCCCTACAGACCCCACCGTGGGAGACAGCCTACGTTTCAGCACCAACTACAGCATTGACCTCGTGGTCGCTTCCGCCCCGCAGATATCAGCGGCGATAGATAAGTACTACAACCGTCGGGAGAATTCAATCGATAACCTCCTCGAAACTATGAAAGTGGAAGCTGAGTCACTCTTCGTGGAGGAAGAAGAACACGAGACCCAGGTCTCCGAACCCGATTCCGAGGTGATCGCGCTTATCAACCGGATTCTCCTCGACGCTTACCGTAAGGGTGCCTCTGACATCCATTTCGAGCCGGGCTCCGGCAAGAGCCCGCTTCTTGTCCGCTACCGGATCGACGGGGAGTGCTTTATAGTCCACAAGATCGCGGCTACCTTCAAGAACGCCATTAATTCAAGGATAAAGATTATTTCAGGACTCGACATCTCCGAGCGCCGCCGTCCGCAGAGCGGCAAGATCCTCCTTCGCTTCGAGCAGCGTAAGCTCGAATACCGGGTCGAGATAACGCCGACCGTGGGGGGGCATGAAGACGCGGTACTAAGGCTTTTATCCGCCTCCAAGCCGCTTCCCCTCGATGAGATGGGATTCATTCCTAACACTCTTGAGCGATTCAAGTCCATCCTCGACAAACCGTATGGCCTTATCCTCTGCGTTGGTCCCACCGGCTCGGGAAAGACGACCACACTCCATTCCGCCCTCGGCCAGATCAACAGCCCGAAACGAAAGATATGGACAGTTGAAGACCCGGTGGAGATAACCCAGACCGGGCTGCGCCAGGTGCAGGTAAACCCGAAAATCGGCTTCTCCTTTCCCGAAGCGCTCCGTTCTTTCCTGCGGGCCGATCCCGATGTCATTATGATCGGCGAGATGCGGGACGCGGAGACCACCAGAATTGCCATAGAGGCATCCCTTACCGGTCACCTCGTCTTCAGCACCCTGCACACCAATAGCGCCCCGGAGACGGTTGTCCGGCTCATCGAAATGGGAATTGATCCTTTCAACTTCGCCGACGCTCTCCTTGGAATAGTGGCGCAGCGTCTGGCAAGGAAGCTCTGCGAAAAATGCAAAAAAAGTGTGCGGCCAAGCCGCGAAGCGTATGAAAAGATCCATGCGGATTTCATGCATGACGCGGGCAATGTGTCGAATCTTCTCCCTGCTTTCGAGGAGACTACTTTCATGATGCATTGTGGCTGTGATCATTGCGGGGAAAGCGGTTATAAGGGGCGTATCCCCATCCATGAGATGATGCTCGGCACCCCGGCGATCAAGGAAGCAGTCAGGGAGAGGCGCGGCGTCGCTGAACTGCGGCAACTTGCCTTGGAGGAAGGGATGTGGACCCTCAAGATGGACGGGATCAACAAGGTCTTCATGGGACTTACGGATATGGAGCACATTCTCAAGGTCTGCATCTGAATAGTCAATTACCCTGCAAACCTTTATGATTAACACAACCTGGCGGCGAAGGCCGACGCGCTTTGCAGCCGGATCACCACGGAATACTGGGATTTACTGGCCTGTATGGAGGGGGGCAACGACTGCTGTGAGCATATCTCTATACCAGATAGAAGCAACAAGGGCTTATAGCGTAAGCCATAAGCCCTTGTTTTAATTGGTGCGCCCGGAGAGATTCGAACTCCCGGCCACCTGGTTCGAAGCCAGGTGCTCTATCCAGCTGAGCTACGGGCGCAATTGGCAATAACCAGAAGAATAGCAGAAACTTCAAAGGTTGCAAAACAAAACAGAAATAAAAAGGGTCAGGCAATCATTGCCTGACCCTTTGGATGTGACTGGTGAGCCGCGTTGGGATCGAACCAACGACCACCTGATTAAAAGTCAGGTGCTCTACCTACTGAGCTAGCGGCTCGAATAAATGGAAATTTTATTCATAACCGATTTTTTTCGATCCGTCAACTCTTTTTGATTCTTATATAGTTCACTCAAAAGATTCAAGCTTGTTTATGTGAAAGGGTTTCTCAGCATTATGGTCTGATCACGTCGCGCCCCGACTGAAACTAGTACAACGGGACAGCCGATCAGCTCTTCCAGGCGCCTGACATATTGTTGCGCCTTCTCCGGAAGATCGGTAAAGGAGCGGGCAGTGCTGATATCCGTTTTCCACCCCGGTATCTCCTCATAGATCGGCCGGCATTTGTCCAGAATTTCAAGATTGGCCGGCATTTCATCCAGTGTCTTGCCGTCATAAGCGTAGCCCGTGCAGATCCTGATGGTGTCGAACGCATCGAGGACGTCCAGTTTGGTCAGCGCCACGCCGGTCAGCCCATTGACCCGAACCGCGTACTTTGCAACGACGGTGTCGAACCAGCCGCAACGCCTGGGCCGACCAGTGGTGGAGCCGAACTCACCCCCTACCTGACGCAGCTTTTCCCCGTCCGCATCTTCCAGTTCGGTGGGGAACGGCCCGCTTCCTACCCTCGTTATGTATGCCTTTGAGATGCCGATTATTTCCTGGATGTCCCGCGGGCTCACGCCTGTTCCAGTGCAGGCGCCACCGGCGCAGGTGGAAGAAGAGGTGACGTACGGATAGGTGCCGTGATCAACATCCAGAAGGGTCCCCTGCGCCCCCTCGAACAGTATCTTTTTCCCATCTTTTATATCCCTGTAGAGGATCAGGGAAGTGTCGGCAATATACTTCCTGAGGATATCGGCATAACCGGTGTACTGTTCGAATATCTCCTCGAAGCTGAAGGGTTTATCGCCGAGCAGTTTCTCCAGCATGAAATTTTTCTCTTCCAGATATTCCCGCAGCTTGCGCGCGAACAGCTCCCGGTCGATGAGGTCCATGAGCCTTATCCCGCGCCGCCCTATCTTGTCTTCATAAGCTGGACCGATGCCACGCCCGGTGGTGCCGATTTTTTTCGCTCCGCATTTAATTTCACGGGCGATGTCGATCCTTTTGTGATAAGGCATGATGATATGGAGAGATTCAGAGAGAAGGAGACAGCCGTCGTCTTCCAGTCGTCCCTTGCTTTTCAGGTTGGTGATCTCGTCTATGAATACCTCGGGGTCAAGGACCACACCGTTGCCGATCACACATCGCTTGCCGGGATGGAGGATTCCGGAAGGGATGAGATGGAGTATCAGCTTTTCATCACCGACCACCAGGGTGTGTCCGGCATTGTTCCCACCCTGATAACGGACCACGTCATCCGCGAACTCCGTATAGATATCGACAACTTTCCCTTTTCCTTCGTCGCCCCACTGAGCGCCTACAATCAAGACATTTGCCATTCCATCTCCTTGCAATACGCAACGTCGTATTTGAGCGCAACCCATGTTTGCGCGTCGCCGGTTTCCTGGACGAGTTGCGCGTACGCCTAGGTCGCTTTAAACCTGCCGACCCGGGATCATCTTAACTCAGACGTTGTAATTAATAGTAAAATTCATGTCTTAAAATTCTATGTGGAAATCTTCCCTGAGCAGGTCTGCCTTCTTGATCGACATCCCGCTTCCATCTGCAACCCTGACGATATAGGCCTCATCGTCAGTGCAATAATCGCCTCCTATCACCATCATCATTAGGATGTTCATCCTTCTTGCATAATCGAGAGATTGCGCGAAATCCCTGCGAATGATATCCCGGGCAGTGCTGAAACCTTTCCGGCGCAGGGCTTGGGCTATCTCCAGTGCTTCACGGCGGTCGTCAAGGAGGTTGAAAATAAGAAAATCCCGAGTTTTGCTGGCCTCTACGTCGGGTCGCCGCTCCAGGGCAGAAAGGAGCGCCAGTGTGTTGAAGGCGAATCCTGTTGCCGGGGCGGGGAAACCGTATTTCGCGGTCAGACCGTCATAACGCCCGCCGCCGCAAACCCGTTCGCCGAGACCGGCGACGAAACCTTCAAAGGTGACGCCGGTATGATAATCGAGCCCCCGGATTTCTCCCAGGTCGATGATCAGATATTCACTCACACCGTATATATCAAGAATATCCAGTACCTGGGAGATATTGTCGAGCGCCCTTCTGGCGCGCTCGTCCAAGGCGGCTTTTTCAGCCTCCGCCAATATTTCGCGCCCTCCAAAGAGGCGTGGCAGGGCGGTGATCGACTCTTTTACGGCATCGGCTACCGGCGCATCCGCCAGGATGTCCCTGACCGCGGATGAGTCTTTCTTGGCGATCGCTTCCTGAAGCAACACCTTTTCCGAAGCGCCCACTCCTGATGCGGCCATGATTGCGCGGAAAAAATCGACCTGGCCGATATCGATCTTGAAATCTTCAAGGCCGAGCCCCAACAACACCTCCACAGCCATAGCCACCATCTCTGCATCCGCCTCGGGGGAGTCGAGGCCGATCAGTTCAACACCGGCCTGAAATATTTCCCGGCTCCTCCCCGACTGGAGTTCGGCGTGACGCAGGACCCTGCCGGTATAGCAGAGCCTGTGGGGGAGCGGATAGCCGCGCATCCTTGTTGCGACAATTCTTGCCACCTGCGGGGTTATATCCGGAGGAATGGCCAGGAGCCTGCCGCTATGGCGGTCGTCGAAGCGAAAGGTCCTTTCCTTGAGATCTTCACCCATCCCCAGGGCCATGACATCCTGAAATTCAAGAGACGGCGGTATAATCCGCCTGAACCCCCAGAGTTCGAATACCCTCTTGATCTTCCTCTCGATATAGCCTATCTTGTCAGCCTTTTCGGGAAGAAAATCGCTCACCCCCTTTGGCAGGGGGGCTTCTATGGGATCGGGAATGATCACGACGGCGCAGCTTTCTGAAGGGTGATATGAATATGGCAGGTAATTCGCGGTTTATCCTGCATGCATGTCCGTATGGAGCAGCCCTTCGGCCGGCACTTTATGCAAAGCGGCAAAAGGTTACCAAACCTTTAAAATCGTAGCAATATACCACTGGAAAGTCAACGATTAAATCCCCTTGAAAATAGCGCCTCAGTCGCGTAATAATCGACTCCGGGAGCTGAGTTAGTTCGTAAAGTATGGTAAACTTGAGCCATGATCAATGTTGAAGCGTATAAAGGGAAGTCAATTTCCGAGCACCGCGTGGAGATCGTAGAACGCAAGGGGACGGGGCATCCCGATTTCATTTGCGATTCCGTCATGGAGGCTGTCTCAATAGCTCTCTCCGCTGCATATCTGCGGGAATTCGGCGCAGTCCTACACCATAACATCGACAAGGGGCTCCTTGTCGCTGGCCGTTTAAATAAGTGGTTCGGCGGCGGAGAGGTAATGCAGCCGATGGAGCTGATCATAGGTGACCGCGCCACTTTTTCAGCCGGAGACAAAGCCGTACCGGTTGCGGATATCGCAGTCGCAGCCGCAAAAGAATGGCTCGGCAGTCATCTGCGACTGGTCGATCCGGAAAGGCATGTGCGCTACAGGGTGGTGCTTGCTCCCGGTTCGATGGAACTTACCGATATATTTTCGCGATCCGGGAAGGTCATGGTTGCCAATGATACATCCGCGGCCGTCGGTTATTATCCGCTCAGCCCGACTGAGCGGGTGGTGCTGGAACTGGAGCGGTTTCTTAATTCGCCGCAGTTCAAGGAGAGATATCCGGATAGCGGCGAAGATATCAAGGTGATGGGGCTGCGCCGGGAAAGGCTCCTCGACCTAACGGTGGCGATGCCGCTTCTGGCAAGAGATATCCGCTCGGAACGCGATTACTTTGAGCGTAAGGAAGTCATGCGGGAGGAGATTACGGCGTTCCTTAAACGATATTCGGGATTTGACGATATTGCGGTCCATTTCAACACCCTCGATCAGCCGGGAAGAGGAGTTGGCGGGGTCTACCTGAGCCTTCTCGGCACTTCGGCCGAAGATGCCGACTCGGGCCAGGTCGGGCGGGGCAATCGAGTCAACGGGCTTATCTCCATGAACCGGCCGATGGGGACCGAAGCGGCCGCCGGGAAAAACCCGGTCAGTCATGTGGGGAAGATCTATAGCGTCCTTGCCCATCGCATTGCCAGAAAGATTCATGAACAGACCACCGGAATCAAAGAGGTCTATGTTCTCCTTTTGAGCAGGATCGGCGAACCGATCGACCGTCCCTCCATGGCAGCCGTCCAGGTCATCTTGGAAGAGGGTATGCATATCGGCGAAATTGCGGCGAAGGCGGAGGAGATATGCGGCCTGGAATTTGCCTGTATCGACGCTTTTTGCAGAGAACTGGCGTGCGGGGTTTATCCGGTCTGCTGATTTTTTTGAGAAGGCATTATCCCGAATGAATATTCCGAATACGATAACCATATTGCGGATGGGGCTTGTTCCCGTACTCGTCTATCTTCTTTTACATGGGGATTATCGCGCCGCCATCCTGGTCCTTTTGGTCGCGGGGATCAGCGACGCACTGGACGGCTTCATCGCCAGACGCTTTGACATCTGCACAGATCTAGGTTCGGTGCTTGACCCGCTGGCGGACAAGATACTTATAATCGCGTCAGTACTGACCCTTACCCAGCGGGGTCTCATGCCGCTGTGGCTGACCGTCGTAATCGTTATTCGCGATCTGATCATTGTCGGAGGCGCGACTGCTTATTACCTGCGCGCAGGAAGCATCGAAATGGCTCCGAACATCACCAGCAAACTGAATACTTTCATTCAGGTATGTCTTATCCTTTTGGTCATGGCGACGGCTGCGGGAATGACGCATGGTGCCGCCTGGCTCCCCGTGCTGTTCGGCTGTGCTCTTTTTACTACGGTTATTTCGGGAGTACATTATATTTTGGTATGGGGGCAAAAGGGGGCGGCGCTGAAAAAGAGGGCAGCTAGCGACTAGCGGCCAGCTGTTAACAGTTATTTTACTTCCTTGCGAGTTTACGCAGCTTTGCCATGTCGAGAATGATAACACGATTTCCTTCCACATCCAGCGTTCCCTCTTCCTTCAATTTTTTGAAAGTTCTTGAGAGGGTTTCACTGACAGTGCCGAGACGGGAGGCAAGTTCCCCTTTTTTCATCTCCAGGTCCAGGTAGGTCTTCCCCTGGAAGGTAGTCGATTTTTTCATTGACATTTCGATCAGATAAGCCGCCAGCCGGGTCGGCACTTCGGAAAAAGAAAGCTCTTCGATCTGACGGGCAAAGCGACGCAGTAGCAGCGAAAGGGAAATGATAAGATTGAGGGAGAAACGCGGGTTCCTCTCCAACAGCCCCATGAAAGCCTGCTTGGGGAAAAAGAGTGCCGTCCCCCTTTCCATAGCCCTGGCCTCTGCCGGATAGTCACCGTCGCCGAAAAAGGCCGCCTCGGCAAAAGTCTCGAGCGGATGGACGAAATGGAGCACCTTTTCCTTGCCATCGGGCGACACCTTACAGAGCTTGACGCTTCCCGACGCAAGAAGATAAAAACCGGTGGCTGTATCACCTTCGTTGAAAAGGGTTTCCCCTTTGGCAAACGTCCTTTTTACGGCTATTGCCGCGACATCCGCAAGATATTCCTCCTCCAACCCGGAGAAGAGAAGAGATTTTTTCAGGATGGTGATGATTTCCATTGCTGGACCTTCCACATGTGGGTTTAATATTTCTTAAGGTTTGACAGCAAAGCGAAGATAGCACATCTTTCCCGCTCGGGACAAGACAAACAATGGACGAAATCACTGCTACACTTCTATATATACAGGAGACAATACCATGGCTGACAGACATGACATAGTGATCCTCGGCTCCGGGTCAACCGCCTTTGCCGCTGCTCTGCGAGCCCAGTCGCGGGGAGCGCGGGTGCTGATGATCGAAAAAAGCGAGCTGGGAGGTACCTGTGTCAACTGGGGATGCATTCCGAGCAAAACGATGATCCATGCCGCACTGTTTCGCCGGGAGGCCGGTCTGGGGTCTTTGTTGGGAGTCGGCTGCGGCGAAGGAGCCATTGATTTTGCCGCGCTCAGTCAACATAAAGAGAGTGTTGTTAATCACCTGCGCCAGACAAAGTACCTCGACATCCTTCGGAATGTGCCGGGGCTGTCTCTGATCAAAGGGACCGGATGTTTTCTCGATTCCAGTACAATCAGGGTCGCTGACAGGAACATCAAGGGGGAGCGTTTTCTTATTGCCACCGGCGGTTTCCCGCGTATCATCGACATACCCGGACTGCACGAAGTCGATTATCTGACCAGCCGCACCGCGCTTCTCCTTAAATTGATCCCACGGTCCCTTATCGTTATAGGTGGCGGGGTGATCGCCATGGAACTGGGGCAGATGTATCAACGACTCGGATGCAAGGTTACCGTGCTGGAGCATGGTTCGCGGATACTACCTGTCGTTGAGGCCGAGCCGGTTCTCGCGTTACAGCAAGCGCTCATTGACGAGGGGATGAGGATTGAAGTTAACGCAGCCGTCTGTTCAGTACGCAAAAGTGGAGATCAGACAGTTGTAGAAGCGGAAATCAGCGGAAGCCGGGAGGAACTGGTTGCGGAGCGTCTGCTGCTTGCGGTTGGAACCTCGCCCGCCTCGAAGGGAATCGGTCTGGACAAGGCTGGAGTGAAGGTGGACGGTAAGGGGTTCATTCTGGTGGACGAAATGATGCGGACTTCTGTGCCGGGAATCTGGGCGGCGGGGGACGTGACCGGAGGGATGATGATCGCCACGGTTGGAGCGCGTGAAGGAATTATCGCAGTGGACGATATGCTCCATCCGGCTTGCGGTTGCCGGATGGATTACCTGTCGGCGCCCATGGCGATTTTTACCGATCCAGAGGTGGGGATGGTCGGGCTTTCCGAAGCATCTGCCGTCAAGTCCGGTTATGATGTAATAACCAACACCATGCCGGTTTCATCCATTCCCAAGGCGCATGTCACAGGCCGGACCGCCGGGGCCATTAAAATGGTGGCCGACCGAAAAAGCGGGCGCATCCTGGGAGTTCATCTCTCCTGTGACCGCGGGGCCGAATTGATAAACGAGGCAGCCCTGGCGGTTCGTTGCAAACTCACCATCGAGGCTTTGGCAAATGCTTTGCATGTTTATCCGACAATGAGTGAAGGCTTGCGGCTTTGCGCGCAGGGGTTTTCCAGGGATATAAACAAACTCTCCTGCTGCGCGGAGTGAAACCTCTGAAATGCGCCAATCTGCCGCGTTTCCTGTGTCGCTGAGCTGTTTGCTACTTGGCGGTCTGCATCCGGTTTTAGCGTTTTTGCTGCTGCGACTCGTAAGCTGAAGGTTTCTTTTCATGGAAATCATTGCAAAAAATGCGGGTCTGGACCCATCATTGTCACGACGTCTTTACCGTGCCCTGACCGCCGGGAATGATGAGCTGTTCCAGCTCCTTGAAGACCCCTCCATGGAGGTGCTGGAGACGGCGCTGAAAAACCCTGTTTTCGGCGAAAACCACCTACTGGCTCTCTTGAAGCGGCGCGACCTTTCTGAGGATCTGCTCAGGACCATCTACCGGCTCCCCATGGTCGGTGAAAACCACAAACTGAAGGTGGCCGTCGTCCGTAACCCGTGCACACCCGCGCATGTGACCCTTGCGCTGCTCCCGCATCTCCAGCTGTTTGAACTGGTCGATATCTGTCATATCCCCGGCGTGACTCCGGATCAGAAGCTGGCGGCGGAGAGGGCCATTATCCAGCGTCTTCCCACCACACCTCTGGGTAACAAGATAACCCTGGCGAGGCGCTCAACATCTGCTGTTGTCGAAGCGCTCATAAAAGAGGGGGACCCGCGCCTGATGGAGGCGTGTCTCGACAATCCGCACCTTAAGGAATCCGCCATTTTCCAATTTTTAAACGGCCCTAATGCCACTCCCGAAGGCATTTCCATAGTGGCCCGCCATCCTCGCTGGAAAAACCGCGCCAATCTGCAATCGGCCATTCTCAAGAATCCGAAGAGCCCAGCAGTCTGGTTCACTCTCTTCCTCCCCAGTCTTAAGGTCAACGAACTAAAGGGAGTTCATGCCTCCCGCCAGCTCAGTCCGGCCCAGAAGAAACAGGTTGCCGAGGAGATGCAGCGGCGCGGGTTTGGGTAAAAGCCTCTCGCTATTTCAAGCCATCAGCGGTATACCATCTCCGTATAACAAAACCTTTGACACCTCGGACCGTCGCGGCAGTAAAGTCGTCCAGCGGGACCCTTTTTTTACGGATCTCAATAAGCGCCTCACGCAGGGGCCGGACCCTGACGCCGTCCCTCTTCTCGTGACAATCCATTTGGCTTTCGATAATCCGTTGCCCGTCGATAACAATCATGACATGCCCGGCCCAGGCTAAAAGGTCAAGAGGCTTAAGCAGTCGAATGATCCGGTCCGTATCAAGTCCGGCTATCGGCACCGGTGCGCCGTAATTGACAAGGGCGGAGGTGTTTCTCGGGGTGAAGCCGTCTGTTGCCTCGTAGAGGAGCCCCGAGCAGTCTACTCCGCGCAGTTGCCAAAGGTCCGCGGTAGTCTGGACAATGGGGAACCCGGCAGCAGGAGGGTAGAATGCGAGTATCTGTGGTATTCCCGCCCGACAGTTCCCACCCCATACATACCTGCTCCCCTGGGCGGCGAGGAGATTGCCGATCACCTTCTCCCTTGGGGGGAGCGATCTGGGGCGCGGCAAAGGGGGATCATCGGTTGTTTTGACGAAACGGCTGTCAATAAAGTACCCCTTTGTTGTCGGATAAGGATAATCATCGGTGGTCACCCGATAGATAAACGTATTTCCCTGGTGAAAGGTTTCTTCAATATGGAACGGAGTTCCAGGAAGGGCGACGAACTCCATTTCGCGGATCTGGCCGCATTTGTCCAGGCGCAGGGTTTTTCCGTCCCGGCCGCCGAAGACGGCGGCAAAGCCGGGGATATTCAGCACCGGCGTGGGAAATACGGAAACAGCGTAAAGCGGCGTATGGGGTTGTGCGGCGCATGTAGCCGCCACGAGAAGGGAGAGGATGAGAGTGAAAAGGGGAAGGGGTATTTTTTTCAATCGGGCCTTGCTTAATTTTTTCAGGATGGTTCGTCATCCACGGGGATGATGCTTACCCGGGTGGTCCCCATGCCGAGAAAACCTAGTATTTTGGCTGCGGCCCGGGAAAGGTCGATATGAGGGAGTTTCCTTCGTCGGCAGCGGTCGTTGATGGTGACCAAAACCTCTTTGCCGTTACCCAGGTTTTTTACCCTTACCTTGCTTCCAAGGGGGAGGTCGGGGGATGCGGCGGTCAGTTTTTTGGGGTTGTAGCGTGCCCC
>Ga0181533_1004512_pt1 | contig 14148 bp, 11 predicted proteins | sample PEATcosm2014_Bin_45_FD_119772 | JGI IMG/M metagenome (GOLD analysis project Ga0181533, IMG submission 119772) | Peatland microbial communities from MTU Mesocosm Facility, Houghton, MI, USA - PEATcosm2014_Bin11_60_metaG | ecosystem: Environmental > Terrestrial > Soil > Wetlands > Peat | place... | reverse complement strand
CGGGCGGCCACGCTGGCGCGATTGTGTCGCTCTCGCGGCGTCGGCCGGGCGTGTTGCCGCCATGGCTTCCTCGTACTATGCCGTGACGGCGAGCCGGCCGAGGTCTCGAATCGGTCGCTTGCCCTGGAGAGCGCATGACGAGCGAGCCCGATAGCACGCCGCGCCGACGGCCGCCGACCATCGATCTGACGGCAAAGGAAGTCGAGCCCGAGACCCCGAGTTCGACGCAGGAGTCCGCTGCGGACGCCGCCGAAGATCGCACGACGCACAAAGAGGCGCCGGGCGAACCAAACCACTCGAATTTTCTCGCGCGTGTCAGTCCGTACGCCGTCGGCGCCCTGGTCGGGGCGGTCGTGCTGGGCGCGATCATGGCCGGATTCTGGATGGTGGGCGTGGTTCCCCCGCAGCAGACGGCGGCAGCCCCCGGCGGGCAGGGCGCAAAGGCCGCTTCCACGGACGAGATCTCGTCCCGGCTCGATAAAATCCAGCAGGCGCTGCAAGCGCCCCACGCCGACCAGGCGCTCGCCGCCCGCGTGGCGGCAGCGGAAGCCCAAACCAAATCGCTCGGCGACTCGCTGGCCGCTCTCAATCGCCGCCTGGATGAGGTCGCCGCGGCATCCCAGAGCGCGCTCGCGCAGGCCAAAACCGCGGCGGCCGCGGCGACGGACGCGATGAAGAACGCGACCCGGACGGACGTTGAGCAGAGCGACATCGACGCGCTCAACAATCGTATCGCGGCGCTCGACAACCGCATCGCCGCGCTCGAAAGCACGATGAAATCCCTCTCCACCGACGCACAGCGGACGTCGAGCGCCGACGATCGCGCGGCGCGGTTGACGGTCGCCACCGAGGCACTGCGTGCCGCGGTCGACCGCGGTGCGCCATATCAGGCAGAGCTTGCGGTGGCGCAGGCGCTCGGCGCCGACCAGACCGCGACGGCGCCGCTCGAGCCATTCGCCGCCGACGGCTTACCGAACGCCGCCGCTCTCGCGCACGAGTTCGCCCTGCTCACGCCCTCCTTGCTGCAAGCCTCGGGTGCGGCGCCGCGTGAGAGTTCCTTTCTTGGGAACCTGGAGGCCCACGCGCAAAAACTCGTTCGCATCACGCCGATCGAGGCGCCGGCCGGCGATGATCCGGCGTCGGTGATTGCGCGGATCAACATCGATGCCGCCCACGGCGACATCGCTGCGGCGCTTGCCGGCATTGCCCGATTGCCGGAATCGGCGCGGGTGCTTGCCGCCTCTTGGGTCAAGAAAGCCGAGGCGCGCGAAGCGGCCATCGCGGCGAGCCGCCGCATTGCCGCCGATGCGCTCGCCGCGATCGGCAGGCCGGCGCCGCAATGATCCGCGTCATCCTTTTCCTGATCATCGTCGGCGCGCTGGCGCTCGGTGTGGCGTGGCTCGCCGATCGCCCCGGCGATGTGGTGGTCACCTGGCAGGGCTGGCGCATCGAGACCTCGCTGATGGTTTTGGGTGCGGCGCTGCTGGCGGCGCTGGCGGTTCTGGCGCTGTTGTGGAGCCTGTTGCGCGCGTTTTTGCGCTCGCCGTCCAGGCTGCGTGCGCATCTGCACCGTCGCCGCGGCGAGCGTGCCTATGAGGCGATCTCGCGCGGGCTCATCGCCGTTGGCGCCGGCGACCTCGACGCGGCGCGTAAGCACACCGCCAACGCCAAGCGCATGGCGCCCGCCGAACCGCTGGCACTTTTGCTGCACGCACAGGCCGCGCAGCTTGCCGGCGACCGCGAAGCGGCCGACAGCGCTTTCCGCGCCATGGCAGGCCGCGCCGATACCAAGGCGCTGGGGCTCCGCGGCCTCTTCATCGAGGCGCATCGCCGCGGCGATCACGCCAGCGCCCGCGCGCTGGCCGAGGAAGCGGCGCGGCAAAATCCCTCGCTCGGCTGGGCCGGCAAAGCGGTGCTCGAAATGCGCTGTGCCACCGGCGATTGGGCCGGCGCGCTCGCACTCCTTGAAGGCAATAAGCGCGCGCTCGACAAGGAGAGCTACCGCCGTCAACGCGCGGTGATGCTGACCGCACGCGCGCTCGCGCTGGAGGAAACGGACCGCGACAACGCCAAGGCCTTTGCTCTCGAAGCGGCGAAGCTGGCGCCGACTTTGGTGCCGGCGGCGGCGCTCGCCGGACGCATGCTCGCCGAGGGCGGCGAGCCGCGCAAGGCGCGACGTATCCTCGACAAGGCCTGGCTCGCCAATCCGCATCCGCATCTTGCCCAGGCCTATGCCCAACTGCGCTTCGGCGACGCCGCGCGCGACCGCCTCAAGCGTATGGAAGCGTTGGCGCAGAAGGTGCCCGGCCACATCGAGGGCGCCCTGGCGCTGGCGCGCGCCGCGATCGACGCGCAGGACTACGCCAAAGCCCGCGCCGCGCTCGCGCCGCATCTCTCGGCGCTGACCAAGCGGGTCGCGCTATTGATGGCCGAGCTCGAGCGCGCCGAGCGAAACGACGAAGGCCGCGCACGCGAATGGATTGCGCGGGCGGTCCACGCCGCGCCCGATCCGGCGTGGACGGCCGATGGTCACGTTTCCGATCGTTGGCTGCCGGTGTCGCCGGTCAGCGGCCGGCTCGACGCCTTCGAATGGCGCGCGCCGCTTGCGGGTATCGCGAGCACGGCAACGGTGATTAATCCGCAGCCCTCCGCGGCTGCGCCCGTCGTGGCCGCGAGTGAGCCGCGCAGCGACGGCGCCCGTATGGCGCATGACAAAGACGCCGCGACAATCGCGAAGGAGAAAGCGGGCACGCCCGCCGCTGCGGCCGAGCTCGCGGCCATCCCGCCCTCGCAGCGGCGCGGACGCCACTCCGAGCCGAAGTCGGAAGCCGTGATCCCGCTGGTGCATGCGCCCGACGATCCCGGTCCCGATGCAGTCGAGGAAAACGAGCCGCCGGGCGAGCAGGAAAACGGCGGCTGGCGCAAGATTTTTTGAAGAATCGCGGTGGCGAGCCCAGAGCGCGGAAACTTGCCAAACCACCGCCGCAAGTGCATTATAGCACATGAACTATAATGCATAGAGCGGATGACCGTGGCCGAGCCGATAACTAAGGCGCCCGGCGAGCCCCCCATTCCCGGCCCGCAAAGCGAAGGGACCGACGCCGCGACGTTCCTCGCCGCGATCGGTGGCGAAGTACGGCGCCATCGCGCCAAGCGCGGCATGACGCGCCGCCAATTGGCGCAAGCGTCGCTGATCTCGGAGCGGTACCTGGCGCAGATCGAGAGCGGCGCCGGCAATCCGTCCGCGAGCGTCCTGCACGCGATCGCGCAGGCCCTCGATCTTCCTATTTCTGCGCTTTTGCCGGAATCCGGTGCGCACACCGCGGCGCTGGACGCCATCCTCGATCTCGTCATGCAGGTGCCGGAAGGCGAATTGCCGGCGCTGGCCAAGGAGATCGAGGCGCACGTCATGCGCGCCGGCAGTGCCGATCGCGCCCGGCGCATTGCGCTGGTCGGCCTGCGCGGTGCGGGCAAGTCGACGCTCGGGCGCATGCTCGCCCAACGCCTCGGTTGGCCCTTCATCGAGCTCGACCGGCGAGTCGAAGAAGATTACGGCGCCAGCATTCCCGATCTGATCGAAATGGCGGGCACGGCGACCTTCCGCCGTCAGGAGCGCCATGCGCTGCAACGCGTCATCGCCGAGCACGAGGCCGCGATTATCACCACCGCCGGCGGTATCGTCGCAAACCCCGAGACCTACGCTCTGCTTTTGCACGGCACTCACACGGTGTGGGTCAAGGCGCGGCCGGAAGAACATATGAGCCGCGTCATGGCGCAGGGTGATTTCCGTCCCATGGCGCAGAACCGGCAAGCCATGGCCGACCTCGTGGCCATCCTCGAAGCGCGGCGCGCCGACTATGCCCGCGCCGAGGCCGAGGTCGACACTTCAGGCGATTCCATCGAGCAAAGCTTTGCCAAGCTTTTGCAGATCGTGATCCCGTTTGTCGGCGAGCTGCAGCCATGACACTGCCGGACGAAGGTTTTCTCGATCTGCCGCCGCAGCGGCTCGAGTACCGGATGATCGGGCCGCGGCCCGATGCCGCGCCGACCATCGTGATGCTGCACGAAGGTCTCGGCTGCGAGGGCCTGTGGGGCGCATTCCCGGAACAACTGTCGGCGGCGACGGGCACCGGCGTGTTCGTCTATTCGCGAGCCGGCTACGGCAATTCAAGCTCGGCAGCGCTGCCGCGGCCGCTGTCTTTCATGGACGAAGAGGCGCTCGACGTGCTGCCGCGGGTGCTCGCGGCGATCGGATTTAAGCGCGGTATCCTGTTCGGGCACAGCGACGGCGCCTCGATCGCGACCATTTACGCCGGCAGCGTCCAGGATCACCGCGTGCGCGGCCTGGTTCTCATGGCGCCGCATTTCTTCACCGAGGCGATGGGGCTCACCGAGATCCGCCGCGCCGGCGAAGCGTTCAAGACCGGCATTTTGCGCGACAAGCTCAAGCGCTGGCATGCCGACGTGGACGGCGCGTTCCGTTCCTGGATCGAGCCCTGGCTCAATCCGGACTTCCAGAACTGGGACATTACCGAGGCGCTCGGCTACATCCGCGTGCCGATTCTGATCCTGCAGGGCGCCGAGGATCAATACGGAACGCTCAAGCAGGTCGATGCGGCTAAAGAGGAATGCTTCTGCCCGGTCGAGGTGGCGATCCTGCCTGGCGCCCGCCACTCCCCGCATCGGGACGCGCCCGTAGCGACCCTCGATGCGGTCGCCGGCTTCATCAACCGGCTGTTGCGCGACCATCACGAAAGCGACATCCGGCCCAGCGCCGGGGTTGCGGTCTGATGCATTATAGTGCATATAGATCACGAAGACGTTTGTGAATTATAATACATATCGAGGAACGCTGTATGGCTGACGCCCATGCCCCCGAGCGTCCGCTGGCCAACGGTCAGACGCGAATTAACTTCCAAACGGAGCCGGCGCGCTACCGCCATTGGCGGCTCGCGATCGACGGCGAGGTCGCCACGCTTCTCCTCGACGTCGATGAGAAGGGCGCGCTGTTCGAAGGCTACGATCTCAAGCTCAATTCCTACGACCTCGGCGTCGATATCGAACTGGCCGACGTCATCGAGCGGTTGCGCTTCGAGCACCCGCAGGTGCGCGTCGTCGTGCTGCGCTCGGGCAAGCCGCGCGTATTCTGCGCCGGCGCCAATATCCGCATGCTGGCGGGCGCGAGCCACGCGCACAAAGTCAATTTCTGTAAATTCACCAACGAAACGCGCAACGGCATCGAGGATTTGAGCGAGCATTCCGGGCTTGCCACCATTTGCGCCATCAACGGCACCGCGGCCGGCGGCGGCTACGAGCTCGCGCTCGCCGCCGACCACATCATGCTGGTGGACGACGGCTCGTCGTCGGTGGCGCTGCCGGAATTGCCGCTATTGGCGGTGCTGCCCGGCACCGGCGGGCTCACGCGCGTCGCCGACAAGCGCAAAGTGCGCCGCGACCATGCCGATGTCTTCTGCACCACCGAGGAGGGGATGAAGGGCAAGCGCGCGGTCGAGTGGCGGCTGGTCGATGAAGTGGTGCCGGGCTCGAAATTCGATGAAGCGGTTGCGGCGCGCGCACGAGAATTTGCCGCGAAGTCCCGCCGCGGCGCCGCAGGGCCGGGCATCGCGCTCACCACGCTGACGCGCAGCTTCACGGCGAACGGCGTCGATTACAGCTCGCTCACCGTCGAATTCGACCGTGCGCGGCGCGTTGCCACCGTGATGCTGCGCGGACCGGCCAATCCGCCGCCCGCGTCGGCCGACGCCATGCTGGCGGTCGGCGCGGAGTTCTGGCCGCTCAAGCTCGCGCGCGAGCTCGACGACGCCATCCTGCACATCCGGCTCAACGAATTCGACGTCGCGGCGATCGTATTCAAGTCCTCGGGCGATTCCGCCGAAGTCGTCGCCTACGAGCATTTCCTCGACGCCAACAGGGATCACTGGCTGGTGCATGAGATCCGCCATCTGTGGAAGCGGGTGCTCAAGCGCATCGATCTGACGTCGCGCTCGCTGGTCGCGCTGATCGAGCCGGGTTCGTGCTTTGCCGGCACGCTGGCGGAGCTGCCGTTCGCCAGCGACCGTTCCTACATGCTGCTCGGCCGCCGCGACGGCGACAACAAGCCGCCGGCAACGATCGCGCTGACCGAGGCGAATTTCGGCGCCTATCCGATGTCGAACGGCCTCACCCGTCTGGCGAGCCGCTTCCTCGCCGATCCGTCCCAGCTCGTTTCCGCCAAGGTCGAACTGGACAAAATGCTCGACGCCGAGACCGCTCAGCGGCTCGGGCTGATCACCTTCGCGCTCGACGACATCGATTGGGACGATGAAGTGCGCGTCTTCCTCGAAGAGCGCTCGAGCTTTTCGCCCGACAGCCTCACCGGCCTGGAAGCCAATCTGCGCTTCGCCGGGCCGGAGACCATGGAATCGAAAATCTTCGCCCGGTTGAGCGCGTGGCAGAACTGGATCTTCCAGCGCCCGAACGCGATCGGCGAGGAAGGCGCGCTCAAGCGCTACGGCACCGGCCAGCAGCCGATGTTCGATACGCGCAGGGTGTGACGATCAATTTTTTCCTTCCCGGCAAAGCGGGTGAGGATGGAGACGGACAGGAGCGGCCCATGGATATCGAAAACGTCGACTACACGACCAAGATCCCAAACAACGTCAATCTGGCCGAGGACCGGCAGGTGCTGCGCGCGCTCGAGAGCTGGCATCCCGGCTATATCGACTGGTGGAAGGACATGGGACCGCAGGGTTTCCAGGAGGCGCTGGTTTATCTGCGCACCGCAGTCTCGGTCGATCCGAAAGGCTGGGCCAAGTTCGACTACGTGAAGATGCCCGAATACCGCTGGGGCATTCTGCTGGCGCCGAAGGAAGCCGATCGCAAGGTTCCGTTCGGACGGCATTACGGCGAGCCGGCCTGGCAGGACGTGCCGGGCGAGTATCGCGCCATGTTGCGCCGCCTCATCGTCATCCAGGGCGACACCGAACCGGCATCCGTCGAGCAGCAGCGCTATCTCGGCAAGACCGCGCCGTCGCTCTACGACATGCGCAACGTCTTCCAGGTCAATGTCGAGGAGGGCCGCCATCTGTGGGCGATGGTCTACCTCTTGCAGAAATATTTCGGCCGCGACGGCCGCGAGGAAGCGGCCGAGCTGTTGCAGCGCCGCTCCGGCAGCGCCGACAAGCCGCGCATGCTCGGCGCCTTCAATGAAGCGACGCCGGACTGGCTGTCATTCTACATGTTCACGTTCTTCACCGATCGCGACGGCAAGATGCAGCTCGAAAGCCTGGCGCAGTCGGGCTTCGACCCGCTGTCGCGCACCTGCCGGTTCATGCTGACCGAAGAGGCGCACCACATGTTCGTCGGCGAGACCGGGGTCGGCCGCACCATCCAGCGCACCTGCGAGGCGATGCGGGCGGCCGGTATCGAGGATCCGACCGACATCGACAAAGTGCGCAAGCTCGGCGTCATCGACCTGCCGACGATTCAGAAAAAACTCAATCTGCACTATACGCTGTCGCTCGATCTGTTCGGCTCGGAAGTCTCGACCAACGCCGCCAATGCTTTCAGCGCGGGCCTCAAGGGCCGCTTTCAGGAGACCAAGATCGACGACGATCACCGGCTCGAGCACGCGACCTATCCGGTGCTCAAATTCGTCGACGGCGAGATCAAGCGTGTCGACGAGCCGGCGCTCACCGCGATCAACATGCGGCTGCGCGACGATTATACCGCCGACTGCCAGCGCGGCCTCGAGCGCTGGAACAAGATCATCGCCAAGACCGAAGTCGGCTTCAAATTCGAACTGCCGCATGTCGGTTTCCATCGCAACATCGGCGAGTTCAAGGATGCGAAAGTCACCCCGGCCGGCGTGATCGTCGACGAAGGGACCTGGAACCGCGATATCGGCAAATGGCTGCCGTCGCAGGACGACGGCGATTTCATCGTCAGCCTGATGCAGCCGGTCTCCGAACCGGGCCAGTTCGCCAACTGGATCGCGCCGCCGCGCCTCGGCATCGACAACAAGCCCGGCGATTTCGAATACGTGAAAATCGCGGCGTGACTGTTGCCTCCCCCGCTATGCGGGGCAGGAACTGTCGAGCGGCCCCTCCCGCAGCCGGGCGAGGTCGAAGCGGTCCACTTCGCGGAGGAGTTCGACGAACGCTTCCGCGCCGCGGGCGAGCGCCGCCTCGCCCTTGGCGGCGGTCGCCAGTGTAGCGTCGCCGATGGCGCCGGTCGCATGGAGGTCCTGCGTCATCCAGGCAAAGCCGGCCGGGCGATAGGCGCCGAGCCACCTGAACTCGCGCGCCATGTCCACCGTGGCGGGTGTCGCCTTGGGCGCTTTCTCGCTGCGTACCGTCTCCGGCATCGCCGCGAGCATGAGCGAGGTCTCGATGTCGCCGCCGTGAATGCCGTGCTTTTTCTCCTCACTCGAAAATGTGTTCTCCGGGTAGCCGAAGCGGTGCCAGCCGACGGTGATAGCCAGCATGCGAAACCGCGTGCGTAAATCGCGTGCCACCAATTCCATCGCTGCGACATTGCCGCCGTGGCTGGTGATGAGAACAAGCTTGCGCAAGCCTGCCCGCGCCAGGCTCTCGCCGAGCTCGGTCCAGGCGGCGATCGCGGTCGCCGCCGACAATGACAGCGTGCCGGGATAGGCAAGATGTTCCACGGAGACGCCGATGCGCTGAACCGGCAGGAAGGTCACCGGAAGCTCGTCAGGGAGGATCTTGCGAACCCGCGCCAGGTAGGCTTCGGCGATGAAGGTGTCGACGCCGAGCGGCAGATGCGGCCCGTGCTGCTCCACCGCGGCGAGCGGCAGCACCGCGATCCAGCGTGCCGTGGCGGCGCCGGCCTCGGCAACCTCCTGCCAGGTCATCTCCATCCAATCACGTTTGGGTAGCATCATCATTACGGCTCTCTCCGGTTCTCTCGCCAAGCGTGCCGCGGCTCTGGCATTCGTTGAAGCATGACCGTATCCGAAAACCGGTAGCCACTTTTCGGGATCATGCCCTATTGTCGCGGCGCTGACGCGAAGGAGCAACCGATGTCGTTCGCAAGGATGTCCCGGATAGCGGTCACTGGGCTAACCGCCCTTGCCGCGGCAGGGGTTGGGCCGACGTGTGCGGAAACGCTCGACAAAGCCACTTTCGGCACCAACTGGGTGGCGGAGGCCGAGCACGGCGGCTTCTACCAGGCGCTCGCCGACGGCACCTACCGGAAATACGGCCTCGACGTGACCATCGTACCGGGTGGCCCGAACGCCAATAACCGCATGCTGATGACCGTCGGCAAGCTCGATTTCTTTATGAGCGCCAACACGCTGCAGGGCTTCGACGCCGTCGCGCAGAATGTGCCGATCATCGACGTCGCTGCCATGTTCCAGAAGGACCCGCAGGTGCTTCTCGCGCATCCCGATCAGGGCATCGGTAAGCTCGAAGATTTGAAAAAACTGACAATCTTCGTCTCGCCGGAGGGAATGACGAGCTATTACCAATGGCTCAAGGCCGATTTCGGCTTCAAGGACGATCGGGTTAAGCCGTACACCTTCAATCCGCAGCCCTTCATCGCCGACAAGCACAGCGCCATGCAGGGTTATGTGACGTCGGAACCGTTCGCCGTGGAGAGCGAGGGAAAGTTCAAGCCCAAAATATTTTTGCTCGCGGATCAGGGATTTTCCGACTATTCGACATTGATCGAGACGCGGCGCGAGCTGGTCGAGAAAAAACCCAATCTGGTGCAGCGCTTCGTCGATGCCTCGATCATCGGCTGGTACAACTACCTTTATGGCGACAACGCTCCGGCCAATACGCTGATCAAGCGGCAGAACCCGGAAATGACCGACGCACTGCTGGCTTACTCGGTCGCCAAGATGAAGGAATACGGCATCGTCGATTCCGGCGACGCGCTCACGCTCGGCATAGGCGCCATGACGGACGCGCGCATGAAGGATTTCTTCGACAAGATGGTGCGCGCCGGCGTGGCCAAGCCGGGCCTCGATTACCGCAAATCCTACACGCTGCAATTCGTCGACAAAAAAGTCGGGCGCGATCTGCGGCCGAAGCAATAGCGATACCGATGCCGCCGGCGACAGCATTTCATGGCGCACCCCTCGCCGCGCTGCGTGGCGTCGGCAAGGCGTTTCCCAACGGCGTGCACGCGCTCGCCGGGCTCGATCTCGAGGTGCGGGCAGGCGAGTTCGTCGCTTTGCTCGGTCCTTCGGGTTGCGGGAAATCGACCGCGTTGCGCATCGTCGCCGGCCTCAGCGAGCCGACGGAAGGCGTCGTCGAGTGGGCGCAGACGGTCACCCCGGTTCAGAGCGAAAATCGGATCGGCTTCGTGTTCCAGGAACCGACGCTGATGCCCTGGGCCTCGGTCTTCGACAACGTGGCGTTGCCCCTCAAGCTGAAAGGCATGAGAGCTGGCAAGGCGGCTCACCGCGTCGAGGCGGCACTCGACCGCGTCGGCTTGCGAACGTTCAGCCGCGCCTATCCGCGGGAATTGTCGGGCGGCATGCGCATGCGCGTCTCCATCGCGCGCGCGCTGGTCACCGAGCCGCAGCTTCTGTTGATGGACGAGCCGTTCGCTGCGCTCGATGAGATCACGCGCTTCAAGCTCAACGACGATCTGCTGCGAATGTGGCAGGCGCTGCGTACCACCGTCATCTTCGTGACCCATTCGGTGTTTGAGTCGGTCTATCTGTCGAGCCGCGTCGTGGTGATGGCGGCGCGGCCGGGCCGGGTGTTCGCCGAGCTTGCCATCGACGCTCCTTATCCGCGCGACCAGGGTTTCCGTACCTCGCCCGAATACGCCGCGTTCTGCCGCCGCACGTCGGAAGCGCTGAGCAGGGCCATGGCGGCGAGAGGCGAGCCATGAAGGCGCGGGTCTCCGCCGACGAGCGCCGCTACCGCGCGCTGCGCATTGCCTTGCCGATCGTGGTGCTGGCGCTCGGGCTCGCGGTCTGGGAATTGGTGGTGCGGATCGAGGACATTCCGCCCTATGTGCTGCCGGCGCCTGGAAACATTCTGCGCACGCTCATCTCCGACTGGGATTTGTTGTCGCGAGCGCTTCTGGTGACGCTCATCACCACCTTCGAGGGCTTCTTGCTCGCGGCGGCCGGCGGCGTCGGGCTGGCGGTACTGTTTAACCAGTCGCGGCTGGTCGAATATTCGCTCTATCCTTATGCGGTGATCCTGCAGGTTACGCCGATCGTCGCCATCGCTCCGCTGCTGCTTATCTACCTGCCGCAGCACGCGGCGGTTCTGGTCTGCGCCTGGATCGTGGCGTTCTTTCCGGTGTTGGCGAACACCACGCTCGGATTGAATTCGGTCGACCGCAACCTCGCCGACCTATTCTCGCTCTACGGCGCTTCGCGCGGCCAGGTGCTGTGGCACCTCAAGCTGCCGTCGGCGCTGCCCTATATCCTCGGCGGCTTGCGCATCGCCGGCGGATTGTCGCTGATCGGCGCGGTGGTTGCCGAGATCGCCGCCGGCTCGGCGGGCGCCGGCTCCGGTCTCGCCTATCGCATCGCCGAATCGGGCTACCGGCTCAACATCCCGCGCATGTTCGCGGCGCTGCTGCTGCTGTCGCTCGCCGGCATCGTGATCTTCTACGTTCTCTCGCTCGTCAATTACCTGGCGCTGCGGCGCTGGCATGAGAGCGCGCTGGCGGCGGAGAGGTGAGCGGCCGTTACTCGGCAAGTTGCTTGTCGGGATGCATCCAGAAAGCCAGGACGGCCCCGAGAAGCAGGAGCCCGATCGATCCGGCGAACGGCAAGTGCCAGTCGCCGGTGACATCGACCAGCCATCCGAAAATGACAGGCGACGCAAAGCCCGCGAGCGCCGAGCCGGTATTCATGATGCCGCTCGCGGTTCCCGCGAATTTTGGTGCCACGTCCATCGGCACCGACCAGATTGGACCGATCGTCAACTCGAGGCAGAAAAACGCGCCGCTCAAGCAGATCGCGATCAGGACCAGGTTCGTGAACATCAGGACCGGTATCAGCAACAGCAGCGATCCGAGAAGGCTCGCCACGATCAGGTTGCGGCGCGCCGCCAGAAAACTTCCAGTGCGGCGGAGCAGCCAATCGCTCAGCAGACCGCCCGCGGTATCGCCGATGACCCCGGCCAGCAGCACGGCAAAGGAAAAGAACGCGGTGTTCTTGAGATTGAGACCGTAGCCTTGCTGGAACAGCGAGGGCAACCAAGTGAGGTAGAGCCAAAGCGTCCAAGCGTAACAGAAATACACGAACGTCGTCGGCAGCATGCGCACCAGGAGCCGTGCCCACGGCACCGACGCCGCACCGACAGCCGTTCCACTGCGATAGGCCGGCAGATCGGCGAGATCGGCTTCGACGATGTTCTTGTGCTCGCGCGGGTTATCGCGGAAGTACCAGAACCAGACGACGGCCCAGATAGAACTGATGCCGCCCAGAATGACGAAAGCGCCGCGCCAGCCCATCACCAGCATGAGGCCCGCCACGATCGGCGGCGCCACGGCATTGCCGGCACGAGAAAAACTGTGCGTGAGGCCCTGGGCGAAACCGCGCTTCTCTTGGCTGAACCACGCCGTCATGGCGCGCGTTGCGGTCGGGAACGTAGCGCCCTCGCCGAGGCCGAGCAAAAAACGCACGACGAGCAGCGAGATGAATCCGCCCACCAGGCCGGTCGCCATGGTCGCCGCGGACCACACGACGGCGCAAACGAAAAGCGTGCGTCGCGGTCCGAATTGGTCGCCGATCCAGCCGCCGACGATCTGGAACAACGCGTAGGCAAGACCAAAGGCGCCGAGCGCGCGCCCAAGCTCCGTATTGTTGAGGCCGAAATCTGTCTTGATCGCGGTTGCCGCGGTCGCGATGTTCACCCGGTCGACGTAGGTGATGAAATACATCGCGCAGAGGAGGCTGAGCACGATGGCCGGAGCGCCAAACATCACCTTGGCCGAAACGCGTGGTGCGGTGCCCCGTTCTGTCGCCGCCATGTCTTCCGCCCTGATCGAACACATTCCTAATGCAAAGATCGGTGCCGATAGGGCGGGCTTGGGTGTTCGGTACTTAAGTCCGCGTTTATTGGCCCTTAAGTTCAAGTTAACACAGATCGGCGGCCGCCTGGATCCGGCACAGGACAAGACGCTTGACCCGCAAGGCACATTCGGGGATCAAGACCGCGCCGCGGCATTTTCGGACGCGCCCGGCCGGGACCACCGATGGCGTCCGCAGGAGTGCAGACCCATGCCGCAGAATGCCTCACGTCTTCCCGGGCGCCATTTCCTGCAAATCCCCGGACCGACGCCCGTCCCCGACCGCATCATGCGGGCGATGGATATGCCGCTTATCGACCACCGCGGTCCGGAATTTGCCAAGCTGGCCAAGCGCGTGCTGGAAGGCATCAAGACCATTTTCAAGACCACGCAGCCGGTCATCATCTACACCGCGACCGGCACCGGTGCCTGGGAAGCGGCGCTGGTCAATACGCTATCTCCCGGCGACCGGGTGCTGATGGTCGAGACCGGGCAGTTCGCGACGCTGTGGAAGGTCATGGCGGAACGGTTGGGATTGAAGCCCGATTTCATCAAAACCGATTGGCGCGTCGGCGCCGATCCGAAAATCATCGAAGAGCATCTGCGCAAGGACAAGGCGCACGAGATCAAAGCGGTCTGCGTGCTGCATAACGAGACCGCGACCGGCTGTTTGTCGCCGATCAGCGCGATCCGCAAGGCCATCGACGCGGCCGGCCATCCGGCGCTGTTCCTGGTCGACACCATCTCCTCGCTGGCTTCGACCGATTACCGCCACGATGAATGGGGCGTCGATGTCACCGTCGGCGGCGCGCAGAAGGGCTTGATGATGCCGCCCGGCATGTCGTTCAACGCCGTGAGCGAGAAGGCGTTACGCGCGTCAAAGACGGCAAAGCTGCCGCGGTCGTTCTTTTCCTGGGACGACATGCTGACGATGTACAAGCAGGGCTTCTTTCCCTACACGCCGGCGACGCAGACGCTGTACGGCCTCGATACCGCGATCCAGATGCTGCACGAGGAAGGCCTCGATAACGTCTTCGCCCGCCACGACCGCCTCGCCGAGGCGACGCGCCGCGCGGTGCGCGCCTGGGGTCTCGAAATTCTCTGCCGCGAGCCGAAATACTATTCGCCGACGAT
>Ga0181533_1004510_pt1 | contig 14156 bp, 8 predicted proteins | sample PEATcosm2014_Bin_45_FD_119772 | JGI IMG/M metagenome (GOLD analysis project Ga0181533, IMG submission 119772) | Peatland microbial communities from MTU Mesocosm Facility, Houghton, MI, USA - PEATcosm2014_Bin11_60_metaG | ecosystem: Environmental > Terrestrial > Soil > Wetlands > Peat | place... | reverse complement strand
TCATAAGGGCGTGTTTGCGGGGTTTGATGAAAACTGGTCCGCCTCGGGAGAGGCGAAGCCTTTCCCCATGGCCGCCATCAAAGTCGATTCCGATCAAGCCTATCAGACCGCGCTGAAGCAGGGCGCCGAGTACGACAAGAAGAACCCCGGCAAGCCGATCATTTTCTTGTTGGAAGCCAACAAGAAATTTCCCGACGTCAGTTGGCGAGTGATCTGGGGCGAGTCCGTAGGCACCAGCGCCTTCTCGGTTTTCGTGGACGCCAGCACCGGCCAATATCTGGAAACCATGCACTGAGCGATTAGCCGCAGAAAACTTGGAACCACAGATGGACACAGATGCACACAGATAAAAACAGGTTTTGGTGTTATCCGTGTTTATCTGTGTTCATCTGTGGTTGCTTCTGTTTGCTGGCGCGCGAGCCCGGCACGATATCGAGCCGCTACGCCGCATCCGATTTCCCGCTGACCGCCAACCCGCAGGCTCGCCCGTGGAAAAGCGCGCCCGCTGTCATTGCCGAAAATGACCCGCGCGGCGAACCTGTTCCGGGCCACCGCACCGAGATTCGCTCGCGCTGGACGCGCGATAACATCTACTTCCTCTTTGTTTGCCCCTACCAGGAATTGCACCTGAAACCGAACCCGTCCACGTCCACCGAGACCAACCAACTCTGGAACTGGGATGTGGCCGAGGTTTTCGTCGGCAGCGATTTCGATCGCATCACCCGCTACAAAGAGTTCGAAGTCTCCCCGCAAGGCGAATGGGTGGACCTGGATATCGACCGCGTGAACCCGCTCCCCGAAGGCGGCTGGCTTTGGAATTCCGGATTTGCCGTGAAGGCCCGCATCGACGCGCGGAAGAAGGTTTGGTACGGCGAAATGCGCATCCCCTTTCATTCCATCGATAGCCGCCCGGCCGCCGCGGGTCTGGAAATGCGCATCAATTTCTACCGCTGCCAGGGCCGCGAGCCCGGCCGCAAATTCATCGCCTGGCAGCCGACCGGCGAAGGCAACTTTCACGTGCCACAAGCCTTCGGCGTGCTGAAACTCGTCCCATGATCTCACCACAAGCCGCCAAATCGCTGCGTATTTCCCACGTCGGCCTGCGAGGTGTGGTCGGCTCCGCGCTCACCGCCTCGCACGTGCTCGATTTCGCCGCCGCCTTCGGCACGTTCCTGGAACCGGGCGGCGCGGTGGTGATCGGCCGCGACCCGCGCGCGTCGGGCGTGATGATCCGCGAAGGCCTGCTGGCCGGATTGCTCGCCTGTGGACATGACGTGATCGATCTGGGCATCGCCCCCACGCCCGTGATCCAGCACTCCATCCGCCGCCGCGATGCCGCCGGCGGCGTCTCCATCGGCGCCAGCCACAACAGCGCCGAGTGGAACGCGCTCAAGTTCTTCGGCCGCGGGGGCACCTACCTTTCCACCGCCGAAGCCGGCGAGCTGCTCGACATCTACCATCTGAAGAAGTTCGCCTTCGTCGATTGGACCCGGATGGGCGGCATCACGCCCGAAACCCGCGCCATCGACCGCTATCTCGACGACCTGGCCGCCAACTACGACTTCGCCGCCCTGCGCAAATTCCGCGTCCTGGTGGATTGCTGCAACGGCACGTCGTCGCTGATTCTGCGCCGCGCCAACCAGCGCTTCGAGACCGAATTCATTCTCATCAACGAGCAGATCGAAGGCGTCAGCTTCGCCCACGAGCCATCCACCACGCGCGATGCCGTGGCGCTGCAGCTTGCGCCCTTGATGAAACCGTTGCGCGCGGATGCCGGCTTCCTGTTCGATGTGGATTCCGACCGCGTGGCGCTGGCCGCCGAAGACGGCACGCCGGTTTCCGAGGAGTTGGTTCTGCCCCTGCTCGCCGACTACCTGCTGCCGCGCGCGCCGGGCAAGCTGATCATCGCCAACATATCGAGCACGGCGCTCCTGGAAGAGATCGCCGCGCGGCACGGCGGCAAAGTCGTGCGCGTGCCCGTGGGACGCCAAGCGGCTATCGACGCGCTTTCCACCTACCGTCCGGAACAGATCGCGCTGGCCGGAGAAGGCACCGGCGCGGTGATGATGCCGCAGTTCCGCTTCGTCTACGACGGCATCGTCTCCATGCTAGCGGTGCTCTCCATGCTCCACGAAAGCGGCCGCACGCTGAGCCAGGTGCTGGGCTCTTATCCCAAATATTCGATTCTGAAAGGGCAAGTGCCGCTGGTGACCCAGCGCATCCCGGCCTTGCTGATGGATCTGCGCGCGCGCTACAGCGACGGCCGCGTGAGCGTGCTCGACGGCCTGCGCGTCGATTGGCCCGGCCGCTGGTTCCACGTGCGCGTCAGCCAGACCGAGCCGATCGTGCGCGTAATCTGCGAGCAGCGCGGCGACCCACCGAAAGAACTATTCGAAGCGCTGTTGGAGGAGGTCCGGAGCTTCGCGTAGGACAGGCCTCCTGGCCTGTCACCTGCTGACCTGAACTTAATATGCGTGAACATCTCCTAAAAATCGGCGTCTCCGGCATCCGCGGCGTGGTCGGCGATTTCCTCACGCCCGGCCTGGCCTGCGCCTTCGCCCAAGCCTTCGGGACCTACGTGGGCGCGGGACGCGTGGTCGTCGGCCGCGACACCCGCTCGAGCGGCGAGATGCTGCACCATGCCGTCGCCTGCGGCTTGCTCGCGGCCGGCTGCGAAGTCGTGGACATCGGCGTCCTGCCCACCCCCACCATCCAGATCTACGTGGGCGCGACCCGCGCGCGCGGCGGCATCGCCATCACCGCCTCGCACAATCCGCCGGAATACAACGCCCTCAAGCTCTTCAACTCCGAAGGCCTGTTCTTCAACAGCTATGAGCGCGGCGAGCTGCTGGACCTCTATCACCAGAGCGACTTCCGCCGCGCCACCAACGCAGAGATCCGCCGCGCCACCAGCGACTACGTCTCCGCCCCGCGCCTGCACATCGCGCGCGTGCTCGGCCACGTGGATGCCGATCGCATCCGCCAGCGCCACTTCCGGGTGGCGCTCGATGCGGTGAACGGCGCAGGCTCCGTGATGACCGTCGGCTTCCTGCGCGATACGCTGGGCTGCGATCTGCACGCCATTTCCGTCGATCCCACCAAGCCTTTCCCGCGCATCGCCGAGCCGCGCCCCGATACGCTCGGCGATCTGTCCAACCTGGTGCGTTCCTCCGGCGCCGAGATCGGCTTCGCGCAGGACCCCGATGGCGACCGCCTGGCCGTCGCCGACGAAACCGGCCGCGTGCTCGATAACGACGACGTGCTGGCGCTGGCCGTGGATGCCGCGCTGCGCCGCCTGCCCGGCGACGTGGTGGTGAACCTGACCACGTCTTCGGTCATCGACGAGGTGGCCGCCGCCCACGGCCGCCGCGTCTACCGCACGCCGGTCGGCGAAGCCAACGTGGTCGAGATGATGCAGGCCGTCAAGGCCGTGATCGGCGGAGAAGGTTCCAATGGCGGCATCATTTTCCCCGCTGTGCACCTCTGCCGTGACAGCTACACCGGCATGGCCTTCCTGCTCGGGCGCATGGCCGAGACCGGCGAGGCCATCTCCGCGCTGGCCGCCCGCCTGCCGCGCTTCTACCGCAAGCTCGGCACTGTCGCCTACGAACACGGTCGCCTCGGCGCGCTGATGCAGGCGCTCGAAGAGAGTTTCCCCGGCGTCGAGACCGACCGCTCCGACGGCCTCAAGCTGATCCTGCCCAACGCCTGGATCCACGTGCGCGCATCCAATACCGAGCCGCTGCTCCGCATGGCCGCCGAGGCCCGCTCGGAAGCCGAAGTGGAAGAATTGTACGCGCGCGTTTTGGGGCTATTTGAGCAGTAGCGACAGCAATATCCCCCAATATCCTTGCTATCCAGACCTCTTTGCCCTAATATTTAACCATTATGACCCGATACTGCTTCACCTGCGCCGGGTTGCTCGCTTTGTTTATCCCGGACAACATGTTTTCCGGGCCTGCTGATCGCCCGAGCCCCCGTATCGGAAATCTCCTCAAACTGCGGCGGCATTTGAAAGGAACCAGGGTCAAACCCGCTCCCAGGTCAAATTCCTGGCGCACGGCCAGGGCTACGCCCTGTTTTTAACCTCCGGCGAAGCTGTGCTCGCTTGGCATGAGGCCTCCCCGAAGTCTGGCGTGCTGCGGATGAAATTGCTGGGAGCGAATCCCGCGTCCGACGTTTCCGGCGTGGATGAACTGCCCGGCAAGAGCAACTACTTCATCGGCAACGACGCGGCGAAGTGGCATGCAAACGTCCCCACGTACGCCAAGGTCCAGTACAAGAGCGTCTATTCCGGCATTGACCTGGTTTACTACGGCAACCAGCGGCAGCTTGAGTACGACTTTGTGGTGGCGCCCGGCGCCGACCGCGCCGCATCCAGCTCGGCGTGCGCGGGGCCAGGAAAATCAGCCGCAGCGAGGATGGCGATTTGGTGCTGGCGATGGACGATGGCGAGATTCGCTGGCACAAGCCAGTTGCGTATCAAGAGAAAAACGGCGCCCGGCAGGAGATCGCGGCGCATTATGTTGTCAAGGGCGGGAACCGGGTAGGATTCGAGATAGCCGATTATGACTCACGAAGGCCGCTGTTCATCGATCCACTGATCTACTCCACCTATCTTGGCGGTAGCGGGTTGGACCAAGGCAATGGCATTGCTGTGGACAGCTCGGGCAACGCATACGTCACGGGAACGACCTTTTCGCCCGACTTTCCCACAATGAATCCTTTGCAGCCAACCCTCGGCGGCGCTGGTGCTGCCAACGCCTTCGTGGCCAAGCTCAACCCGACGGGATCGGCTTTGGTTTACTCCACCTATCTTGGCGGCAGCGGGGAAGACATTGGCCTCGCCATCGCTGTGGACAACTCGGGCATCGCTTACTTCACGGGGCAGACCAGCTCGACCAACTTTCCCACCATGAACCCTTTGCAGCCAACCTACCCCGGCGGCGAGTACACCGCCTTCGTAGCCAAGTTGAACCCCGCAGGATCGGCTCTGGTTTACTCCACATATCTTGGGGGCAGCGGGGACGATTCTGGCAACGGCATCGCTGTGGACGGCTCGGGCAACGCGTATGTCACGGGGACGACCGCCTCAACAGACTTTCCCACAATGAATCCTTTTCAGCCAGCCTATGGCGGCGACAACGACGCCTTCGTGGCCAAGCTCAACCCCACGGGATCGGCTTTGGTCTACTCCACCTATCTTGGCGGCAGCGGCTATGACGAGGGCTACGGCATCGCCGTGGATAACTTGGGTGACGCGTACGTCACGGGGTACACCGCCTCGACCAACTTTCCCACAGTGAACCCGTTGCAGCCAGCCTATGGCGGCGGCGAGGGCGACGCCTTCGTGGCCGAGGTCAACCCCGCGGGCTCGGCCCTGGTGTACTCCACGTATCTTGGCGGCAGCGGGCAGGACAATCTTGGCGGCAGCGGGCAGGACAACGGATTTGGCGTCGCTGTGGACAGCTCCGGCAACGCGTACGTTACGGGGTATACCGACTCGACCAACTTTCCCACAATGAATCCCTTGCAGCCAGCCCTCGGCGGTGAGGCCACCAACGCCTTTGTGGCCAAAATCTCCCCCTGTGTGAGCGTAACCCCCACGGCGGTATTCCTGGATTCCACCAGCCAATCCGGTCCGCCGCTGAGCGTGGTGACCACCGGTCCCAGGTGCCTTTGGGTAGCATCCGCCAATGCCGCGTTCATCGACATCACTTCCGGCGCCAGCGGAGATGGAAACGGCACAGTCACTTTTTCGGTGCCGGCCAACACCACCGGCGCCGACCTCACGGGCACGCTGAGTGTCGGCGGCCAGGCCGTTTCCATCACCCAGCGGGAAACCGCCGTCACCTTCACGGATGTTCCACCATCGAATGGCTTCTTCGACTTCATCAACACTATGTATGAACGGGGGATTACGGCAGGGTGCGCGACCAGCCCGCTGCAATACTGCCCCGATTCCACTACCACGCGGGCGGAAATGGCCGTGTTCATCATCACCGGCATCGAGGGCGGTGACACTTTCTCCTACACCACTACTCCCTACTTCACGGACGTGCCGCCGACAGACCCCTTCTTCAAATTCATTCAGAAGATGAAAGACCTGGGCATCACCTCCGGATGCGCGGCGACCATGTACTGTCCGGACGATCCGGTCACGCGCGGGGAGATGGCCGTATTCATCATTCTGGGGAGATATGGAGCCATCGACTTCACCGCATTACCCAGCTACTCGGCGACGCAAATCTTCAGCGATGTGCCACCGTCGAGTTCGTTCTACCCCTTTATCCAAGAGATGGCGGAGGCCGGGATCACCGCGGGCTGTGGGTCGGGGATGTACTGTCCCAACGAGTTGTTGACCCGCGGCCAAATGGCCGTGTTCATCATCACTGGCTTGCTGAATCAGCTTCTGCCGGCTGCTACGCCGCTCATTGCGAGCGCCACCCCCAACGCGGCGGCGCCCGGCCAGGCTGTCACATTGACGTTGAGCGGTGTCAATACGAATTTCGTGCAGGGTGCCACGCAGGTGACGATGGTGCCGGGCATCACACCCTCCGGCATCGTCGTGTCCAGTGCCACCAGCCTAACGGTTCAGGTCGCGGTCAGCCCAGGGGCCGCCCCGGGACCCACTTCCATCGTGGTGACGACCGGTACCGAGCAGGCCGTGCTGCCTAATGGCTTTACGGTGCAGTAGAGCGCCATCTCGCAGGCGACCCGGCAAATTTCGCGGCCAACGTAAGGGCATCCGGCGTCCAGGGTGTCCCCTCCGCGGACCGGCCGCCGGCGCCTTGCTGTGCTACCCGGTAGGGTCGCCGCGGATCCTGCCGGGAACCTGCTGATCGCGGACACATCCAACGACAGGACCCTCCTCATCCACGGCCGCGGTCCGCAGCCGCGTGCCCGGCAAGTTGCGCAGAAAAACGCTGCCGTCAATCAAGTGCCGGTTCCAAACGCGCAATTCAACAGGGGTCGCAGATCCGAAACCATCCTATAATAAAGCTTCGAACGCATTTCGGAGTTTCCCATGCAGACACCTAAACCTCGCCGCCACGCCGCGGCTCTTGCGTCTTGCGCGTTGCTCGCAGCCTGCCTACCCATGTGCGCCGATGAGGGCATGTGGACATTCGATAATCCCCCCGTCAAACAGTTGGAAGGAAAATATCATTTCACACCCACGCAGCAATGGCTGGACCACGTGCGCCTCTCCTGCGTGCGCCTGAATGACGGCGGCTCCGGCTCGTTCGTCAGCCCACACGGCCTGCTGCTGACCAATCACCACGTGGCGCGCGGCCAACTGCAAAAGAACTCGACGGCCGAGCGCGACTACGTCAAGAACGGATTCTACGCGGCCACGCCCGACCAGGAGATGAAGTCGCCGGACCTGGAGGTGAACGTGCTCATGTCGATGGAGAACGTCACGCAGGCGGTGCTGGCGGCGCTCAAGGGCGCCAAGACGCCCGAGGAAGAATTCGCCAAGCGCAAAGCGGTGATCGCCAACATCGAGCGCGAGAGCCTGCAGAAAACCGGCTTGCGTTCCGATGTGGTGACGCTGTATCAGGGCGGCGAATACTGGCTCTACAGCTATAAGAAGTACACCGACGTGCGGCTGGTGTTCGCACCGGAAGACCAGGCCGCGTTCTTCGGCGGCGACCCGGACAATTTCACGTACCCGCGCTACGACCTGGATATGGCGCTGTTCCGCGTCTACGAGAACGGTAAGCCGATCGAAACCAAGGATTATTTGAAATGGAATCCCAAGGGCGCCGGCGACAACGAACTGGTGTTCGTGCCCGGGCATCCCGGCAGCACGCAAAGGCTGGATACGGTGGCGCAGCTCGAATTCGAACGTGACTACTTCGAGCCGATCATCCTGAAGCTCCTCAAGCACCGGGTTGCGGTGCTCGAGGAATATAGCGCGCAGGGCACGGAGGAAGCGCGCCAGGCTGCCTCCATGATCTTCGGTCTGCAAAACAGCGTGAAGGCTATCGAAGGCCGCTACAAGGGCTTGCTCGATAAGAACGTGATGGACACCAAGCGCAAGGACGACGAAGATTTCAGGGCCAAGGTAATGGCCAATCCCGAGTGGAAGCAGGCCTACGGCGGCGCGTGGGATGCCATCGCCGAGGCCACCCGAAAAGCCGCTTCGCGGGTCAAGCAGCAGTTTTACCGCAGCACCGATTCGCAACTCGGCGGCACCGCCGCGACCATCGTGGACTATGTGGCCGAAATCAAGAAGCCGGACGGCGAGCGGCTGGCCGGATATCACGAAGCGCAATTGGAATCGCTCAGGCACCGCTTGTTTTCGCCCGCGCCCACCTATCCGGCCCTGGAGATCGCACGCATGACCGGCGCGCTGCAAGAGGACGTGGCGGAGTTGGGAGCGGACGATCCGTTCCTGAAGATCGTGCTCGACGGCCGCTCGCCGAAGGAAGCGGCCACGGCTGCAGTGAACGGGACCAAGCTGGCCGATCCTGCCTTCCGCAAGCAGCTCGTGGAAGGCGGCGAGGCGGCCGTGGCGGCTTCCACCGATCCCATGATCGTGCTGCAGCGAAAGCTCGACCCGCTGCGGCGCGAAATGATCAAGTGGCAGGAAGACAACGTGCAGAGCGTGGAGCAGGAGGCCGGCGAGAAACTGGGCAAGGCGCGCTTCGCCGCTTACGGCAAGACCACCTATCCGGATGCCACATTCACCCTGCGGCTCTCCTATGGACAAGTGAGGGGCTATCCGATGAACGGCACCGAGGCGCCCTACAAGACCACCTTCTACGGCCTTTTCGATCGCGCCACCAGCTTCGATTTCGAAGGGCCGTTCTATCTGCCGTCGCGCTACAAGGAAAATCGCGACAAGCTGGACTTGTCAACACCCCTCGATTTCGTGACCACCAATGACATCATCGGCGGTAACTCCGGCTCGCCGGTGATCAATCGAAACGCCGATATTGTAGGACTGATCTTCGATGGCAACATCGAATCGCTGGTGGGAGACTTCGTGTACGACGGCGCCACCAATCGCGCGGTAGCCGTTCACACGGCGGGGATGACGGAAGCGCTGCGCAAGCTATACGGGACCGATCGGATAGTTAAGGAGTTACTCGCCGTAAGCGCGTTGGAGGGCGGGCTTTAGCCGGCGCGGGGCTTCAGCCTGGGCTTCAGCCCCGCTTGCAGTGGCGACTTCGCCGTCACTCCCAGCGTAAAGCTACCATAGGATCCACCGCGGTGGCTCGCCGCGCCGGCAAATAGGCCGCGGCCAGCGCTGCCACAAGGACCAGCGCCACGGCCGCGCAGTAAGTCCAAAGGTCCAACGCAGTGACTCCATACAGAAAGCTGGCCAGCACCTTACTGGCGAACGCCCCTACGGATAGCCCGATGGCGGCGCCGCACACAGGCGCGCGCAGGCCGCCGATCAGCACCATGCTCAGAATGTCCGCCCGCCCGGCGCCCAGCGCCATGCGAATGCCAATCTCATTGGTTCGCTGCCCCACCGCATAAGCGACTACGCTGTAGATTCCAACCGCCGCCAGCAGCAATGCCAGACCGGCGAAGGATCCCACCAGAATCGCGTACCAGCGCGGCTTGGCCACCTGCTCCCGCAGCACGTCATTCATGGTGGCCACCTTGCCCAGCGGTTGATTGAGATCCACGCCGCGTAGCGCCGCGCGCACCGCATTCACCAGCAGTTTCGGATCCGCTGCCGTGCGCACCGCCAGATCCACAAATGGGCCGGGCTGCCGGTCGAAGGGCAGGTAGATCGCGGGGATAGGCTTGCGGTCGAGTTTCAGTTCCCGGATGTCCGGGACAACGCCCACGATCGGACGAGCTTCGGGGCCTAGCCGCAGATGGCGTCCGACCGGATTCTCATTGCCGAAATACTGCCGCGCAAAAACGCGATTCACCAGCACGCCGCCGCCGGGAGCGGAATCCACGGGCTGCAGGTAGCGGCCGGCCCACAGCCCGATGCCCATGGTCTGCAGGAAATCGGGCGTAACCGAACGGCAATCCGCTTCGGCATTCTCGCCCAGCTCCGGATGGCCTTCAATGCTCATGGTCATGCTCAACAGCATGTTGAACGATAGCGGCAGCGAATTGGTGGCTCCGGCCATTTCGACGGAGGGAATGGCGTTGAGGCGACCCATCAGGCGCTTGACGAAGGCCGCTTGTTGGGCTGGTTCGGCGTAGGTCTTGTCATCCAGCATCAGGTGCGCGATCAGCAGGCCATGCGGCTCGAAGCCGGGATCGACGGCGCGCAGCAGCAGAAAACTGCGGAGCAGCAGCCCGGCGCCGATGAGCAAAACCAGCGACGCGGCGATCTGCCCGGCGGTCAGCAAGCCGCGGAAACGGCCGCCGCCCCGGCCGCCAGGTCCGGACGATCCTTTCAAAACCTGCTGCACATCCGGACGCGAGTAGCGCCACGCAGGCACGGCGCCCGCAAGCACGGCGCTGATCAACGCCAGACACGCCGCAAACGCGAAGATCGCCGGCTCCGGACCGATCGATTCCAGGCGCGGAATGCGGCCCGGATAAAGATGCACCATAGCCCGCAGGACCCACCACGCAAGCGGCAGTCCCATAGCCGTGCCCACGGCGCAAAGCGCGATCGATTCGGTGAGAAGTTGCGAGGCCAGGCGCCGCCGCCCTGCGCCCAAAGCGGTGCGTACCGCCAGTTCCCGCTGGCGCGCGGCGGTATCGGCGAGGATCAGGTTGGCAATGTTGCCGCAGGCAATCAGCAGCACGCAACCGGCGGCGCCGAACAGGATGAGCAGCGCCGGCCGCAGGCCGCTCGCAACTTCCTCGTCGAGACGCACCAGGTTAACCCCGCGTTTGCCGGAGCCATGGATTTCTTCCGGCGGCAACCGGCGCACAAGGGCGGACATTTCGTCGCGCGCCGCCGGCAATGCGACGCCGGGTTTCAAGCGGCCGATCGCCCATGCCGCTTCCGGCCCCATGTGCGACCCAGAGTTCAATGAGATGGGTTGAAACAGCTCAGGCTGTTCGTTGATGGCAGGCGCGATCAAGCGGAAGTCCGGCGGCAAAACGCCCACGATGGTGTTGCGATAACCATCGATGATGGCGGTCTGACCCAAAACCGCCGGATTGCCGCCGAAGCGTCGGCGCCAGAAGGAATCGCTCAGAATCGCGACGCGGTCCTTGCCAGGGACCAGATCCGCGGCTGTGAACTCCCGTCCGCGGGCCGGCGTCACGCCCAGGGTGGCGAAAAAGCTGGCGGAGATTCGCGCGGTGAGGACACGTTCCGGTTCCCCGGGTGCGGTGAAATTGACCAGCCAGGGAAAGTAGCATGCGATGTCCTGGAACGATGCGCTCAACTCCCGCCAGCGATCGAGCTGCCGCGTGGTGGCCAGTTGTTTATCGCGGGTCAACATGGCGCCCAGGTTGGAGTTGCGGTCGAGGTCCACCGACCATATCTGCACCAGCCGTTCCGGCGCGGGGTAAGGAAGCGGTTTGAGCATCACGGAATGGATGATGCTGAAGATGGCCGTATTCACGCCGGTGCCGAGGGCCAGCGTCACCAGGGCGGCAATCGCCGGAATCGGTTTCTTGCGCCATCTGCGCAGCGCAAAGGTCAAATCCATTAGCCAGCTAGTCATCATAAGCCACCTGGAGGGCGGGCTTAAGCCAGATGGAGGGCGGGCTTGAGCCCGCGCGGGGCTTTAGCCCCGCTGGCTCCTTCCCGTACCCCACCTTCCGTCACCCCGCCGATTTCGACATCGATCAGGCGGTTCGCTTCGGCGTCGCGCGCTAACTGCACCTTCAGAAAATTGCCGCTCAGCGCGGCGCCCGGCTCGTGCAGCGTCACTACCGAAAGCGTGCGCCCTACCATGCCGCGCCGGAAGTCCAGATTCTTGCGCGCCGCCAACTCCCGCAAGATGCGATTGCGCTCCTTGCGCACCGGCATGGGCACCTGATCCGGCACTTCCGCGGCGGGCGTGCCGGGACGCTCCGAGTAAGTGAACACGTGCAGGTAAGTGAATGGCAGGCTTTCGATAAACTGGCGGCTCTCCTCGAAATCGGGCTCGGTCTCGCCGGGGAAACCTACCATCACGTCCGCGCCCACGGCGCAATCCGGCATCAGGGTACGCGCCTTCGCGATGCGGTCGGCGTAGTGCCGCGGGCGATACTTGCGATGCATGCGCCGCAGAATGCGGTCGCAGCCGGACTGCAGCGGCGCATGTACGTGCCGGGCGATGCGGGACGAGGCGGCCATCAAGCCCAACAGATCGTCGGAGAAATCCATGGGCTCGACGGAACTGAGCCGCAGCCTCTCGATTCCGGTCTCATCCAGCAGGCGGCGGAGAAGGTCCGCCAGGCGGGGTGCCCACTGGGCCCGGCTGCCCGGCTCGCGGCCCCAGCGGCCCAGATTGATGCCGCTCAGGACGACCTCGCGATAGCGGCGGCTCAGGCTGCGCACCTGCTCGACGACCTGGTCCGCCGGCGCGCTGCGGCTGCGCCCCCTGACGAAAGGAATGATGCAGAACGAGCAGCGGTTGTTGCAGCCGTCCTGGATCTTCAGGTTGGGGCGCGTACGGTCGCCCGCGGCGTCCTCCACCGGCGCGGAGAGGAAGTCGTGCTGCGCGAAGATATCGCCGACCCAGATGTTTCCGTGGTACGGCGCGGCGCTCACCAGTTCGGCGATCTGCGTCTTGTGGGAATTCCCTACGACCCATTCGACGCCGGGCATGGCGGCCAGCTCATCGGGCGCGCGCTGTGCGTAGCAACCCGTCACCAGGATGCGGGCCGCGGGGTTCTCGCGATGCACGCGGCGCACGGTCTGGCGCACGTCTTCATCGGCAGCCTGGGTGACGGTGCAGGTATTCAGAACCACCAGGTCGGCGTGGCTGCGCTCCGCCGCCGCTTCCAGGCCCTTGGCCGAAAGCAGTGTCTCGAGCGCGGCGCCATCGGCCTGCGTGGCCCGGCAGCCAAAGTTTTGGACGAAGAACTTACCCACTTGCTCCATTATAGTGGGGCAGATATAGTGGGGCAGGCCATTTTCGTGGCGCAAGCTTTAGCTTGCCGGCGCGGACTTCAATCCGCGCTTATCCGTGGTTAGTTCTTGGTTATTTGTCCAGTATCGGCGAGCAGCACGGCTTCTCCACCGGCTTCGGCTCCATCAGTTCCGCACGCGTGCCATTCGGATCGTAGAGATTGAGCTGCCACTTCCCGTCGCGGCCGATCTTGGGCTTCTCCGGATTTATCCCGCGCGCGACCACCGTCTTGTAACCGGCCTCCACGCTCGGCACGCCCAGCGCCAGGTGATGCATCACGCCCAACTGGTGCGGGGACGGGTTGTGCACGTTGAGCATATACTCCAGCCAGTCGGTGCCATCCGGCACGCGCATATCGACCCAGTCCGTACGGTCGTCCGTCATGCCGCCGTGCCAGATGTCGTGAAATCCGAGAATGTCATGGTAGAAGCGGTCGGCGGCGGCGCGGTCCGCCACCGTAATGCCCACGTGTATGATGTGCTCGGAGACGCGCGTGTCCGGCAGGAACTTGCCGAAGTTCTTGGAGTGCAGCGAACCGGGACGATATTCGACGAACTCCACGTTGTGGCCGTCGGGGTCTTTCAGCATCATGCTGAGGTTGCCGTCGAGGCCCGTGCGCAGCGTATCCGGCACTTTCACGCCCTTGCTGGCCAGGTAGTCGCGCAGTTGTTGAATGTTGGTGGTTTCGAAGGCGATGTGCGAGAGGCGGTCTCCGGTCGGGCTCTTCAACTCGGGAAAGACCTCGATGTACTGGTGATCGTTGACTTTGAAATACGTCAACATCAACCCGCCGGAAGGCTTGTCGACGGTGAAAGGCTCCTGGTAGCCAAGCACGTGGCCATAGAACTGGCGGGCGGCAGCCAGGTCGTCAGTCTTGAGTCCGATGTGCGCGACTCCCACGATCGGCGGGCGCTCCTGCGCACAGCCTGGCAGAGCCGCCAGGACGATTAGCGCAACAAATAACGGGACGAGGTAACGCATGAAGCCAGCAGTATCATCTTTCGCGCCTTCCCGCAAAGTGGGGCAAGCCCTCAGGTGCTTAACCGATTTGGGGATTTCTGATTGACAGAAACCGCTCCCTGACGGTCGCGGCTCAGTAAACCTTGCGAAATCAACGCTACCATTACCGAGCCGCGACCGTCAGGGAGCGGTTTC